>WNGR01000954.1_pt1 | contig 33112 bp, 29 predicted proteins | sample 5407581 | NCBI WGS metagenome assembly WNGR01 (sample SAMN13153383, study PRJNA577476) | soil metagenome | isolation source: 80 cm soil or saprolite under Garry oak tree replicate 2 | place: USA:California | collected 2016-06-15
CGGCGGCGGAAGAAGCTCCTGCGGCAGTTACCGTTTCGGATGCAGGCGAAGATACGGCGGATCAGACTGCCAAGCCCAAGAAACGCAAACGCCGCCGCAGTCGCGGTAAAGCTCATAAAGACCATGAACAGCAGGCAGAAGAATCACCAGCTGCGCCTGAACCTGCTGCGGCTGAGCCATCCATTCCCGCGACCGCCGCCGAGGCCAAGCCGAAACGTGCCCGTACTCCACGCAAGAAGAAGCCGGAAGCCGCCGCCGAAAAGCCCATAGTTTCCGAGCCGGCCGTGGAAGCACCGGCACCGGCTGCACCCAAGGCCCCTCGGCGCGCCGCCCCCAAAAAAGCCAAGGTGACAGCCGTCACCGCGCCGGAACCGGAGGCAGCACCACCCAAACCGGCTGCCCGGGCACGACGCAAGAAAAAGGATGAGGAAATACAGTAAGTCACGCTCATAATCATTTAGTGTAGCATGGAGAATTAAATGCAGAAATTCGCACTATACCTGTTCGCTCTTTTCTTCGTCGCCTGTATCGCCGCATGCGGCGGCGGGGCGTCTACGCCAGCAACCCAGGTCTATAATCAGCCAACAGTCTTTGCCAACCTATCTAGCACACATATTGGCGGTGCTGTGCAGGGCGGCCCAATTGCAGCAAAATCTAAATTCTCCAGCTATTCGGTCGCAACCTTAACGGGTATATGTTGCGGATTATTTGAATAACGCCATCCGCCAGATTGTTATTTCGACCGGGGCGGTTACTACCCTGCAATGCACTGATGCAGCCGGAGCGGCCATAAGCTTCAACCAGCCGCACGGCATCACGACATCCGCGGACGGTAAAACCCTCTATGTAGTGGATTCCGGATCCAATACGATCCGTTTCATTGATCTTGACACTAAAAAAGTCACTACGATCATCGGCAGCACCACAGGAGTGGCCGGTTCGGTCGATGTTCAAGTTGTCACCCCTGCAACTACTGCCGATGTGACTCTGGCGAGATTCAACCAGCCGACAGGTATCACGACCGACGGCGTTAATCTCTACGTGACGGATTTCAACAACGACACCGTACGCCGGATAGATCTTGGCACCAAGGCCGTTTCCACCATGGCCGGCGCCTCAGGTGCAATCGGTTCGGCCGACGGCACCCAGGATGCGGCACGTTTCAACAAACCGACCCGCATCACCACGGATGGGACCAATCTCTACCTGACCGATGTCTTTAACCGGACCATTCGCCAGATTGTAATTAAGTCGGGCAACGTCACCACGATAGCCGGCGCCCCCGGACCGCTGGGGCATGACGCCGGTTCGATCGATGGAAGCGGGGCAGTTGCGCGTTTCAACCAGCCTAACGGCATTACCACCGATGGCACATATCTCTACGTCACAGACTCATACCAGAATATCATCCGCAGGATAGTCATACCCAAAAACGGCGAAGTCACTACCAGCGAAGTCACTACCATCGCCGGCATACCCAAAACTGCCGAAGACTCTTCTATCGGTGTGGGGGGGAATGTCGATTCTCCCGGGACTCCCAGTTTTTATACCCCAATCGGCATTACTACCGACGGGACAAGCCTCTTTGTTGTGGATACTTTTAACAATACCATCCGCAAGATACACTGAATGGGAACCCCCCAATATTTCAGCAGTTTTTTTCTTGGTACCACAGGCATCACCCCTTTTTTTCTTGACGTGCCGGGACGTTGAAGATACTTTTATCAGCTTGATTCCCGGAACCAATTTTGTTGTGAAAGGTTGAATCACCATCATGGAAGAACTCAGTGAACTCCTGCTCCAGAGGCGCCGCAAGGTAGATGCCCTGTGGGAAGCGGGCATAAACCCATACCCCAACGATTTCAAACCTCAGCATACTTCGGCCGACATCGTCGCCACGTACGGCACCGTAGAGCCGCTCGACGCCGCCGACGTCAGTTTAAGCGTTGCCGGTCGCATCCTGGCGCGCAGATCTTTTGGCAAGGCCGCCTTTATCCAGCTTCAGGATCGAAAAGGCCGCATCCAACTCTATGTCAAAAAAGACGAGATCGGCGAGGAAGCGTTTGCTACATTCGAAACGTTCGACATCGGCGATATCGTCGGAGCCGAAGGGCACCCGTTCCGCACCAAAACCGGCGAACTGTCCCTGCATATCCGCGCCATCAGGCTGCTGGTCAAGTCGCTCCTGCCGTTGCCGGAAAAATTCCATGGGCTGACCGACGTAGAGACCCGTTACCGCCAGCGCTACGTCGACCTGATCGTAAATCCCGAAGCGCGAGAAATATTCTTCAAACGCTCCCGTATCGTCAACCTGATTCGCAGCTTCATGACCGGCCGCGATTTTCTTGAAGTCGAGACTCCCATGATGCATCAGATTCCGGGGGGAGCAACCGCACGTCCGTTTATCACCCATCACAACACCCTCGATATGGAGCTGTATCTCCGCGTGGCGCCGGAACTTTACCTGAAACGGCTGGTCGTCGGCGGCCTGGAACGGGTATTCGAGATCAATCGCAATTTTCGCAACGAAGGTATTTCTGTCCGCCATAACCCCGAATTCACGATGATGGAATTCTATCAGGCCTATGCAACATATGAAGATCTGATGGATTTCACCGAGGAGCTGTTCTGTCACATCGCCCAGGAAGTCCTCGGCACGCTTGATTTCACCAACCAGGGGGTTGACATCAGTTTTCAGCGCCCCTGGAAGCGACTGACGGTCCGGGATGCGGTTCTGGAGTATGGCGACATCGATGCGAAACAGCTGGACGACCGTGATCTCGCCCTGTCATACGCCCGCAGCATCGGGCTCTCTCTCCCTGATGGGATCAGCTACGGCAAGCTTCTGATGGAGATTTTCGAAGAGGTGGCGGAACACAAGCTGATTCAGCCGACGTTCATTACCGCCTACCCCACGGAAGTTTCGCCGTTATCGCGCAAGAACGACCATAACCCTGAAATAGTCGATCGTTTCGAATTGATAATCGGCGGGCGCGAAATCGCCAATGCCTTCTCCGAATTGAATGATCCGGTCGACCAGAAAGAGCGTTTTCTCGCTCAGGTTGCCGAAAAAGACAAGGGGGACGAGGAAGCGCACTATATGGATGAGGATTATGTCCGTGCCCTGGAATATGGCCTCCCTCCCACGGCTGGTGAAGGGATCGGTATCGACCGTCTGGTAATGCTGCTGACAGATTCTCCATCGATCCGGGATGTCATTCTGTTTCCGCAGCTGCGCAAGGAAGTCAAATAGCCGATGCCATTTGAACTTTTCATCGGCTTGCGCTATTTGAAAGCCAAACGCAAATCAACCTTCATTTCGATTATCACCTTTATCTCCACCGCCGGAGTTGCGCTGGGGGTCATGGCGCTGATCGTGGTGCTGGCGGTCATGACCGGCTTCGAAAACGACCTTAAGGAAAAGATTCTGGGCACAAACGCCCATATCGTCGTAATAAAGAGCGGCGCACCGATGGAGGAGTATCGCTCGGTGATCGAAAAGCTGAAAAGTTTCAAGGGCGTTCAGGCGGCAACGCCTTTCATCTACAACCAGGTCATGCTCTCTTCCGGCAAGAATGTATCAGGAGTTGTCCTGCGCGGCATCGATGTCACCACCGACCGTCAGGTAACGCGCCTAAGTCAATCGGTCGTCGAGGGAAGTATCGATGGGCTTGATCCGAAGATGGGACAGGGGACGGACACGACACCCGGCCTTATGGTCGGAAAAGAGTTGGCCAAGCATCTCAACCTGTTCCTTGGTGACAAGGTCAACGTCATCTCGCCGATGGGCAATATAACCCCGCTCGGCATGATGCCGCGCATGAAGCCGTTCAAGGTTACCGGAATTTTCAACACCGGCATGTTCGAATATGACTCGACCCTGGCTTACGTCAGCCTTGACCAGGCACAGCGTTTTTTTGATCTCGGCGATACCGTCACCGGCATACAGCTTAAAGTGGACGATGTCTATCACACCGATGAGCTGGCCCGCAGCATCAACCGTGAAATGGGAGTCAACTTCTATGCGCGTGACTGGATGCAGATGAACAAAAACATCCTGTTTGCGCTGAAGACCGAGAAGATCGTCATGTTCGTCATATTGACGCTGATCGTACTGGTAGCCGCCTTCGGCATCGCCTCGACACTCTTCATGGTTGTCATGGAAAAAACCAGGGATATCGCTATCCTTAAGTCGATGGGCGCTACCGGCACCAGCATCATGAAAATTTTTGTTCTTGAGGGGTTGATTATCGGAGTTATCGGCACGCTCCTCGGCGTCGCGTCAGGTCTGCTGGTGGCGCTGAATCTGGAGCCGATCATCGACGTTATCCAGAAAATCACCGGACAGAATTTTTTCAGCAAGGATATTTACTATCTTGATCACTTCCCTTCACTGGTAGTGCCGTCGGACGTGGTGCTGATTTCCGTGACCGCGGTGCTGATTTCCTTTCTGGCCACTCTCTATCCGGCATGGCAGGCTTCGAAGATGCTTCCGGCAGAGGCGCTCCGCTATGAATAATCTGCTTGAAATACGCGGCCTCTCAAAAACCTACGGCAGCGGTTCGAACCGGCTCGAAGTTCTCAGCGGGATCGACCTTGACCTGCAGGCCGGTACGACAACCGCCCTGATTGGCGCATCAGGCGCCGGCAAAAGCACCCTGCTGCACATGCTGGGAGCTCTTGATCGCCCCACTTCCGGGACGGTCTGTTTTCGCGGCGACAACATTTTCAATAAAAATGACCGGCAACTGGCGGCTTTCAGGAACAGAAGTATCGGTTTCGTATTTCAGTTCCATCACCTGCTGCCTGAATTCACCGCGCTTGAAAACGTCATGATGCCGGCCTTGATCGCCAGAATACCGCGTCCGAAGGCTCGTGATACCGCAGCGGCGTTATTGACGGACGTCGGACTCGGGCTGCGCATGACCCATCGGCCGGGAGAGCTGTCCGGCGGAGAACAGCAGCGGGTGGCCATTGCCAGGGCGCTTGCACTCGAACCAGAGCTGTTGCTGGCTGATGAACCGACCGGCAATCTCGATATGAAGACCAGCGACGGCATACATGCCATGCTGACCGAACTGCAGATAAAAAAAGGCTTGACGCTGGTGATCGTTACCCACAACGAGCGTCTGGCGGCAGCCATGGGGACCACCATTCACCTGCTTGACGGCAGAATCGAAAAAACTACATGATATCCGGGGGAAGCGTGCCCAGTTTCAAAAATACAGTATCAACCATACTGCTTGGAGTGATCAGCTGTTCGACACTCGCTTACGCTGAAGGCGAAAAGCTGGCTGAGATCAGGATCCAAGGGAACCAGCGCATCGAGTCGGCGGCAATTTTGAACGTCATCAAGCTGCACGCCGGTGACACCCTCTACAATGACAAAACCGATGCCGATATTCGTGCGATCTACAAGCTGGGCCATTTTCAGGATGTTCAGGCACTGAAGGAAGACTCGGACAAAGGGGTCGTACTGGTCTACACCGTTCAGGAAAAAGCGATTGTTCGCGAGATCGCATTTGCAGGCAACAAGGAGATTACCACGGATAAACTGAAGGAAGCCCTTGAGTTCCGCGTAAACTCCGTTTTTTCTGCAAAAGACCTCGCCAAGAGCATTGCCAAAATAAAGAAAATGTATGGCGATGAAGGATACTATCTGGCAGAGATAAAGACTCAGACAAAGCAAACTTCACCAAGCGATCTGACGGTAACTCTCACAATAGTTGAGGGGGATAAGATTCTTATAAAAGAGATCCACCTTGACGGCAACAAGGCGTTCAGTAGCAGCAAGCTGAAAGGGCTCATGGAGACCAAAGAGAAGTGGTTCCTGTCCTGGCTGACCGGTGCCGGCACCTACAAGGAAGAGGTCCTCAAAAATGACTCCTTGTTGATTTCGGACCATTACCTCAACAACGGCTACATCAATATCAAGGTCGGCGAGCCGACCGTAAAGCTGAATGAATCAAAAACCGCTCTTGAGGTCTATATCGGCATTACCGAGGGGGAGCAATACAGGATCGGCGCCATCGGGTTCAAGGGGGAACTGCTCGACCCGGCTGCGGATCTTCGGAAAAAACTGAAGAGCGAGCCGGACGAGATTTTTAACCGTTCCATCCTGCGCACCGACATCGGCACCCTTACCGATCTGTACGGCGACAAGGGATATGCCTTTGCCACGATCAATCCTCAGACCCGCCTGGACAACGATAAAAAGACCGTTGACATGACGTTTGACATTGAAAAGGGTGAACTTGTGTCGATCGAACGGATCAATATTACCGGCAACCCAAAAACCCGCGACAAGGTTATCCGCCGCGAAATGCGCATCACCGAAAGCGGACTGTACAGTGCTACCGGTATGAAAAGAAGCAAGCAGAACCTGATGAACCTTGGTTTCTTCGAAGAAGCCAATATCGCGACCGCCAAAGGGAGCGCCAGCAACAAGCTCAATGTTAATGTCGATGTCAAAGAGAAACCGACCGGCACTTTCAGTATCGGCGGCGGCTACAGCTCTCTGGACGGTTTTATCGGTCAGGGCTCCGTTCAGCAGGCCAACTTCCTCGGTTTGGGACTGAAGGCCAATCTTTCCGCTTCTATCGGCGGAAAATCGAAGACATACGCGCTGGGACTTACCGACCCCTATTTTATGGACACAAAATGGACTCTGGGGGGGGATATCTACCGTTCAGAGCGGGTTTATACCGATTATACGCGGCGGCTCACCGGCGGTGACATCAAAGGCGGCTATCCGATCAATGATTTTCTCGGAACATTTATGATGTACAAGTATGAGATCAAGGACCTTTTCAATCCGAGCTCTCCATATCAGACGCTCCACGATGCTTTTGGCAATGACACCTATCCGCTCGGCACTACAACTACAAGCTCCATATTCGGCAGTATCACCCATAACAACACCGATTACCGGCTTGACCCTTCGACCGGCATGATCAATTCGTTTTCTATAGAGTACGCCGGCCTCGGGGGTGATAATAAATATGCCCGTTTCATCACGGACCATACCTACTTCCACCCGCTCTACAAGAAATTGATCGCTTCAACGAAATTGACGTTGGGCTATATCGGGGAAGTCGGGCAACCCGTACCGATCGATGAAAAGTTTTATCTGGGCGGCATCTACTCCCTGCGCGGCTTTAAAGCCCGCACGGTAGCCCCCACAAAAATTCAGATAACAAAAGATATCAACGGCAACCAGGCTAACGACCAAATTTATCTGGGCGGCAATACGGAAGTATTCGGCAATGTGGAACTCACCTTCCCTCTGCTCTCCGAAGCGGGCCTCAAAGGGGTCATGTTTTTTGACTACGGCAATTCCTTCAACGATAAATCAGCACTTTTTGACACCATGTTGACTAGCTATGGCTTGGGGATTCGCTGGGCATCACCGATTGGTCCGCTCCGCCTGGAATATGGCATTCCGATCAATCCACGCAAAGACATAGACAGCACAAGCGGTCGATTCGAGTTTTCCATCGGCACCATGTTCTAGCACCCCCTCCCCGACCCTCCCCTTCAGGCCCTTTGGGTACGTTGGGGGAGGTTGGAGGAGGGAGAGTTGCAGCTAGAAATATCACTGTTTCTAAGGGCTGACCGCCCACCACAATAAAGGAGAAGTATTCATGAAACGGGCAATTCTGGCAGGTATCGTAGCGGTGTGCATTGCGTCATCAGTATTTGCGGCTGATCTGAAACTCGGCTATATCGACATGCAGCGTGCGCTGAACGGTTCCGAGGCGGGGAAAGAGGCCAAGGAGCAGCTGGCTGCCAAAGTCAAGAAGTATCAGGACGAGATCAATGTAAAGCAGGAAGATCTCAAAAAACTGAAAGAGGAGCTGGAGAAACAGGGGATGCTGCTCTCCGATACCGCCCGTGCCTCCAAAGAGAAGGATTATCAGAACAAGCTGAAGGATTTTCAGCGCTTCACCAAGGATGCCCAGGATGAGCTGCAGGGTAAGGATGAGGAGCTGACCCGCAGAATTCTGGAAGGGATGGAGAAGGTCATTCAGGAGTACGGCCGCCAGAAAGGGTATACTTTCATTTTTGTAAAAAGTGAAACTATGCTGTTCGTCGACGAAAAGGCCGATCTGACCGAAGAAGTTCTGAAGCTGTTCAATTCAAACCGGAAGAAGTAGCGCTATGACACTATCACGAACCGTTACAGAGCTTGCCGAGTATCTCGGCGGCGTTGTGCAGGGAGATGGAGCGACTCTGATTTCCGGCTTGGGAGCCCTCGAAACCGCTGGCCCAGAGGCACTGACTTTTCTCGCCAATCCCAAGTATGCCGCCAAAGTCGCTGAAACTTCCGCCGGCGCAGTTCTTATGGCGCCGGGCGGTGAGCGTTATGGCCGCACCGCCATCGAAGTCGCCAACCCGTATCTCGGCTTCGCCAAACTGCTGACGTTGTTTTACACCACTCCTCACGAACCGGCTGGTGTACTTCCGGCAGCAGTCGTCAGTGATTCGGCTGTTATTGGCGAGGGTGCCAGCATTTATCCGGGAGCCATCATCGGCAGAAATGTTGCCATAGGTGCCCGCACAACCGTCTATCCGGGCGCGGTGCTCTACAACGACGCCATCATCGGTGAAGACTGCACCATCCACGCCAACGCCGTTATCCGGGAACGCTGCCGGATCGGTAACCGCTGCATCATTCAACCGGGAGCCGTGATCGGTTCCGACGGTTTCGGTTACGCACCCGATGGCAACGGCTACTACCGCATCCCGCAAATCGGTATTGTCGTGTTGGAGGATGATGTGGAAATCGGAGCGAACAGCTGCATAGACCGGGCTGCCATTGAAGTCACCCGGATAAGACGCGGCACAAAGCTCGATAATTTGGTGCAGATCGCCCACAATTGCCAGATTGGTGAAGACTGTATGATCGTGTCCCAGGTCGGCATCTCGGGAAGCACAAAACTCGGCAATCACGTCACGCTGGCCGGTCAGGTCGGCGTTGCCGGTCATCTCACTATCGGTGACAATGTGCTGGTAGGCGCCCAGTCAGGCGTGCCAAGTTCGCTCCCCGCCAATGCCGCCTATAGCGGTTCGCCGACCATGCCGCACAGGGAATGGCTTAAATCCGCCATGGTCGTACCCCGGTTGCCGGAACTGAAAAAAACTGTTTCTGCACTTGAAAAGCGGGTTGCAGAGCTTGAAGCTAAATTGAATCTGATCGATCAGGAGAGTTAAAATGCAACTGGATATCAATGAAATCATGAAAATCCTGCCGCATCGCTATCCATTTCTGATGGTTGACAGGATTATTGAAGTGGACCATGGAATACGTTGCGTAGGTATAAAAAATGTCACGATCAACGAACCGTTTTTCCAGGGGCATTTTCCCGGACACCCGGTAATGCCGGGCGTACTGATCATCGAGGCCATGGCCCAGGTAGCCGGCATCATGGGGTATCTGGCTTCCGATGAAGCAATCAGAGAGAAGGTTACCTACTTTATGGCGATCGACAATGCCCGCTTCCGCAAACCGGTGTCTCCCGGAGATCAGCTGCGCATCGAGGTCACGACAACTATGAACAGAAGAGGAATCTGGGGAGTAGCCGGCAAGGCATTTGTCGGCGAATCCCTGGTAACCGAGGCCGACCTTAAGGCAACGTTCGCGGACGCACCGAAGCAATAACAACAGGACATGCGCGTTAGCGAAGTATTTCTGCCGGGCAGAATACTTCCAATTTATTAAATAACTCTTTAACCCTCCTTGGGGAGGGATACATACGGGAGAAACATCATGATCCACCCGACCGCAATAATCGATTCTACCGCCCATCTGGCTTCAGACGTTGAAGTGGGGCCATACGCCATTATCGGCAAACATGTCACGATCGGCAAAGGAACCACGGTCGGCGCTCATGCCGTCGTCGGTGACTGGACCGAGATCGGCGAGAACAACCAGATCTTCCCTCAGTCGTCTGTCGGCGCCCCCCCTCAGGACCTCAAGTACCGGGGCGAAGAGTGCTGGACCAGAATCGGCAACAACAATATGGTCCGCGAGTTTGCCACCATTCACCGTGGCACGGTCACGGGGCACGGCGAAACAATTGTCGGCAGCAACAACCTCTTTATGGCCTATTCGCACGTTGCCCACGACTGTGTCGTCGGAAACGGCAACGTTTTGGCCAACGTTGCGACCCTGGCAGGTCACGTTACCGTTGAGGACAATGTCATCATCGGCGGACTGGTGGCGGTGCACCAGTTTTCACGGATCGGAGCATATGCCATGATCGGGGGAGGAACAATGGTTGGTATGGACATCCTCCCCTATACGATTGCCACTTCCAGCAAAAGGGAAGCTAAACTGCGCGGGCTCAACCTGATCGGCCTCAAACGCCGTGGTTTCACCGATAAAGCCATTGCCAACCTGAAAACAGCGTACAAGACCCTGTTCATGGCCGATCTCAAACTCCCGGATGCGATCGCCAGGATCAAGATTGAAATCACCGGCTGCCCGGAGGTCGATTACCTGCTGGCCTTCATTGAAACGACACAACGCGGGTTCTGCCGGGGATGAAAGCGCTCAGAACCGCCGTCATAGGTGTCGGCTATCTGGGTAATTTTCACGCCCAGAAATATGCCGCACTTCCGGGTGTCGATCTTGTCGGGGTTGTGGACAACGATCCGAAACGTGCGGCAGAGATCGCCTCTGCTCTGGGAACCCGCGCATTCGACGATCATCGTGACCTGATCGGCCTGGTGGACGCCGTCAGCGTCGTCGTCCCGACGCAGTTCCACCACGCAGTGGCGCGTGACTTTCTGGCGGCCGGAGTGCATGTTCTGATCGAAAAACCGATTACCGTCACCATCGAGGAGGCGGATGAGCTGATCGCACTGGCGGAGAGGAACGGGGCGGTATTCCAGGTCGGACACCTGGAACGCTTTAATCCGGTTCTGCAGGCGCTTGACGGAGTACTGCAGGAACCGCTCTTTATCGAGTCGGTCCGCATCGCTCCCTTCAAGCCGCGCGGCACCGATGTGAACGTGGTTCTTGACCTGATGATCCACGACATAGAAATCATCCAGCATATCGTCAAATCACCCGTTGAGCGGGTTGATGCCGTCGGCGCTCCGGTTTTTACCGGCGAAGAAGACATCGCCAACGCCCGCATTCTTTTTGAGAACGGCTGCGTAGCCAACGTCACCGCCAGCCGCATCAGCCTGAAGAGCGAGCGCAAGATGCGTATTTTCCAGCGCAATGCCTACATCACGCTCGACTTCCAGAACCGCAAGATGCTGGTAGCCCAGAAGGGGAGCGGAGAGCTGTTCCCCGGCATCCCCAACATCAAGGTTGACGAGCGGGAACTCGGTGAAGCAGATGCGCTGAGGAGTGAAATCGAGTCGTTTCTGACCGCGATCCGCGAGGGAAAAGCTCCTGAAGTAAGCGGCCGTGACGGCCGTATGGCACTGGAAACGGCGCTTAAAATCAATCTCAGTCTTGACAGGAGACCTTCATGATTCCGATGGTTGATCTGAAAACCCAATATCATACCCTTAAACAGGAGATTGACCGGGCTGTCCTCGATGCGATCGAGAGCACCCAGTTCATTCTGGGACCGAACGTGACCGCCTTCGAGCAGGAAACCGCGGCTTACCTGGGGGCCAAACACGCTATTTCGTGTGCCTCAGGCACCGACGCGCTGCAACTCGCCATCCTGGCGGCCGGTATCAAAGCGGGTGACGAGGTGATCACCACCCCCTTTACCTTTATCGCCACTGCTGAAGCGATCTGTTACGCCGGGGCCACTCCGGTTTTTGTCGATATCGATCCGAAGACCTTCAATATCGACCCGGCATTGATTGAAGCGGCCATTACCCCCCGCACAAAGGCAGTTATCCCTGTCCACCTCTTCGGTCAACCGGCGGACATGGCACCGATCAGGGCGCTCTGCCTCAAGCACCGGCTGCTGCTGATCGAGGACTGTGCGCAATCATTCGGCGCCGCGACCGAAGGCGCAATGACCGGAACCCTCGGGCCGCTCGGCTGCTTCAGCTTCTTCCCCAGCAAGAACCTGGGCTGCTACGGTGACGGCGGTCTGGTCACCTGCGCCACCGATGAGCTGGCGGAACAGATCAAGGTGCTGCGCAACCACGGCAGCCGCGTGCGCTACCACCACAGCGTGATCGGTTTCAACAGCCGTCTTGATGACATTCAGGCGGCTATCCTGCGGGTAAAGCTCAAGCGGATCGATGAATTCAACGCCGGACGACGCCGCGTCGCCCACCTTTACTCCGAGCTGCTCGGCGACATCGTTGCCGTGCCGTATGAAGACGGCAAAGGCGTTCACGTTTATCACCAGTATACGGTACTGACGGACAGGCGCGACGCCATCATGGCAAAGCTCGCCGAGAAGCTGATTTCATCGGCCGTCTACTATCCCATCCCGCTCCATAAACAGGATGTCTTTGCCGAGGCTTATGCCGGCCTGACCCTGCCGGTTGCCGAGGATGTGGCCAGCCGCTGCATGTCGCTGCCGGTTTACCCCGAAATGCCCGAAGAATCTGTTCGTTCAGTGGCGCAGACCATTCGAGAGGCACTGATTGGATAGCACCCCTCGTCGTATCATGATCGTAGCCGGTGAGGCCTCCGGAGATATCTACGGTGCCGATCTCGTCACGGAAGCTTTGAAACTCGCCCCCGATCTGCACTTCTCCGGCATCGGCGGAGCCAGGATGCGCGAGTCCGGAGTTGAAATTCTAGTAGATTCAAGCGACATGGCGGTCGTTGGATTCGTGGAGGTCATCAAGCACTTCGACGTTATTTTTTCGGCTTTCCGGAGGTTGAAGCAAATTCTTCTGGACGACCCTCCCGATCTGTTGATCCTGATCGACTACCCCGGCTTCAATCTGCGCCTGGCCAAGATTGCCAAAAAAGCCGGAGTTAAGGTGCTGTACTACATCAGCCCGCAGATCTGGGCCTGGCGTCAGGGGCGTGTAAAAAAAATCGCCCGGCTCGTTGATCACATGGCCGTGATTCTCCCCTTCGAAGCCCCCTTCTACCAGCGGGCCGGTGTGCCGGTATCCTTTGTGGGACACCCGATGCTTGACATGGTCAACGTGACTTATGACCGCTCCGCCGCCGCGACCAGCTTTAATCTCGACCCGTCACGCAAAATTGTCGGCCTGTTTCCCGGCAGCCGGCATAACGAGATCGAGCGGCTTCTGCCGGTAATAATCGGCGCCGCCAATAAACTGAAAGAGCGCTTTCCTAATATTCAATTTATCCTGCCGCTGGCTTCCACGCTGCAAAGAGACGACATCGTGCCGCAGCTGACGGCTGCTGGTCTTGACGTAACCACCACCCGCGACCGGATCCACGATATGATCCGGGCCTGCGACGCCGTGATCTCCGTTTCCGGTACGGTAACCCTTGAAATAGCCCTGGTTGGTACACCGATGGTGATCATCTATAAACTCTCACCACTGACCTACCAGCTTGCCAAACGCCTGGTGAAGGTGCCCAATATCGGCCTCTGCAATATCGTGGCTGGTGAAACCGTTGTCAGGGAACTGATCCAGGACCAGGCTAACCCGGCAGCAATTGCCGACGAAGTAGAAAAATTGCTCACCAATCGCAGCTATCACTCCGCAATCGCAGGAAAGCTTGGCGATGTCCGTGCAAAACTGGGGCGTGGCGGAGCATCGGCGCTCGTCGCCCGGCTTGCTCTCACGTTATGCGGAGAGCGTTACGATGAGGCTGCTCCGCACCCCGGATCGAAGCAATGACGAAAATTGTCTGGCTGATACAGGCGGCTTTCTTTTACCTCTTTACCCTGCTCGTCGCTTCGCTTCCCCGCTCCCAATCGACCCGCATCGGCGAAAACATCGGCTCATTCCTGCACAATATCCTCCACTCGCGCAGAGCAATTGCGATCGACAACATCAGGCAGGCACTCCCGTACATGAAGCGCCATCCCTCCTGGACCGGCGCTTTTGATACCGCCGAAGAAATCGCCCTGGCAACATTCAGGAACCTGGGGATCTCCATCGTGGAGGTGTGCCGGCTATATCACGGCAAAGGGAATGACCTGATCGATACGATGGAAGTAATCGGTCTGGAAAATTTTCAGCATGCCAAGGAAAAGGGGAGCGGTGTGCTCTGTGTCAGCGGCCATTGCGGCAACTGGGAACTGATCTCTCTCTCCTTCAAACGGCACCTGAATACGAATTGCTGGGCAATTGCCCGAAAGCAGAACAACCCGTACCTCAATTCAATTATCGAAAAGATGAGAATGGGATACGGCAATAAGGTTATTTACAACAAGGCTGCTTTGCGCCCGATTCTGAGCGTCATCAAGGACAAAGGCGTAATCGGCATGCTGACAGATCAGGCAGTATTTGAGGACAACGGCGCACTTATCGAGTTTCTCGGCAGGAAAGCCTGGGCTAACAAGGCCCCTGTCGTGATTGCACAAAAAACAGGGGTGCCGATTGTTCCAGTTTACGGTTACCGCGACGGCGACCATCACGTTATTACCTACCATCCGGAGTACAAACTGTGCGGTGACCGCACCGAAGAGGGCATCCATCGGGATATTCAGGCGCTGTCCCGGTATCTCGAAGAATATGTCTGCGCTCATCCGGCCGACTGGTACTGGGTGCATCGCCGCTGGAAAAGGGCTGGAGAACCGGTATGAGTCCTAAAACTCGTGATTTCGCCATTCCTGTCGTTATCCTCATCCTGGCTACCGCCATTATTGCCGTGACAGGTGCGGACCTGCTCGTATCCGCACCGTTCTGCATCGACGGGAAATGGCCGATCGGAGATCAGCAGCCGTGGCACCTGCTGTATCTGCTGGATCGAGGGCCGGCAATTACTCTGGGAGTGTGCGGATTAGTCGCCGCGCTGACAGGCGTGATTTACCAGAAGCGCCGCAGCTGGATTCGACCGGGACTTTTTCTCGTCATCCTTCTGGCGCTTGGCCCGGGGCTGCTCGTAAATGCAGTTTTCAAGGAGTATTGGGGGCGGCCGCGCCCCCGGGAAATCGTCCAGTTCGGCGGCAAAAAACAATTTTTACAGCCATGGCAGAACGGGATCGCGCACGGAGGCCGTTCGTTTCCATCGGGACATTCATCCGCCGCATTTTATTTTTCGGCCCCCTTCTTCCTGCTTCGCCGCCGGAAACCGCGGGCAGCGGCACTCTGGATGACAGGAGGCCTGCTCTTCGGCATCTTGATGAGTATTGCCCGCATCGCCCAGGGGGGGCACTTCCTGAGCGACAATCTCTGGGCCTGGGGAATCGTTCATCTGACGGCGGTCACGCTGTATTACCTGCTCCGCCTCGACCGGGATGAACCGCCTTCGGCACCATCATAGTCCGATGTTTTTTTTCTCCTACAATATACTCTCCATCTTCCTGCTCTTCCCGGTTTTCCTGTTTAACCTCTACCGTTCCGTCCGGCTCGGCTGGCCGCTGGCAACAGCCGCGCGTTTCGGCTTCGTGTCCGGAAAGGAGCTGGCAAGAATCGCCGGTCGCCAGGTAATATGGCTTCACGCCGTATCCGTAGGTGAAATAATCGCCGCCAGACCGCTTCTTAAAGCGCTTCGCGGCAGTTATCCGGGCCACGCCATAGTTGTGTCGAATACGACCGAAACGGGAAGAACAGCAGCCGGCGCTCTCCCTGAAATAGACCTCCGTATCTACTTCCCGTTCGACTTTCTGTTTTCCGTCCGCACCATCATGAGCTCCGTCAAGCCAAGGCTCATCATCATCATGGAAACCGAGATCTGGCCCAATTTTTGCTTTGAAGCGTCCAGAAAAAACATCCCGCTTCTGCTGGCCAACGGCCGCATCTCGGACCGCTCATTCGGGCGGTATCTGAAATTCGGCTGGTTTTTCCGCCCTGCCCTGCGCTCTTTTTCGGCGGTCTGCATGCAGTCGGCAATCGGACGCGAGCGTATCACTGCAATTGGAGCAGAACCTGAAAAGGTAAGTGTGACCGGCAATCTCAAAAACGATATCCCGTCGCATCAGGTTGGTGAAGAGGAACGCCGCCTGTTGCGCAACAAGTATGCGATTCCTTGTGATGGCTGCGTGCTGACTGCCGGCAGCACCCGCGACGGCGAAGAGCAGCACGTCATCAAGGCCTACAGTGAGCTCTCCGCAGACATCGGTAACCTGTTCCTCGTGCTCGTCCCCAGACACCCGGAACGGACGGCGGAAATAGCCTCTTTGCTTGAAAGTGCCGGGCTGCATTACCAGAGGCGTACGACCCTCCCCGGCGATTACCTGTTTCAACATGGTGAGGTACTGCTGGTAGATACCGTCGGCGAGATGATGGACCTGTATGCGCTGTCTGATATCGCTTACGTCGGCGGCAGCCTGGTGCCGATCGGCGGGCATAACCTCCTGGAACCGGCATCGGTCGGGGTGCCAAGCATTTTCGGCCCGCATATGGCCAATTTCAGGGATATCGAAGCGCTGGTTCTGCAGTACGGCGCCGGGATCCAGGTACATACTCCGGAAGAACTGACCGCCTCGTGCCGGGCCCTGGTTACGAGTGCCGAACTCCGGCGAATCCTGGGGCAGAATGGTCTGAAACTGATGCGGGACAACGGGGGGGCTACGGCGCGGCACATGAAAATTATCGCCGGATATTTATAGGTCAAGTATCGGATGGACCGCCAAACCTGCCTAAATCAGTCCCACAGACTTAAACCTCTAAGGTTTGTCTGCCCCATCGATAATTTCTTGAATTTTATCCACAATAGTCAGCGGGTCGATAGGTTTTTCAAAATAAATGTTGCATCCGGAGGCGATGATTTTTTCCCGGTCTCCGATCATGGCATGTGACGTTATGGCGATGATGGGAACGGTCCTGCAGATTTCGGATCGCCTGATGCGCCTCGTCACCTCAAACCCGTCGATCCCCGGCAGGTTGATATCCACAATGACAAAAGTTGGTTTTTGCTGGTGCGCCAGGTCAACTCCCGCCTCTCCGGTCTCGGCCGAAATCACTTCATAGCCGCCTCTTTTGAGGGCATACGTGATCAAGCGGAGATTGTCATTGTTATCCTCAATTACAAGTGCCAGTTTCATGGTCCTCCCCCTGATTCATCTCTTCGTCCGGCATTATGGCTTATGCATATTTATTCATTGCCCTTGTAGTAAACGACAAGCACCGTCAGGTCATCAGGAGGCGGACCCTCCAGGGCCGGCAAGGCAATCAGCCGGTCTACCATCTCCTGAGCGCTTTCCGTGCCGCCCAGCAGGTCAGCCAATATCCGGCTGTTTAGTCCCAGCTCCGGTCGGGCGTCGATCAATCCGTCACTGTACAGAACGAGTATATCACCCCGCTCAAAGGTTAGCACCCCTTCCTGTAAGCATTCATCGCTCGGTATCCCCAGCGGAAGGCCGCGCGGCTGCAGCTCTTCAACCTCACCGTCGCAGCGGCGTAAAAAAACAAAGCCGTGCCCGCAATCGACATATGTCAGGGTGCGGTCTGCCACGTTAAGTTGAGCATGGAAAATGGTTACGAAGCTGTCGGAGTTTTCCAGATCCAGCCGAAGGGCGCGTTCGGCCAGCTGCACGGCGGCTGCCGGGCGATTCTGCTGGGTCACCGCATGAACGGCAGCCCTTACCGTCGCCATCAGCATGGCCGCCGCCATCCCATTCCCCATGACATCGCCGAGGGTCAGTGTCACTGTACCGGGAGTCATTTCCTGCCAGTCATAAAAATCGCCCCCCACCTGGTGAGCCGGCACGCACTGGGCGGCAATTTCAAACCCGGGGAGCTCCGGTTTTAAACGGGGGAGAAGGTTGGCCTGCACCGTAGCAGCGCATGTCAGTTCCGTCTGGAGCTTACAGCGGCGTTTCTCGCTTTCTAGCAGCGCCTGTTCCGCGCGTTTTCTTGCGGAAATATCCCTCATGACGCCGATATTTCCGGTCGGATTTCCATTTTCATCGAGAAGCTTGAGAGCAAAGATCTCGCCCGAGAATATTTCGCCGCTTTTCTTCCGCAAAGCCACTTCTATTATCTTCCCCTCGACATACCCTTTCTGATCGTAAATCTCCCTGCCCGACAGATTATATCCGTCGTCATCCGCATAGAGGATGCGGGCATTTTTCCCTGCCACCTCGTCCAGTTCATAGCCGAATAACTCCCGCAGCGCCGGCTGGTTGGCGTCAACTATCACCCGTTCGGGGTCGGCGACGAAGATCACATCGCGCATGCTGGTAAAAAGATTCCTGAATTTTCTCTCGCTCTGCTCCAGCTTAAACCTGGCCTGTTCCAGCTCCCTGATCTTTTCTTCAATTTTCATCGTCACAATATGGGAATATGCATTCAGGTACTGCTCTTCCTCCTTGAGCAGGCCGGTATCGATCAGCACCTCACACGGCTTGTGCCGTAGCAGCACGGAGTTGATCTGCGCCCATAGCTCCTCCGGCTCCTTGGGCTTAACGACAAAAGCGTCGGCGCCCAGCGACATGGCGAGCTTTTCGTCCCTGCTGCCGGTATAGACCGAAGAATAGAAGATGAAGGGTATATCATGAAGTTCCGGATCGCTCTTGACCTTGCGCAGAAACTGAAAACCGTCCATCTTTGGCATGAGAGCATCGGAGATGATCAGTGCCGGCCCATGGATTCCGGTCATTGACAATCCTTCCTCGCCATCCGCCGCCTCGATCACCTCATGACCCTGTCTTTGCAGGACATAACGCAAGATCTTCCTGTCCGCTGCATTATCATCGACTACCAGGATTTTCATTTATCGCTCCGGATTCAATATCGGCAGATGCAGCACAAACCTGCTGCCAATGCCATATTGGCTAGTAAAGGTCATGTCCCCTTTAAGTGTTTCAGTGACTAGTTTCTGGGTTAAATAGAGCCCCAGACCGGTGCCGCTGGCACCCGGTTGCTGCCTGGAATCCAGACGCACAAACGGTTCGAAGATTTTAGGTTTATCTTCATCCCTGATACCGATGCCGGTGTCTTCCACGAAAATTTCAACGAAATCCGTTTCAAGGCCATTCGGCTGCCCGCCATTTCGCCCGCCGGCAACATTAACACCGATATTTATTGTCCCCTTTAACGTATACTTAACCGCATTGCTCAGCAGATTTAGCACACACTGCAAAAGCCTGTGCCGGTCAGTATGCATTTTCAAATGAGTGCTGCCTACCCGCAGCTTCAATTCCTTGCCTTCCAACTCCTTTTTCAGCGAGGTTATCACCTCGCTGATCACATCATGGAGCTCGAATTCTTCCGGATTAATCTCAATCAGCCCGGCCTCGATCTTCGACACGTCGATGACATCGTTAATTAGATACAACAAATGTTTGCCGGCCCTGAGAACGGTGGCGAGATTTTCTTTCTGTTCTTCATTCAGGGGGCCAACCCACTCGTCGAGGAGGATGCTGGAAAATCCGATAACAGAGTTGAGGGGGGTCCTGAGCTCATGGCTCATGGAAGCGATAAACATCGACTTGAGGCGGTCGATCTCCCGTAGTTTGTAATTGGCTTCTTCCAGTTCGATGGTTCGCTCCTGAACCTTCTTTTCGAGGGTGGCAGTGTGATGCAGCGTTTCTTCATAGAGTCGTGCGTTTTCGATCAGAAGCGCTACCGGGGTCAGAATCGTTTCCAAAAGGTGCAAGCTTCGCGACGACGGTTTTTGGTCCGTTCCGGTAAATATGCACAAGACCCCGACGCACTTTCGCCTGCCGGTGACAAGCGGGAAGGCGGCATGAAAATGGACATCCGCCGCTTCGATTGGCTTGCCGGCTGCAAAACGGCGAAACGATTCCCGGTCCGGCAGGATGAGCGGCTTGAGCTCTGCAAGGCAGTCCCCGTAAAGGCAATCCCGCATAAACAGCCGGTGGTTACTGAGGTCGCTGACTGATGTTTCGCATATTCCCCGATGCGCTATCAGGCCGAGTGTATCGTCACTGCCCAGAAGACAGATGCTTCCCTCCTCAAGGGCGGTTATCCGCATGCTTTCCTCAAGTACCCGGTTGAGAATATCCCTGAGATCGACGATATTCGTGCAGGCGGTCACCACACGATTGATAGTCAGGAGTTCCTCATTGTATCTCCGTCTTTCCTCTTCGGCCTGTCTGTGCTCGGCGATTTCCTGTGACAGTTGGGTGGTCCGTTCCGCGACGCGCTCTTCCAGGAATTCGGAGAGCGTGTGCAGTTCGTCGAGGGTTTGCTGATACACGTGGACCATATAGTAGAGCACATGCAGGTAAGCCGTCAGTCTCAGCATGTGCCAGAACCAGTAATCGGCAAACCAGAGCTTGGAGATACCGAACGAAATGCCCGCTATTCCGAAAAGGAGAGAGAGACTGGCGAACAGAAACAGGTCGAAGCCGCCAAAAGTGAGATAACGGTTGATATAGCGGGGTGATGCGACGAAGAATAAGACCCCTCCCAGAGTGGTTATGAGCTTGGCTATGGGAGTGTAGCCATCCGGAGATGACATTGCAGGAAGGAACTCGGGAAATGCTAGCGAGATCAAACCAAAAAACGATACGGCCGCTACCGTCACCACCGGTGCCAGATCGGCTGCCCGCGTACGGACGAACCGGTCCGGCATCCATACCAGCGCAAACAGAAATCCGCCGATCAGGGTCGAAGCGCAACGCAGCCAAATAAATGGGCCGTCCGGCGCGACCGTGGCATGAAGGCCGTCAAGAATCCCCATGGCGAGCAGACCGCATGCCAGCCAGACATGGTTGGCCAGTGTCAATTCATGCTTGCGCATGAAAAGCAGGAGCGCAGCCAGGGACAAGGCGGCAAAACTGCCAAATGCCTCCATTGCCGAATGCAGCAGCTGATGGTCCATCTTCCATTCCGGCAGGAGGAAATGGGTGATGGCGATTCCTATGACCGGGATAATCACTCCCAGGAGGAACATACCGAACATGCCGAAAGTTTGGCGTTCTTTGATGTTTAAAGCGCTCTGCATCCGGCACCCCACTGTTTCCATCGGGTTTTAAGCGGCCAGCTGACGGATTTGCAACAAAAACATCCGATTATTTGGTAATCATATCAAGAAAATGGCGATTTACAATCATCTGAAACAGCTGCGACGCCTGATTCCGAAGGATATTCTGCTTAATCGCTGCGACGATAAATATTGCAGGCTGCCCGGCAAACCAGTTTGAATTCCGCCAACCCGCTTTAAATCCCTTGCCATCTAACGCGGCCAAATGATACTTGATGCCATCTGCAAAAATCCAGGAAGAGCGGACATAACCGGATACCCATGAACAAATCGTATCACACATTCTGGCGGGAACTTGCTTCCGGCAATCGCAGCGGCCTGATTGACTCTCTCGTACTGTTGTTCCTGACGCCGTTGGCATGGTTGTATTCTTTGGCACTGCGACTGCGGGCAGCTCTGTATCGAACCGGCATGTTGAAAACGCACCACCTCCCTCGCCCGGTGGTGTCAATCGGCAACATCACCGTCGGAGGAACGGGTAAAACTCCGGTAACCGCCTACATTGCCCGGTTTCTATTGGCGGGAGGTTACAGGGTAGCCGTACTTTCGCGAGGTTATGGCGGATCTCTGGAGGGACAAACCTGCGTCGTCAGCGATGGTGCCTCGATTATGCTGAGCGCGATGGAATGTGGTGACGAGCCGTATCTGCTGGCATCGACGGTGCCGGGGCTCATGGTCGTGATCGGCACGGATCGTCATGCCGCCGGTCAGTTGGCGATGCAGCAGCTTGCCCCGGACATATTCCTTCTGGACGACGGATTTCAGCACCTGCGCCTGCACCGTGATCTGAATATTCTGCTGCTTGACTTCTCAAGGCCATTCGGCAACGGCTGGGCATTGCCGGCGGGAATATTGCGGGAACCCTTGACCGCATTCAGACGAGCAGACCTGGTGATTTTCACGCGTACTCCCGAAGGTGCGCTCAAGTGCAGAGACACCGGAGGAATCCCACGGTGCCTTTCCAGCCACACCATCGCAGACCTGCTCCCGCTCGGCAGCCAAACACCAGTTCCTTTTTCCTTTTGCTCCGACCATACCATCCTCGCCTTCGCCGGCATTGCCGACCCTGACTCGTTTTTTGCGGGACTTCGCAGGGAAGGACTGAATCTCGCGCAAACCATCTCCTTCCCGGATCATGTCGTCTACGACCGGGTGCGGTGTGATGAGATAGCTGAAGCGGTGCGGACAAGCGGAGCAGACCTTTTGGTCACAACGGAAAAAGACGGGGTAAAATTGAAGGGTTTATCTGAGGAACTGGCAACACGCACGCTACTTGCCCGTCTGGAGCTGACGATAGACAGTCCGGCTCTTCTGAACGGATTATTGAATAAACTGCTGCAGCGTCACGAAGTATAGACTGACCGCCACACCTGAACTTTTTCCAGCACGTCCCGCACGGTAATCCGTTGCATCCGGTCGGCCCGATTCTCCATCGAGATCGGATAATCTTCGCCCGGTTCTCCGTAGGCGTCGACCAGCAGGTCGTTGAACTTCCGGTACGGCCCGACCCGCTTCGGATTGGAATACCCCATCAGAGACACTACCGGGCGATCAAGCGCCACCGTGATATGCAGCGGACCGGTATCGAGCGAGACCACCAGCGCCGCCCCCTCCAGAATTCCCACCAGACCTCGCAAGCCGCCATTGCCGAGAGCACTCAGCGGAGCCACTTTTGCGCGTTCCATGATAATCCGCTCGCACTCGACTTCAACCGGCGAACGCCCGCCTACCAGAATCGGCTGGACTCCAAAATCGTAGTAAAGAGCGTCGCAGAGCTCCGCCCACCGCTCGGGAAGCCAGTTTTTCTGCAGCTTGCTGGTTGCTACAACCAACGGCACCGCCGGGCGGTCCAGGCGGGAATAAAACGCCTTCTGCCAGGACAGTTCCTCGTCGTTCCACGGCCCGAGCCCCCAGGCAACCGGGGCGGCCGGTGCTCCCAGCCAGTCGCAGAATTCAAGATACTGATCCTGAACGTGCTGCATTGCATGGGGGGGGATACGATGCGTGGTAAACAGCCAGTTAAGATCACGGGCACGGGCAAAATCGAAGCCGAGTTTCACCGTGGCGTTGATGAATGATGTGACGATATTAGCCTTGAAATACACCTGCAGATCCAGGACAAGATCGAATTTCCGGGACCGCAGCTGCTCGCGAACGGCGAGAAAACCCCGCACACCCTTGGTGCGGTCAAAAAGAATTATCTCGTCAACCAACCGGTGACCGCGTACCAGCATGGCCGGTCCCGGCTGCAGTATCCAGGTCACCTGCATGGCGGGGTTCGCCCGCTTGAGGGCATGCAGCACCGGCAGGACATGCACCGTATCGCCTACGGCGCTCATCATGACAATGCAGACACGGTCTGTTGCAACTCGCATCATCTATTCTCCCCTGCAAGGTCGGCCAGTCGCGCCAGCGAATCCTCGTCAAAATCGAGTCCCCACCTTGTGCGCCACTTGCGGGCCGAGCGAGCCAGACGTTTGAAGTTACGTGCGGCGATATCGCTTCCACCCGGAAATGTCACCCGGTCCACGTCGAGCAGGTAAGCTGTCGGCTCGGCGGCAACCCCGGCGATGTAGATATTTTTGAGATTCAGGTCGGCATGCCACGCTCCGGCAGCTGCAAGCGCACTCAGTAAACGGGCCACAGCCGCCAGCACCGAATTACGCTCTGCCTTACCCGCCTTACTCCAGACGGCGGGAAGATCGTCCCCCTCCGGCAGCCGCCGGGTCATGACGTCGCTTCGGGCGAATATACCTGCGACGGGATAGATGGCGTACGCGATCACTTCCGGCGTTGGGATCCCGGCGGCGGCCAGGCGCAGTGATGTTGCCAGTTCATGCGGAGCCCGAGTCGGAGGCAGAAAATACTCTCCGGTCAGACAATGAAGAAGCCCTCCGTGACGATTTCTCCTGACGACTACCGGGGTTGCCGGAATTGTCGGCAGCTCAACGGAATAAATGACTCCGCGCCCCCTCATTTCTCCTCTTAAAGGTTGCTGAGCCGCCCATTCGTGGAGGGTACCGCAACTCAAGGCCTGGACAACTGCCGAAGCGGCCCGGTCAAGGGCAACAGCCTGACACTCGCTGACGTCAAGATGGACGTAGCCGGACTGCTGCAGGGCGGATTCTTGAAATTCCGGTGGATAATGAGGAGGGTTCATGGCTCTCAAAGGGGTGAGATATTTAATGCAGCGTTTTTTATTGTCCTGTTTGTTAGTTGTAAATATCATTCATATCAAAGCAACGTCAACATGAAACTTGAAGAATATCAGCTGTTGGAGGTGTAATTTACTTCAAAAGCGATGTCATTTGTGGCATATTGATCAATCACTTTTTTTGCCTTGGATACCATGCTGCCAGTTGAATTATTACAGATACTCGCCTGCCCGATCTGCAAAGGGGAGTTGATTCAGAGAGAAGATGGCGCCTCCCTGTTCTGCAATCACTGCAGCAGGGAGTACCCGGTTGTTGATGGCATCCCGATTTTGCTTCCGAAGCCAGCTGACAAGGTTCTCCCTGCAAAAGGCGGGACACCGTGAAGGAATTCCGGCACGACTCCATCAGGAAAATCCTGATCCGTTCGGTCAACTGGATCGGTGATGCGGTGATGACCACCCCGGCAATCAGCGCCATTCGGGAGCATTTCCCGCACGCTGAAATCACCATTCTGGCCAATGAGCTGGTTTCCCAGCTGTTTTCAAATCATCCTGACATCGACAAGATCATCACCTTCAAACGGCAGGGGAAACATCGGGGGGTGGCCGGAAGATTGCGACTGGCGGCCGAACTGCGCAAAGAGGCGTTCGATCTTGCCGTCATCTTCCCCAACTCCTTTGATTCCGCACTGGTGCCCTGGCTGGCCGGAATTCCAATCCGAATCGGAAAATGCAGCGATGGGCGCACTCTCCTGCTGAGCTGGCGATATAACGCCGCAAAAGGGGCACCGCCATGCCACGAAGTTGAATATTACCTGAACCTGATGCGGTATTTTGGAATTACCGGCAGCCGTACTCAACCACATCTCTTCACGACGCCGGAAGAGACGGCCGGGACAACCGCTCTTCTGGCGAAAAACGGCATACAGACGGACGATTTAATACTCGGTATCAATCCCGGTGCGAGCTACGGCTCGGCCAAGCGCTGGTATCCGGACAGATTTGCACAGGTCGCCCGAAGGCTTGCAGACCAGTGGTCGGCAAAAGTAATTATCTTCGGAGGTCCGGGCGAAGCTGAAATTGCCGCGGATATCGAGAGCCGCCTGGATGGAACCGCTTTGAATCTGGCCGGTAAAACTTCCGTGCGGGAATTGATGGCGCTGATCAGGCGCTGCAATTTTTTCATAACCAACGATTCAGGCCCCATGCATATTGCGGCCGCTTTTGATGTTCCCCTGGTGGCCATTTTCGGTTCTACCGACCATACCGGCACATCCCCCTACAACAAAAACGCAGTCGTTGTGCGAAGCAACGTCGAGTGTGCTCCATGCAAATTGCGGGAATGTCCTACCGACCACAGGTGCATGACGGCGGTTACCGAAGAAGACGTTATCAATGCGGCGCTGGAGCTTGCCGGCAAACTACAGGCTGCGGGCCGACATCTAAGCGCCTCCTGCAAATAAAATAAATCAATCACACAAGGACCGTTAACATGCCTGTATACAAAAGGCTCTTGCAGTACATGAAACCCTACTGGTGGCGCATCCTGCTGGCTGCGCTGGCCTCCGCGGCATATGGCGGACTCGATGCCGGGTTTGCCTACATGGTCGAGCCGCTACTGAAAAAGATTTTCGTGACCAAGGACGTCTTCATCTTTTCAATTCTCCCGTTTGCCATAATACTTATTTTTGTATTTCGTGGCATGAGCCGCTATATCAACGACTATTTCATGAGGACGGCTGCCCAACTTGCTGTTCAAGACGTGCGCAACGAAGTTTTCAGAAAAACTGTTTTCCTTGATCTGCGCTTTTTCCAGCAGAACCAGACCGGCTCACTCATGTCACGCGTCGTGAACGATGTTGCCATGATGCAGGACGGCGTCGGGGGAATAATAACCGGAGTATTCAAAGACTTCATCGGGTTCGCTTCCCTGCTTGGCGTTATCTTTTACCGTGATTGGCAACTAGCTGCCATCTCTATTCTCGTTATTCCGCTCTCGATCTATCCAGCCCAGGTATTGGGTAAAAAAATCAAGATAAATGCCCGTAAAGGCCAGGATGAATCGGGTGGTTTTGCCAGCATTCTCCAGGAAGCGTTGAGTGGCATCAAGGTCGTCAAGGCCTTTTCTCTTGAAAACATCATGATTGACCACTTTACCCGGGCAAACCTGAAGTTTTACGAATACACACGAAAGCTCATAAAATACATGTTTCTCTCTTCACCCATTATCGAATTCATCACGTCGCTCGGTATCGCCGCGGTAGTGTTTTTCGGCGGAAGCAAGGTAATGGCCGGAAAATTGTCGGCACCCGAGTTTTTTTCTTTTATTACCGCCATGGCTTTGGTGTATTCACCCATGAAAAGGATGATCTCCGCGTATGGCGAAGTACAACGCAGCCTGGGCGCTTCCGAACGTGTTTTTGAAATCATCGACGCCAGACCTGAAATCATTGATGCGCCCGACGGGCATATCCTTACTCCGGACGACAACCGGGTTGAGTTCAAAAATGTCTCGTTTAGATATCAGGACGACTTGATCCTCAACGATGTGTGCCTTGTCGCCGAAAAAGGGGAGGCTGTTGCATTGGTGGGGCCATCAGGCGGCGGCAAATCAACACTTGTTTCCCTGATTGCCCGTTTTTTCGATGTCAGCGAGGGTCAGATTTTTATCGGCTCACACGATGTGCGCGATATCACTAAAAGCAGCCTGATGGACCACATCGCCCTGGTTGACCAGGAAACCATTCTTTTTCACGACACGATTGCAAACAACATTCGCTATGGGAAACCGGATGCAACCGATGCTGAAATAGCGAAGGCAGCACAAGCAGCGTATGCCCATGACTTCATCATGGACATTCCGGAGGGGTATCAGACAAGCATTGGCGACCGCGGCGTCAGGCTTTCAGGCGGCCAGCGGCAAAGAATCTGTATTGCCCGGGCAATCCTGAAGAACGCCCCTATCCTGATCCTGGATGAGGCCACCAGCGCTCTCGATACCGAGAGCGAACAGATGGTGCAGAAGGCGCTGGACAACCTGATGGTTAACCGCACGACGTTTATCATTGCTCACAGGCTGTCAACCGTAATTAACGCCGACAAAATCATTGTGCTGGAAAAAGGAGCCGTGGTTGAAACCGGCACCCACGGGGTGCTGCTTGAAAGTGGCGGGCTCTACAGCAGGCTCTGTACGACACAGTTCGGAAAAGAGTGCTGAAATGGATGCACGCATGGATTCCAGGGCCGAAACAGCAGATAGAATCAGTATAGTAATTCCCAATTATAACGGCGAACAGCTTCTGCGTGACAATCTGCCGTCGATTTTTGCTGCTGTAAATCACTGGCACGGCGACGCAGAGGTCATCATCGTTGATGATTGCAGTACCGACGGAAGCTGCCGCCTTGTCAGAGAGATGTTTCCTGATGCGAAATTACTGGTGAATACTGTCAATGCCGGTTTTTCAAAAACCTGTAATGTCGGAATGGCGGTGGCACAATCCCCCATATTGCTCTGCGTCAACACGGACGTGAAAGTCGAAGCCGACCTGCTTTCCCTGCTTGCGCCGCACTTTGCCGATCCAGAGTTGTTTGCCGTCACCCCCCGCATCCTTGTGGAGCGCGAAGGAAAGAATCAGGGTGCCGTAATCTCCGCGTACCGCAGGGGCTTTATCAGAGGCGGTTTCATCAAAATAGATGAAGAGCTGGGGCCAAGGGAAAACCTTTACGCGATAGGCGCCTGTGTTGCATATGACGCAAAGAAGTTTCGAGCACTTGGTGGGTATAGCGAGGTTTATTCTCCGTTTTTGTTCGAAGATGCCGATATATCATACCGCGCCTGGAAGAGGGGGTGGAAAAGTATCTACGAACCTGCCGCCACCGTCTGGCATTATTCGAACGCAACGATCTATAAAGACAAGAAGAAACAGCGGCTTGGGCATATAATTTACTTTCGTAACCGGTTCATTTTTCACTGGGTAAATCTGACCGACCGAAAATTTGTGATAAGAAATGTTCTGACTATTCTTTTTCGTTTGTCGGTAAGCTTCTTGTGGTTTAATTTTACCTACTACAAAGCGTTTTGGGGAGCAGTGCGGCGCTGGAAGGACATTGTTGCGCTGCGCCGTAGAGAACGCCCTTACAGAATACTGACTGATGTTGAGATCCTTCGCAGGACATGCAAATAATTGTATTACAGCCATGTGACAGTATGAAGCGTGGCATTGGAGGCTCGTCTGAGTAATCATCTTGATTTGGGTTGTGGCAAGTTCCCTCGAAACCCATATAACCAAAAGAATCTTTATGGAATTGATGTAAGAGATATTAATCCCAACTCTTTTGATGAAGGCTTTTTCTATAAAAAGGCAAACTTGTTTCTTGAACCTATTCCCTATCAGGATAATTATTTCGACTCTGTTTCGGCATTTGATTTTCTGGAGCACATTCCCAGGGTTCACATCGATGCAGGCGGAAATGTACACTTCCTGTTCATCAAGCTTATGAATGAAATTTGCCGGGTCCTCAAGCCGGACGGTCTATTTTTTGCACTAACCCCCTGTTATCCAAATGAGAAAGCTTTTCAGGATCCTACCCATGTAAATTTTATTACCAAAAATACTCATCAATACTTCTGCGGAGAAAATCCTGACGGACGCATGTATGGATTCACCGGGCAATTTGAGTGTATCAGGAGCCACGCCGTGTATTCCAGTTACGCTAACAAGGAACTATCCTATTCATTGAGCGAGAGATTCAAGTGGTTAAGAAAATTGCTGAAAGGACAGCTCACTCACGTTGCGTGGGAGTTTATCGCCAAAAAATAAGTACGTTTGTAGAGATGTTCAAATGAATATACCTACAATTCATTCCCCATAAATGCCAAATATTGAGGCGACATCCATATGAACAGTGAAATCGAGACTCAAAAACGTGCGCTTATCATCAGGGCCGGCCGGCTTGGAGATACGGTCTGGGCTACAACCGTCATTGAGCCCCTCAGGGCTTTTTTAGGAGAGAACACTTTATTCGATATCATTGTCGCACGAGGAATGGGTAAGCTGTTCGAACATGATCCACGTATTGATGGCATTTTTGAGATCAAGCACCGTAGCATGCCGCTTCTATGCAGCCAGACAAAACTGTCCGTTTTGTGGAAGTCGCTGCAGCACCCATATGATCTTGCCATACTTCTTGAAACCGGCTCACATTTTTACAGCCTCATGCGCCATGTCCGTGCAAAACAAAAGATCTATGAAACAAATCTCTCGCATTCCGAAAGCCGCTCGGAAGGGCAAAACATGGTTCATGTGACCCGCCATGTATTGGCTCAGGGCATACCGGCACATTTTTGCCGGGAAGCCGCACCGTCACTCCGCCCTCCCGAAAACATCAGTGCTTCCGATCTCATTGGTAATAACCGCGCTTACCTATGCCTGCATCCCGGCAACAGCCTTTTGGCCCGCGGCAAGCCGGCTTTACGCTCCTGGCCCGAAGCTCATTGGCGCGAACTTGTTGAACAGATTACGCAGCATCTCCCCGGCATGCAGATAGTATTGATCGGTGAAAAAAACGAGCGGGCTTTGAGCGAAGCTGTAGCCGCAAACTTCCCCGGGGTGATTAATCTTGTGGGACAAACCACCTTGCAGCAATTAATGGCTGTTCTCGCTAGTGCTAGAGCCCTGGTCACGACGGATACCGGGCCGGCACATGTTGCCGCAGCTCTGGCGACTCCGGTAATTGCCGTATTCGGGCCAAGCGAAGCTCACGGTACCGGACCGTTTGCGTCTGCCGGTGGCTGGGCGGTATCAATCATGAAAGACGTTGGGTGCAACCCCTGTGTTAATACCGGCCGTGACAAAATGTGCACCGATAACAAGTGCATGCAGGCAATCACGCCCTCGGATGTGATAAAAATCCTTGATGATGCGCTGATGAAACGGCCGGTGACTCCGGTTGTTGAACTGAATAAGATGTCCTGATGGAGCGTATGCACCGACATAATACAGCAAAGGCCCTGTAATGATTCCACTTTCCGTCGTGATCATAACCTTTAACGAGGAGAAAAACATCGAGCGCTGCTTGCTCTCGGTACAGGGCGTAGCCGACGAAATCATCGTACTCGACTCGTTATCGACCGATCGGACGCGGGAAATTTGCCGGCAGTTCGAAGCAAAATTCATCGAGCAGCCATTTCTTGGCTACGTCGAGCAAAAAAACAGAGCGCTCGAATTCACAACATATCCCCATGTATTATCGCTTGACGCCGACGAGGTGCTTTCGGACGAGCTAAGAAAATCGATCCTCGAAGTCAAGGGCAACTGGCAGCACGACGGGTATTGTTTCAACCGGCTGACCAATTATTGCGGCACCTGGGTCCGCCATTGCGGATGGTATCCGGACCGCAAACTGCGCCTGTTTGACAAACGGAAAGGTACGTGGAGCGGTAACACTATCCACGAACGGTACTTGCTGCACGACAACAGCGCCCCACAGCATATCCCCGGCGATCTGCTGCATTATTCCTACTATACGATCGATCAGCATATCGACCAGATCAAGAAATTTACGACCATGATGGCTCAGGTTCAGTTCCAAAAGGGCAAACGCCCCGGCTTCTGGAAGCTTGTTCTGAATCCGCTCTGGTGCTTCATCCGCCAATATTTTGTACGGCTCGGCTTTCTCGACGGCTATCACGGCCTGGTTATCTGCTCGCTGTCGGCCTGCGCCAATTTCATTAAATATGCAAAGACGCGGGAGCTGTTCTCGGGGCAGAGGCGGCTCAATGATTAAAAGCCTGATCATCAGCCGCACTGACGGTATCGGCGACGTCATCCTGACCCTGCCGCTTGCCGGTCTGATGAAAAAACTTCATCCCGGGGTGAATATATCGTTTGTCGGCCGTTCCTATACCGGCGCGGTCATTGAAGCGTGCGAGCATATCGACCGGTTCATCGACTGGGATGAGTTGACCGGGTATACCCCACGGGAAAAAATCGACTATTTCAAGGCACTGCGGGCCGATGCAATCGTGCATGTATTCCCCAACAAGGAACTGGCCAGAATCGCCTGTCAGAGTAAAATCCCGCTACGTGTCGGCACTTCACATCGGCTCCATCACTGGCTGTACTGCAATCGATTGGTTCAGGTGGGGCGCAAAAGGTCGCCGCTGCATGAGGCCCAACTGAATGCCCGCCTCCTCCGCCCCCTGGGTCTGGAAGGGACTCCTTCACTTGACGAACTGATCCCCATGATGGGGCTGACAAGACCGGTCGAACTCGACGAATCATTTGCCCGGTGGCTCGACCCCGGCCGCTTCAACCTGATACTGCATCCCAAATCGAAGGGGAGCGCCCGCGAATGGGGCCTTGAAAACTTCGGTGAACTGATCCGGATCCTCCCCAGGGAGCGCTACAAGATATTTATCTCCGGCAGTGCCGGAGACGGGATGGCGCTGCAGGGGCAGATCGAGAAGTGGGGAAGCGCCGTAACCGACATCACCGGAAAGATGCCGCTGGCCCAATTCATCGCCTTTATTCATAGGGCCGATGGTCTGGTGGCGGCGAGTACCGGGCCGCTGCATATTGCCGCCGCACTTGGAAAAGCAGCGGTAGGTCTCTATGCACCGATGCGCCCGATTCATCCCGGACGCTGGTCGCCCCTGGGGCCGCGAGCCGGATATCTTGTTCTGGATAAACAGTGCCGTCAATGCCGCCATGACAATCACTGCGCATGCATTGAAAGCATCAAGCCCGCGGATGTTGTACTGAAACTGGAGCAACTCAAAGCTTAATCACACCACTTAACCTACTGAGAATCGCATCTATGCCGTTACATATCCTGCATGTATTGTCCTCAAACTTTTTCGCCGGTTCGGCGGCGTACGCTCTCCAATTGGCGGAAGCGCAAAGCTCCCTGGGGCACGATGTGGTCATGGTCACCGATCAGGCAGGATTATCAGACAAGGTGACCTGCATGTCGCTGCCGGTGTCCGATCGTTCGTTGATGCAACGGTTTCATAATATTCGTTTTCTGCGCAGAGTGATTCGCGAACGGGAGATCAGTGTGGTTCACGCCCATTCGCGCGCAGCCAGCTGGATAGCCCATTATGCCGTTCGCGGCACGCGCGTGCCCCTGGTCTCGACCATTCACGGCCGCCAGGTCCGGCACTCCGCGCTGAAATCTAATGATATTTATGGTGACAAGGTCATCGCCATTTGTCCCCATCTGGTCGAGCATCTGGCTAATGAACTGCGCATGGACAGGCAGAAGTTGGCGTTTCTACCCAATCCTCTCGATCTCGAGGCGCTTCAACGGATTCAAAGAACCAGGACAAACGATGAACGTACGGTGATATCTGTCGTAGGACGCCTCAACGGCCCCAAAGGCGCGCATATTGCCGAACTCGTGGCGCATGTCTTCCCGCACCTGTTGCAGCAACACCCCGCACTCTCCATACAGATCGTCGGCGGCGAATGGGATTCATTCCCTCAAACCGGCAAGGAGGCCTTTGCGGATCTCCAAACCAGGTTCGGGGAACGCATCCGGTATCTTGGCTTTTCAAAACAGGTACTGCAATTGATGGCGGACTCCGACGTGGTAATCGGCGCCGGGAGGGTTGCGATGGAAGCCCTGGCGCTGGGAAGTGCCGTTTTTGCCATGGGCGAGGCCTGTTGTCACGGACTTGTTACCAACGACAATCTCGGAGACGCCATCGGCACCAACTTCGGCGATATACTTTCTGCCGCCGTGCCGTTTCGACCGGATCCGACAGCGATTACCCGTGAACTTGAAGCGCTCATAACTGGCGGGAATGCACCGGAAATCGATCGTACCGAGCTGAAGCGCCTCTACGATCTTGGCAGGATCATACCGGAGATACTGGGCACATATTCATCGGCGATCATGCGCAAGCTGGCTCCCGGCGCTATACCTGTCCTGATGTACCACCGGGTCCCCGATGCACCCATTGCCACAAAACACCG
>WNGR01000914.1_pt1 | contig 33110 bp, 29 predicted proteins | sample 5407581 | NCBI WGS metagenome assembly WNGR01 (sample SAMN13153383, study PRJNA577476) | soil metagenome | isolation source: 80 cm soil or saprolite under Garry oak tree replicate 2 | place: USA:California | collected 2016-06-15
TTTGGCTGTTCGCCAATTAAAGCGGTACGCGAGCTGGGTTTAAAACGTCGTGAGACAGTTTGGTCCCTATCTACCGTGGGCGCAGGATACTTGAGAAGAGCTGTCCTTAGTACGAGAGGACCGGGATGGACGTACCGCTAGTGTTCCAGTTGTGCCGCCAGGCGCAGTCGCTGGGTAGCCACGTACGGAAAGGATAACCGCTGAAAGCATCTAAGCGGGAAGCCTCCTTCAAGATTAGGTATCCCTGGGTGTAATAACCCCTAAAGGCCCGTTGTAGACCACAACGTTGATAGGCCGGGTGTGTAAGTGCAGTAATGCATTTAGCTGACCGGTACTAATCGGCCGTGAGGCTTGACCATAAAAATGAAATACGGCCCGGGGAGGGCTTAGCCCTCCCCAGGTCGATATAAATCAACAAATCATACAACACCGATAAACTATCCATCCAACGCAATTGCCAGGAAATAATCCGTAGGGGCGGGTTTTAAACCCGCCCTTACAAACGATTTCTCGGTGGCTATGCCGAGGGGGTCACACCCGTTCCCATCCCGAACACGGAAGTTAAGCCCCTCAGGGCCGATGATACTGCACGGGTAGCTGTGTGGGAAAGTAGGTCGCCGCCGGGAATAAAATCAAAAAGCCCCGCCTCCAGAAATGGAGGCGGGGCTTTTATGTTTTTTGCTCTCGTAGTGAATATTAATTATGAAGACTACTCTCTTACAAAAATATCCTGATCTGATTCATGTACCATTCCCATGATGTGGGCGTACTCTGATTCGATCAAGGCGTAATGACCTTGAGTTTCTTTTACAACCCGCTCAAAAACCGACCGCACAGCAGGGTCGACCACTCCTTGCGCAAGTTGTGTGTATTGACCGATACAATCTTTCTCTTCAACAAGTGCAAGTTCAAGCGCTTTTTGTTCAACCATATCTTCGATAATGGCTTTTTCCAGTTTCATATACGCAGGATTTTTTGTATCTGCAGGTGAATTAATGTATGCAGCCAGATCGCCGAATTCAGAACCCTTATAATGGTCAAAAAATGCTTTCAGGTGCCCGACTTCTTCGTTGGCAAGCATATCAAGAACTTTTATGGCTCTTTCATTTTTGGCGGCTGATGCTGCCTTGCGATAAAAATCCATACTATCCTTTTCGGCTTTAATAGCCAGGCTGATAGCCTCTTGTAATGTGTACTCTTTTCCCATGTGAGACCTCCTTAAATTGAAAGTATGTTTACAGTATATCTATCATTCCGGCCAGGTCAATATTTATCTATGTCTGGAGTCATCATAATGTATACTGCATTAGCAAATACAAAATATACTTGACATTCTTACCTTGAAGACGTACTTTTCATGAGAAAAGAAGGCCAGTTTCTCATTAAAGAATGAGGTCGGCTCGATACTACATGAAAACTATATACGTACTTTCAGATTCAACGGGTGAGACTGCTGAACGTGTAATACGTGCTGCCCTTTCTCAATTCTATGATGAAGATGTTCGTGTTCACCGTCTTTTTAAAGTCAGTTCTCAATCTGATGTAAGGCAAGCCTTGTCTGTTGCTGTCCTTACTCCCGGGCTTGTTGTCTATACTCTGGTTGATCCGCACTTGTCTGAAGCGGTTGAACGTGTTGCTGAAGAGACTGGGCTTATCACCGTAGATTTACTCAGCCCTCTTATATACAGCATTTCCCGTTATCTGGGGGCTCCTTCACGTGAAAAGCCCGGACTGCTCCATCGTATTGACACGGATTACCACCGTCGGGTTGAGGCGGTTAACTTTACCGTCAAGCATGACGATGGTCAGGAAACAAGGTATTTGCATAAGGCCGATCTGGTTCTTGTTGGTGTATCGCGTTCTTCAAAAACGCCGCTTTCCATGTATCTTGCCCATAAGGGGTACAAGGTTGCAAACGTGCCGATTGTTTTTGGTATTGCACTTCCCGAGGAGCTGTTTGAAATTGATCAGACAAAGGTTGTTGGCCTGTTGATTGACCCGAAGAGACTTGTAGAGATTCGTACTTCACGGTTGATTAATATGCGACAAAGTCCGCGTGGCAGTTATAATGACTACCAGCAGGTCGAAGATGAATTGTCTGCGTGTCGGCAGCTGTATAGAAAACACCCGGAATGGTATATTCTTAATATTACGAACAAGTCTGTTGAGGAAGCAGCATCTGAGATTATGAGACGTATGGAGATGAAAGCTGGAGCTGGATATTAATGATTTTGTCGAAAGCCATCAGAAAAGGAGATCAAGATGAAAATACTTATTGTTGAAGATGAAAAAAAAGTTGCCGGATTTATTAAACGAGGACTTGAAGATGACCATTATCAGGTTACCCTCTGTTACGACGGTGCCGACGGACTTAAACGTGCTAACAGCGGCGAATTCGATCTGATTATTCTTGATCGCATGCTGCCAAAGAAGGACGGTTTGACTGTTCTGCAAGAATTACGCGAGTCTGGCAATCAGATCCCCGTTCTGATGTTGACAGCAAAAGCCGAAACAGTGGATGTCGTTTCCGGCCTGGATGCCGGCGCTGATGATTATCTGGTGAAACCCTTTGCTTTTGCAGAACTACAGGCCAGGGTGAGGGCACTTGTAAGGCGCAGTGAGCAGGATCGTGGTGCCGAAATCCGTTTCGCCGACTTGCGGCTTGATCCGGTTAATCACAAAGTATGGAGAGGCAAGACCGAGATTGTACTTACTGCAAAGGAATACAATCTGCTGGCATATATGGTGCGAAATGCCGGAACTGTCCTTTCGCGAGCGAATATTGCCGATAACTGCTGGGAATACCCCTTCGAAACTTTTACAAATATTATTGACGTATATATTAACTATCTACGAAAAAAAGTTGATGGTAAATTCCCTACCAAACTCATCCATACCGTTCGTGGTCAGGGTTATATTCTGAAAGAAGGTTAGTGCGGGGGGTTGATTTATCCGGATTGGTTGTTTATTTACATACGGGAACGGTCAGGGGCGGTGTCGTGACTTATGCGATTCCGCCCCTGATGATTAAACAATCTTTCAGTACATCTGGGGAGGTCGTTATGTCTTTATCGCGTTTCTTTACAGTTCATATTCTGGTCATAGGGATTGTTGTTGCACTTTCACAGCCAACCCTTTGCGAAGCAAAGGGTGTCGGTCCCGACTTTGCTGCCTTGGCTAAAAAAGTGAATCCAACCGTAGTCAACATCCGGACGGCGAAAAATATAAAGCCAAAACAGCGCCTCCGGCGACCGCAGCAGAACCCGTTTGGCAACAATTTTTTTGATGATTTTTTCAACCGTTATTTTGACGAAATGCCGCAAGAGCGTCCACATCGTGAACAGAGCCTCGGCACCGGCTTTATTATCAGCTCGGATGGGTATATTCTGACCAACAATCACGTTGTGAACGGTGCTGATGAGGTGATGGTCAAATTATCCGACGGCAGAGAAGTAAAGGGAGAAATAAAGGGGGCGGATGAGAAGGTCGACCTTGCGTTGATCAAGATCAGTGAGAAGGAGCGGCTTCCTTTCGCCGAATTGGGAGACAGTGACAGCCTCGAGGTTGGAGAATGGGTTATGGCCATCGGCAACCCGTTCGGTCTTTCACACACCGTTACGGCCGGCATTGTCAGCGCCAAGGGGCGGGTCATCGGAAGCGGCCCTTATGATGATTTTATCCAGACAGATGCCTCTATCAATCCCGGAAACTCCGGTGGACCGCTTTTCAATGCAGAGGGACGCGTGGTCGGCGTAAATACCGCCATTATTGCCGGAGGAGGCGGAGGGATCGGATTTGCCATTCCAATAAGCATGGCCAAAACGATCATCAGCCAGTTGCGTGAATCGGGGAAGGTAACGAGGGGGTACCTCGGAGTGCGTTTTCAACCGCTTACTGCAGATCTGGCCAAATCATTTGGACTCGAATCCGACAAAGGTGCCCTGATAGCTTCAGTCGAAAAGGATGCTCCCGCTGAAAAGGCCGGCCTCAAGGCGGGCGATGTCATTGTTGAATTTGATGGCAGGCCGATTGCCGAGGGGAGTGAGTTGCCTCGGTATGTGGCAGCAACCCCTATAGACAAGAAAGTTAAAGTAGTCATATATCGCGACGGAGCCAAAAAGGACATTTCACTTGTTGTCGGCAAGCTGAAAGAAAAAGATGGTGAAGCGGGTACGGACAGCAAGGAGCCCGACAGGATCGGGATCACCGTTCAAGAGATCAGTAAAGATATTGCCGACCGGCTCGGAATTCAGGACAGTAAAGGGTTGGTCATTACCGAGGTAAAGCCCGGTTCTTCAGCTGAAGATGCCGGTGTGGCGGTTGGTTCCATCATTATTGAATTCAATGGTCGTCGGCCGGAAACCGTGAATGCGTACAACGCTCTCGTCGCCATGCTGAAAAAGGGTGATGTCATGCGACTGCTGCTGCGAAGACCTGATGGTACCGTACATTATGTCGCTTTGAAAGTTGAGTAGTTTGACCAGAGGCGGGCTTACAACCCGCCTTAGTTTTTGGAGATCGTTATGTCCGCCCGCTATATGCAGCCGCTGCGAATTCTGATACAATCTATTTTTTTGATGTTTATGGTCTGGCTTGGATTCCGCTTTTTCCAGTTTGTGCAGATAGTCGGTTCCGGCGACAATGGGACCATAGCCGTTCGTCCGGACGGTATTGATGAGTTTCTCCCGATATCAGGCTTGTTGGGAACCGCCTCCTGGGTAAAAGGTGGGGGGATTAATTCCATACACCCTGCGGCGGTGATAATATTTATCACGGTGATTTTGGGCTCACTCCTGCTGAGGCGTTCCTTTTGCTCCTGGATATGTCCGGTAGCGGTAATCTCAGAATGCGCCTGGAAGGGGGGCTTCCGTCTGCTGCGCCGCAACCCCCGTATGCCGGCATGGCTTGATGTCGGATTGCGGAGCCTGAAATACCTGCTGATGGTTCTTTTTATCTATTTCATCGCCATAGCAATGTCATCCGATGCGTTGTTCAGGTTTATTCAGTCTGACTACCACAAGATAGCAGACGTCCGTCTGATGAATTTTTTTCTGCACATATCACCACTGGCGTTGGGAATTTTACTGGTGCTGGTATCTTTATCCCTCGTGCTGCGAAACCCGTTCTGCCGTTATCTCTGTCCTTACGGGGCTCTGCTGGGCCTGGTAGCCACCCTGTCGCCACTGCGTGTGACCAGAAACACCGAGCGCTGCGTATCGTGCGGAGCCTGCAGCCAAGTCTGTCCAACATACATAGATGTCATGCACAAAACTAATGTCATCTCTCCCGAATGTATTGGTTGCTGGCGATGTATCAGCCACTGCCGGTTCAACGAAGCGCTTTCAATGCGGGTTGTTCGCCGCTTCGCTGTTCCGGGCGTCGTCTTTGCCGCTCTGGTGGTGCTGTTTTTTTGGGGCGGGTCGATGATCGGCAAGTTGAGCGGGCATTGGCACAGCTCCATATCTCCGAAAGAATATGTCCGATTATTGGGCAAGTAACTAAAAAGGAAACAATATTATGGGCGTATATGCCAACACTGTAAGTATTACCCAGTTTGCCGTAACGGGCGATGTGCCAGGGACGGACCAATTTCAATGGTTTTCCAGGAAGCTGACTGATCGCGGGTTCCAGTCGATAGAGAATTCCACCGAAGAGTCTGCCGAAGGCTGGACGCTGCTGGATAAGCCGGATGATGCCTCTTTTGAAGTACCTTCCGACTTCTGGCGCGATAATTTTGTTGTATTTTCACTCCGTCGGGATCAGCGCAAGATCCCAGCTGCAGTCCTTAAATCACACACTGCACGGGAGGAGGGTGCGTTCCTTGCCCAAAATCCCAACTTGAGACGAACTCCCAAGCATAAGCGCGAGGAGATCAAGGAACAGGCTCAGTTGCGACTGATGACCAGATGTCTTCCGGTCCCTTCGATTGTTGATGTCGTATGGGATCAGAAGAGCGGGGTGCTTACGCTCTATAGTCTCGGAACCAAAGTTATCGAGCGCTTTGAAGATCTCTTCCGTAAAACCTTTGAAGGATTCAGCCCGGTTATTATTCATCCGTTTGCGCGGGCTCGAACGTTGTTGAAGGGGCAACTGCTCGACTCTTTGGAGGCAGCCAACCTGGCCGGCTCTGACGCCGTTGTCGCTTTAATTCGCGATAACCAGTGGCTTGGGTGGGAATTCATGCTATGGCTGCTGCAGCGTGGAGTAAACGGAGAGGGGGAGTTCTCGGTTTGTCGTCCCGGCCACATTGCCAATGGTGAAAAATTTTCCGCATGGATCGATGACCGGATTCAGTTCCAGGGTGGAGGTGAAGAAGGAGGGATTCAAAAAGTCACCGTTTCAGGTTCACAGGATAGTTATCTGGAGGCCATATCCGCCCTCAAGGGGGGCAAACGGATTACCAGTGCAACAATCTGCATGGAAAAGGACGAGAACCCCTGGAAGTTGACTCTCAAAGGTGATACGTTCGGTTTTTCGTCATTCAAATGCCCTCAGGTACGTGTTGAAAAGGATTCTACCGTTGATCAAATGAGTGAGCGGGAGGCGGTATTTTATGAACGGATGTTCCTGATGGATCAAGGGTTACAGTTATTTGACAGTTTGTTTTCAACTTTTCTTAATGAACGATTGACTGATGCGTGGAACGGGCGCTTACAGGCGGTTCAAGCCTGGCTGAACGGGGAGTAATTGGATGAAATTCATCGATGAAGTAACATTATTTGCAACATCAGGGCATGGGGGCGCAGGCTGTGTTGCCTTCCGGCACGAAAAGTTTATTGAATTCGGCGGTCCGAGCGGCGGTGACGGCGGTAAGGGTGGGGATGTCATCTTCGAAGCGATTTCAGGGCTCTCTACATTATTGGAATTGCGCCACAGGCCGCATCAAAAGGCTGAAAATGGCCATAACGGCATGGGTAAAAACCGCCATGGCGCGGGCGGCAAGGACCTGCTGATAAAGGTACCGGTTGGAACGGTTGTCAAGGATGCAGAAACTGACGAAATTCTGGCGGACCTGACAGAAAACGGGCAGCGTGTGATACTGCTGAAAGGAGGCAGGGGGGGGCAGGGGAATGCCCGGTTTGCGTCCGCCACCAACAAAGCACCGAAATTTGCCCAACCGGGAGAAGAGCATGAAGAACGTAAGCTTCGGCTGGAATTGAAGCTGATGGCTGATGTCGGGCTTCTCGGTTTACCAAATGCCGGCAAATCATCCCTTATCAGCAAGGTATCCGCGGCTCGTCCCAAAATTGCCGATTACCCCTTTACTACCATGGTTCCCTCACTCGGAGTTGTGCCGTATAAAAACTATAAATCCTTTGTAATGGCGGATATTCCCGGAATTATCGAAGGGGCCAATGAGGGCGCCGGACTGGGGCATCGTTTTCTCAAGCACCTGGAACGATCCGGTATTCTGCTGCACCTGGTCGATATTTCCTGGATGCCGGAGCGCGACCCACGTGCTGAATTCGCATCTATTAATCGAGAGTTGGCTCTTTTTAGCCCCGAATTGGCTTTAAAGGAACAGATAGTGGTGATTACCAAGATTGATCTGCCGCAGACAAAAGCGGAACTCCCCGCAATGCTGGCCTGGTTCAAGGGAGAGGGGGTCACGGTGTTTCCGATTTCCTCGGCAACCGGCGAAGGTGTTGATTTGCTGCTGGATGAAATTGCCAGGCGTTTGTGGGGTCCGGCGGAAGAGGTGTGGTGATGCGGAAGGAACTGCTCAAAACAGTTAAACGGGTAGTGATAAAGATTGGTAGCAGAGTGTTGACCGATTCCGCGGGTTCTCTGGATTTGGCCGTCATTGGCAGAATATGCGACGAAATTGCGTTGTTGCGCAAACAGGGTCTGGAAATCATCGTTGTATCCTCCGGTGCCGTAGCGGCGGGGAGAAGCGAACTGGGGCTGACGGACAAGCCCCGTACCATTCCGCACAAACAGGCAGCAGCAGCAGTCGGTCAGACCCGTTTGATGCTGGCGTATGAAAACTCTTTGGCCCCAAATAATCTCAAAGCGGCTCAATTGCTTTTAACCAGCGAAGATCTTGGCAGTCGTCAACGTTTTCTTAATGCCCGGGCAACACTGGATGCTCTGTTAGGATTCGGGATAATTCCGATAATTAACGAAAATGATACCGTGGTCGTAGACGAGATCAAGTTCGGTGACAACGACAACCTTTCCGCTCTGGTTACCAATGTGGCGGAAGCCCATCTGTTGCTGATCCTGACCGATATTGAGGGGTTTTACAGCGCAGATCCGCAAACTCATCCGGACGCGACACTGATTCCATTGATCAAGGGGATTACTCGCGAGGTTGAACGTGCTGCCGGCGGTTCCAGTTCAACTGTCGGCACCGGAGGTATGGCGACCAAGGTGGCTGCGGCCAAGAAGGCCGGTAAAAATGGTGTTGCGACTATCATGGTGTCGGGGAAGCAGAGCGGGATTATTGTCGCCGCACTGAAGGGGGAGGAGGTCGGAACACTGTTTCTCCCTACCGGCACCGGGATTAATCGCAGAAAACATTGGATTGCCTATACCCTGAAACCGTCCGGCCGAATAATCCTGGATGATGGTGCGCGGAATGCGCTGCTGAAGAAAGGGAAAAGCCTGCTTCCCTCCGGCGTTGTCCGGGTGGAAGGACGCTTTGAACGGGGTGCCTGCGTCAGGCTTTGTGGTTTGGATGAAGTTGAGTTTGCACGCGGGTTGTCCGATTATTCGAGCGCCGAGTCCGTTCGACTTGTCGGCTGCAAGAGCACGGAAATCGAAGGAATTCTGGGATATCACTACGGCGATGTGATTGTCCATCGAGACAATCTGGTTATTCTTTAGCAGTACCTTGAACTGCGGGAAGGCATAAAGCAGCGGTCAGACCTTGGTCCGCACGATATGGGAGCGAATACACTATTCGCTCCCATATTTTTTTGAATTCGGGTCTGATGCCAAGTTGCGGAGACTGAGAGATTATTATCCAATTATTTGTGCTATTACTATGATATGGTGCAATACACCAGAGACTACTGCTGATGGCGTAATTTAAAATTAGTAAATCAATAAACATCCACATCTTGACAAAAGATAATTATATTGGTTTACTCAGCAGAAGATGAGAACTCAGCCCAAAAAAACGGGTGATTTCTAGCCCTTGTTTTCACGTTATTAATGGCTGTGCTTTAGTGTTAAATAACTAATGTTGGCTAATGTTTTTTTTGTGAATCTTGTTTTTTATCTGCCTGGAAAACCTGTGAAGACTTAAGTTTTCAAAGGTTGAGGCAAAACCCCAAAAAAGGAGAATTATTATGGACCCAATTACCAAGATGTATGTGAGTTTCATGCTGTATTTTGGGGCTCTGAGAAAGGACGAAAAAGGCCAGGGACTTGTTGAGTATGCCCTTATCCTGGTACTGATCGCCATCGTCTGCATCGTTGCAATGAAGTATGTCGGTGGTACGACGAACAATGCCCTTAACGAGGTCGGTAGCAAGCTGCAAGCAAGATAGGTGATCCATCAACTGTCACATACATGACAATTAGAGGTTATAGCCAAGAAAAGGGGGGAGTATGAAAGCAATCACCGAGATGTATCTACAATTTCAGCTGTATCTTGCGGCCCTGAAAAAGGACGAAAGAGGTCAGGGTCTTGTTGAGTATGCCCTTATCCTGGTACTGATCGCTATCGTCTGCATCGTTGCAATGAAGTTTGTCGGTGGTACGACAAACAATGTTCTTAATTCTGTCGGCTCTACACTTCAAGCTCGATAGTGATCATCAGCCTCGTGTCAGTTATAGAGGCGCAAAGAACTTGCTGCATTATTCTTGCTGATGCCCGGCCGGAAGGTTACCCGGCCGGGCATGTTTTTCTGGTCTGCAATGTGAGTGAAAATGAAACTTGAGCCACGAAAAGGATTGGAAATATCAGATGTATCCAGGAGCGGGCTGTGGCAGAAAATTCCAGTGAGAACTCACCAGTGAAAAAAATAGTGCTGTAATGCCGCCGTTAGACGGAGACGTTGCCATGTCGACCAAGAATACAAAAAAAAATCACGGATGTGAGCGGGGACAGGCGCTGGTAGAGTTTGCTCTGATCCTGCCCTTTCTGCTTCTGTTGCTGTTCGGGATCACAGAATTCGGCCGGGCATTATACCAGAAGAACATGACCATTAACGCTGCGCGAGAAGGGACCCGTTTTGCCGCAGTGCAATCATCTTGGACGCCACAGGATATCCAGAATATTAAAGATCGCGCAAGTTCAGTCATTACGCTGAATGTGTTAACCCACGTGGACGTGCCTCCAAAGCCTGCATCCGGCGCCCCTGTTACAATAACCGTCACCACCAAATTCAAAACAGTTGTTCCTAACTTGGTAATTCCATTGAAAAACTATACCAGCATCACTGCTAGCGCCACGATGCGGTATGAACAATAAATCCACTTTAATTCCGGAGGTACCATGACACGGCCACAGGCAGTAGCGCTGGTTACTATCGTTGCCCTGCTCTTTGCGGGACTGGCCTCCTGGGGGGTCTACAGCTTCCTGCAGAAGGAATCCAGTAAAGCCAAGAGCGTGGGCGGACAAGCTGTCGTAGTCGCGGCGGTAGAACTCCCCATCGGGGCCAAGCTGGATGTCACTCAGATGAAGACTGTCGCTGTTTCCAAGGAGAGTTTCCCCCAGGGTGCCCACAGCGATCCGAAGTTGTTGGTGGGGCGGGTGGTCATCAGGCCACTAAGTCCCGGAGACCAGATCACCGAGCCGAAGCTGATGCCGAAGGAGGGGAGCCAGCAGGCGGGTGTCATGTCCTACATCGTGCCGCAAGGGCACCGGGCAGTAACGGTTGGGGTAAACGAGGTAGCAGGCGTTGCCGGTTTCATCGCCCCCAATAACCGGGTCGATGTGGTGCTGACAACACCGATCCCCAACCACATCCAGGGTGAGACCATTACCAAGATTGTCCTGCAGAATGTACCTGTGCTGGCCACAGGGCAGATCACCGAACAGAAAGACGGCAAACCGGTGGTGGTGCCGACCGTCACCATGGACCTGACCCCCGAGGATTCGGAAAAGTTGGTGCACGCTTCCCACAAGGGTTCCCTGCAGCTATTACTCAGGAACATTATTGATACCGCCCAAATTGATACCCATGGCGGTACTACCATCAACAAGGTTCTGGCGGGTATTGAGTCGCCGCCAACACAGGTTCGGGCTTCGGTTGCGGCGAAGCCGAAGCGGGCTGTACACGTTGCAAGGAAGGCAACAGCTGCGCCGACAGCAGTGCAGGCTGCGCCTCCTCCGCAACCTCGTCATACTATTACCGTTATTGACGGCGGCGTGCGCACTACAAAGGAATTTGTACTGCAATAAACCACAAATCCAGGACGAGGTGTACCGATGAAAAAATTCGGGTCGCGTAAAATCCATTTGAATATCTGGGCGGCATTATTGTCCCTGTTGCTGGCGACGCCGGTCATTGCCGGAGTTCCGTTCGAGGTTGGGCTCAACAAGAGTTCCCTCCTCAAGTTGAAAAAAAATGTCGTACTGGTGACTCTTGCAAACACTAGAAAAGAAGAGAAACAGAGAGACACTGAAATCATCGTCGGAGCGGACAAAACCGTAGCGGAAAATGCTGCCCGTGAACGGCGGGAGCGAAATAACACGGAACAGTCCAATACCAACAGGTTCGTGGTGCTGGAAGTGCTTTCACCTACTTTGCTGAAACTTGACGGCATAAGTATCGGCAACACTAACATGATAGTATGGGAGCAGGGGGAGGAAGATAAATATCCGGCTGCGGTATTCTATGATATTCGGGTCACCGGTGATCGCACCGCCATTGAATCGCAACTGAATGATATTTCGCCTAATGAGCCGATAAACGTACAGTTTGCCAATGAAACCGTTGTGTTGAGTGGGTCTGTGACCAACGAGCAAACCCGTCAGAAGGCGGAAAATACCGCCAAGGCCTTTGGCCCAAAAGTGCTCAACCACATTACCGTTGACAACCCTCAGCAGGTGCTGCTGGAGGTGAGAGTCGCACAGTTGGACAGAACCTCATTGAAAAAGCTGGGTATCAGTTTATTGATGAAGGGGACCACGGCGGAGGGATTTGTCAACAATATCACGGCACCAGCGTCCGGCGATACCGGCATAGCGGGCAAGTCTTCCAATTCAGTACTCGGGAGCTTCAACCCCCTTGATCCTTTCCAGATCGGGATTTCTCATTTTCCGAGCGGTGTTGGCGCAGTGCTGCAGGCTCTGACAACCAAAGGATTTGCCAAGGTACTTGCCGAGCCCAACCTGCTGGTGAAGAGCGGACAGGAAGGTAATTTCCTGGCCGGGAGTAAAATTCCCTACAGCATCGTCACCAGCACCGGAGGAACGGCCACAACATCCATTGTCTTTGTTGATGTGGGGGTGAAACTCAGGTTTAAACCGGAGGTAGCTGAAAACGGGAATATTAGTCTAAAAATTGACCCGGCAGAGGTAAGCACTATACAAGGCACACTGGCTGTGAACGGCTATCCTATAATTGATACGCGCGAGGTTCGCACCAATGTTGAGCTGAAAGATGGCGAGAGTCTGGTGCTGGCCGGGCTTCTTCAGGAAGATCAGATCAAGACCATGTCCAAGATACCGCTGCTTGGCGACATTCCAATACTCGGGGCGCTCTTCCGCTCCACACAGAATGACTTGACGGAAAAAGAGCTGGTCTTTTTCATTACGCCAAAGATTATCAAACCGCTGGCAAAGGGGGTAAAGCAGGAACTCCCCACCGACCGGAAGCAGACCCCTGAGGAAGAGAGGGAACTGAAATGGATGCCACTCGGAGAGTAGATTTGCGGAATGAGCGTGGGGTCGCGCTGGTTTACCTCATTATTGCACTTGTTGTGCTGTTGGGGATGGCTGCGGTTGCAATCGACATGGGGTACATGTATGTGAATAAAGCAAATCTGCAGACTGCAGCGGATTCCGGCGCCTTGGCCGGAGCCGGACGTCTGAACAAGCAACCTCTTGCCAACTTGACCGGTGCTCGCAACGGAGCAAAGAAGTTTGCAGACACAAACTTTGGTTTGACCCTGGACACCAATATAACAAACGATTCTGGTGGAGATATTGTCATCGGAAATTGGAACAGTTCGACCACACCTCCATTTACACCATCAGGAACTCCGCTCAATGCTGTTAAAGTCGTTGCCAGAAGAACGGGCGATACCGGAACCGGCATCGGCCCTAATTCCAAATTTGATCTTTTTTTCAGTAGAGTAATCGGAACTAACACAATGGGCGCTGCGGCGTCAGCAATCGCCTCCAGGCCCTCTCGGGCACGTACCTACTTCATGGTTGGGCATTCAACTTGTAATGTAACCAGTTTCCCCTATTTATTAACCCCTCAAGTTGGAAACTTAGCGTGGACAGATTTGTCGCTAAAAAACACCGATTCAAATGATGTAGTCAATAATTTTTTCTGCCCTGCAGAGCCACCGTTTATAGATGTATGTGGTCTTCCTGGCGTCGCTACCACAAACGGCACAAGTAACACAATTTTTCAAAGTGTAGAAACTGATTTTTATGACTTAACGTATGATTCAGCCAACAAAACAACGGCGTTAGACAATAATAACAATCCATATGTCTATTCTTGGAATGTGATTGTGCCAGTATCAGCGGATGATGATCCTTCCGCTAATCCTAATCCTCATCCAGTGTGGGGTTATGCGCAGATGACAATAATCAAGGCTTGCGGGAATGGGAGTGGAACCCCCTGTCCTGGGAGAAATATTACGGCGCCTAATAGCAGTGCTGTACCAGCTGACAGAGATTGCGGAAACAATAACGGAATTTTCATCAGCAGCATCACCTGCTCGGATTGCGCGAACAGCGATTTTCTCGGAGCCTTGCCGGTCATTGCACAATAATTGTTTGATAATATAGAGGTTATTCATGCCCACAACACTCTCCATCGTCATTATCGATCCTGACCGCGAATCGCGTGAAGCTATCGAAAATCTAATACAACCCTATGGTGACCGCGTTAAAATCCGGGGATCTTCTTCTGATTTTAATGAAGGGTATCGCCTGATACAGGCAAACAATCCCTCCATTGTAATTTTGGGGATTACCCAGCTGGATGTCGGGGCTGAGCAAATTCAGAACATAACTGCACACTTTTCACATATATCGGTGTTTGCCTGCACGGCCGAAAAGGACTCAGACTGGATTCTGCGCCTCATGCGTGCGGGTGCGGTCGAATATCTGCTCAAACCTCTGGATAAGAGCGACCTGTTTGAGGCTATCCAGAAAATCGGAAAGCTCTGGCTGGCAAACAACCCTGAAGAAGTGAAGATAAAAGAGGGAAAGGTCATCTCGGTCTACAATCCGATCGGCGGAATGGGGACAACTACAATCGCGGTGAACCTCGCTGCCGCAATGGCAAGGGATAACAGCAACGTTGCCTTGGTTGACCTTAATCTCTTCAGTGGAGATGTTGACACTTTCCTCGACATTAACCCTCGATACACCCTGTCCAGTGTGACCAACAACCTCTCCCGGCTGGACGCAAGTTTTCTGATGAGTGTCATGACCCAACACTCTTCCGGCGTCTATCTACTAAGCGAGCCGCTTGATGTGGAGGAGACGGTAGAAATTACGCCGGAGCAGATTATGCAGCTGCTAACATTCCTGAAGCATGTCTTTTCGTATGTAATTGTCGATACCGGAGGCCAGCTCTACGGCACCAACGAGGCTGTTTTCCAGAAGTCTGACATGATCCTTTACAACACAGTACTGAATCTCACATCTCTCAAAAACGCCAAACGTTATCTGCCCGCCATGGACAAGCTCGGTTTGGCGAGAGACCGGGTCAAGTTAGTTGTTAATCGATACCTCTCCAAGTCCGACATAAAGATACAGGATGCAGAGAAGGTGCTTGACCGTAGCGTCTTTATCACGATTCCGAACGAATACGCAGAGGTAAACAGTTCCATCAACAAGGGGACGCCTGTCGTAAGCCTATACCCCCGTTCAAACGTGACAAAAGCAGTCTTCAAGCTTGCGGAGATGATCAGTAAATAACCAAACCGGAGACTGATTATGGCATTAACCGACTATTTTTCCAGACGCAACATCGATCTTCATGATCGCAGCACAATGGAGAAGAACATACAGTTCTTCCAGGAGATGAAGAGTCGCATTCACCGACGAATGATCGAACGTATCGACCTTGGCAAAATAGATCAGTTTTCCAGCAACGATCTGGCAAGGGAGATAGGTTACATCATCGAGAACCTGATTCTTGAGGAGGGGGTGCCGTTAAACCAGCAGGAAAAGGACAGAATCCTTGTCGAGGTGCAGCACGAGACCTTCGGGCTCGGTCCTCTCGAGCCTTTACTGTCTGACCCGGCCATTTCCGACATCCTGGTGAACAACTGCAACAGCGTCTACGTGGAACGGAATGGAAAGCTGGAAAAAACCGATGTAGTATTCCGCGACAACAGGCATTTGCTGCAGATCATAGAGAGGATCGTTTCCAAGATCGGTCGCCGGATTGATGAATCGTCACCCTACGTTGACGCAAGACTCGCCGACGGGTCCAGGGTTAACGCAATTATTCCACCTCTTTCCATTGACGGCCCTGTCCTGTCGATCCGCCGTTTTGGAGTTGTACCGCTCAGGATGGAAGATCTTCTTATACTGAAATCCATTGACGAACGGATGAAGATAATTCTGGAGGGGGCGGTAAAAACCAGGCTGAATATCCTTATTTCCGGCGGTACCGGCACCGGCAAAACCACCATACTAAACGTCCTGTCCGAATATATTCCTGCCACGGAGCGGATCGTCACAATCGAAGACTCCGCAGAACTTCATCTGAAGCAGGATCACGTTGTGCGACTGGAAACTCGCCCACCCAACATCGAGGGGAGAGGGGAGGTCACACAGCGTGACCTGGTGAAAAATGCGTTGCGTATGAGGCCGGACAGAATCATCCTTGGCGAAGTTCGTGGCGGCGAGGCGCTCGACATGCTGCAGGCGATGAATACAGGTCATGACGGTTCCATTTCGACCATTCACGCAAACACAACCCGGGACGCCATGGCAAGGCTGGACACTATGGTGCTCATGGCAGGGCTGGACCTTCCGGAACGGGCTATACGCGAGCAGATCGCCGCGGCTATCAATATTATCGTACAGCTGGTTCGATTTTCGGACGGTTCCCGTAAGGTCGTGAAGATTTCTGAAATTACCGGCATGGAGGGGAGTACCATCGTCATGCAGGATATCTTTGTCTTTGACCAGAAGGGTGTGAAGGACGGCGAGATCATCGGCGATTTCAAGGCAACCGGCATACGCCCCAAATTTGCCGAACGGCTGAGAGTGTCAGGGTTCGAGTTGCCGCCGAACATATTTGACTAGCCAGGATAAACTTTATAATCACGTTTACAAAGTCATTTTCTTCATGCGGAATTCTAATGTACTAAAAGGCGCAGAAAACAACTTCCAAGCCACAAAAAAGGGGATGTGACAGGTGGTCATTGTCATAATAGTACTGACATTCATTTCTGTTTTTCTTCTGGTGTCGTCCCTGTTCTTCGGGTTCACTACGGCACTGGAGGCCCCTTCTACGGTGCTCAAGAAGAGGCTCCGGAGGATGGCCATTCGTGGAAACTCTTCTGCAATACCGGAGGAGCTGAGAAATGAAATAATTCGCGAAATTCCGCCATTCGAGCGGTTCTTGGCGAGGATACCGCTTATCCGGAATCTTGAACGGAGCCTGGACCACGCGGGACTCAAAACCACTACCACGCTGTTCACTCTTTATACCCTGCTGGCCATGGTACTGGGTTTCTGCGTCGGTTACGCAGTCATGAAGGGACTGCTCTACGCCTGTGCCGCAGCAATTGTGGTTTTATTGGTGGTTGTAGTTCTGCTGGATCAGATGAAAAAGCACCGGGAGGAAAAATTTACCGAGCAGTTACCGGATGTACTGGCCATGCTCTCCCGGTCGTTGCGGGCGGGCCATTCCATGAACAGCGCCATCGAGTTGGTGGGGCAGGAAATTGCCGATCCGGCGGGAGAGTTGTTCAAGATTGCTTATGAACAACAGAAGTTGGGGTTGAGGATTCTGGATACCCTGGCCAACATGTTACAGAGGATTGATAGCCTCGACCTCCGCTTCTTCATAACCTCGGTCAGCATCCACGGCGATGTGGGGGGGAACCTGGCTGAAGTGCTGGACAGGTTGGCTGAGACAATTCGCGAACGGTTGAAAATCAGGCGCCAGGTCCGGGTTATTACGGCCCAGGGGAGGCTCTCCGGGTATGTGCTGGGGGCGTTGCCGATAGTTGTTTTTATAGGTCTGAGTGTGTTGATGCCGGGATATGAAGAACAGCTGTTCAAGGAAAAACTGGGCAATTACATGCTGATCGGTGCGGTAATTCTCCAGATCGTCGGTTTCTTCGTGATCAGGAAGATCATCAACATCCGAATCTGAGGTGCTTTCATGCTGTATCTGACCATACTCTCCGTGTTTATCTGCGTTGCCTTGATCGTGGGCGGGGTTCTGTATTTTGTACTTACCAGGCGCAGCGGCGTTCAGGAGCGCCTGGAAAAACTGATGCCCTCGAAGGTTGCAGCCGAAAGCAAGCCGTCACTGATCCGGGAAGGGACACCGCTACAGAATTTTCTAGGTAGAGTGGGGAGGAAAATGCCGACCCGTACCCAGGAGCGGGTGAATTACACAAAGTTTCTGGTAGGTGCAGGCTTCCGGAGAGAAAGCCTGTATATTTTTATCGGGAGCAAAATCATCCTCTCTCTGCTGCTTCCTGGGCTATTCATCTTGCTGTACTCCCTCCCCAATGGGCTCGTACTGAAGAGTGAGTCACTCCTCCTTGAATTTGCCCTTGTGATAATCGGCTACCTGCTTCCCAGCCTCTGGCTGCAGAACCGGGTCAAAGCCCGCAAGATTGAGATCTTCCATACGCTTCCTGATATCCTTGATATGCTGACGGTCTGTGTTGAAGCCGGCATAGGGATCGATGCGGCCCTGGTCAAGGCGATCGACCATCCGCAGTTCAGAGGCAATCCACTTGCGGAGGAGTTCAGGACCGTCGGTATGGAAACACGGGCCGGTAAGGTCCGCACCGAGGCGATGCGCGACATGGCGGACCGTACCATGGTGGAGGATGTCAGTGCGCTGGTCACCATGCTCATCCAGACCGAGCGGTTCGGGACCAGCTTGACTCAGGCGCTGCGGGTCCACTCCGAAAGCCTTCGGACAAAGAGGCGTCAGATCGCCGAGGAGGCGGCAGCCAAGACCGCTATCAAGATGATGTTTCCGCTCGTATTTTTTGTATTTCCGGCACTTTTTGTAGCATTGATCGGCCCGGCAGTACTGTCGTTCAGGCTTTTGTTCAAATAACAGGGGAGGAGGTGTCACTATGAATGTCGATTTTAACAGTATGATTCTGCTCGTGATAGCCGTTGAGCTGGCCTTGATTTATGCACGGCTCGGGAAGAAATGATTTTCTACCCGTTACCCCCGGCAGTCTCAGATGCCGGGGGCCAGTTCCAAAAAACTTGATCGGAATAATCACCGGTTGACATACATTTCGTGTCGCTGTGGAAATAATTTCTCAAACTTCGGAGGTAATTGTATATGAGATACCTGAAACAGCTATTTCCATGCATTCTGTTGTTGTCTTCACTGGCGTTGACAGGATGCGGAGGGTCAAACGCCGGGAGCAACACCACGGCGAACGATCAGTTTGCCTCCGGCAATTCCACGACCTCAACGCCCACTCCTACCGGCAGCGGAACCGTACTCTCGTATCGCCTGATTCTCAATACCGTTGGAGCCTCCGGAGGCGGAACAGTTGTAGGCCCTGGAAGCACGGTCGTTGCGACTGCCATTCTTGCTGATTCAAGCGGCAATCCTGTCGCCAACCAGCCGGTAAAATTCGAAAAGGTCGACAGTCTGGCCCCGGTAATCATAACGGATCCCATCATCAATACCGATTCGAAGGGCAACGCCATAAATTTCCTCAAGGCCGACAATCTTCCAAGCACCTCCAGTTCCAGCAATGATATTATTATCAAGGCTTCAACTTCAGTAAACGGTCAGCTGGTGACATCTTTATCCATATTCAAGGTTGTTCGGAGCGCCGGCAATGTTATCAACTTCATCACGTCAAAATCACCGACCGACCCTGACGGCACTCTGAATACACTTGCAGTATCCCTGAAAAATGTTGACCCGGCGACTCAACCCTCAACAGGAATAGTGCAGTTGGTGCCTTTCGAAGTACTTGACAGCAACGGTATCCCGATGCCTCGGCAACCGGTTGCGGTAAGCATATACAGTGTCATGGGAGGAGCAGGGTGTACAGCATTCATCGGCAGTCCCGAGCCTCCTGCCGTGCGCACGGTTACTACTGACGATAACGGCAAGGGAATCTTCAGTGCAGTTGTAGCACTGTCAACTCCCGTGATCGGTTCGGAAAACAGCTGTTCTATAATCTATAAAGCGGTAACGACCATTAGCGGGCTTCCCGATCCTCCGGTATTTTCTTACGGTGGCTTCATAGCTAATGTAAAGAACGTATTGCCTTAGCAGCTACAAAATCTGAGGGGGAAAGCATGTCCAGATATCTTCTCATTGTTGTTATGTTCCTTACCCTTGCTCCATCGATCGCCATGGCCGACACCATCGCCAACAGGCTCGGTTTCACCGGCAGGGTAGGTTTCGGCGTCCCGGTCAAAGATGACTTCATCAATGGCACATCCGAGACAATGACCGGCTTTGCCGCAGGCGGCGGTCTCATTTACGGTTTTAAAGATTGTCTGGCAGCGGAGCTGGATGTTACCTATTTCCCCAAACTGGATGTCAAAAACGGCGGTGTGAAGAGTTACGAAGCAAAGTTCACAGACATCGGTATCGGCCTTCAGTACCGCATAACCCCCAAGAGTCAGGTAGTCCCCTTTGTCGGTGCAGGAGCGGATTTCATTAAGGGTCGTTTGAAGCATGTCGGCGGCAACAGTTATGACCTGGATTGGACTTATGGCGGTCATATTAATGCCGGTCTGGACTGGTTCCTGACCAAAGGGATTGCACTGACGGCGGACTTCCGTGCGGTGCGTGCGGTCTCGGGCGACATCCTGAGCGGCTCTACAAAGGTAAGTGAATACGACCCGTTCTTTCTCCAGGGTACCTTTGGTGCCAGATTCATACTTCCGGAAAAGTTCTGACATCATCATGCGGGCTGTTGTAGTAATGTCTGGCAAGGAGTTGGCCGCACGGGTCAAGGTGGCCGACTCCTTTTTTTCTCGTCTCAAGGGATTGCTTGGCGCCGCTTCCCTGGCGCAAGGAGAGGGACTCTGGATTATCCCCTGCAGAGGTGTTCACACTTTCGGCATGAGGTTCCGGATTGATGTGATTTTTCTGGATCGTGAACTGCGGGTAGTTGCTTTGGTTTTAGGCCTTCTTCCTAACAGGATCACTCCTGTTTACCATCGTGCCGCATCGGTACTCGAGCTTCCGGCAGGTACCCTTTCCGGAATGCCACTTGCCATTGGTGATCGGGTTGTAATCGCCTGAAAAGCGAAAGAATCTGCGGAGCCTCGACTAAAACGTAATCCATTGCCGTTGCCACCGGAGTAAGTGCATATCCATGACCAGATTTCTTCGATACCTCCTACCATCTCTTGCCGATATGCTTTTCGTTTCCGTTTTTCTCTACCTTTCATTCGTGCCGGGCGTTGGGCTTCTGAATGACGGTGATACCGGGTACCACATAAGGGCTGGTGAATACATTCTGGATTCATTCACCCTTCCGAATATAGATCCTTATTCATTCATAACCCCGGCTCTTCCCTGGACTGTTCATGAGTGGCTCTCCGAAGTTGTCATGGCCATTGTACACCGCCTGTCCGGGCTTTCAGGGGTGGTGGTCTTTTACGCCTCCATCCTTGCAGTAACTTACTACGCTGTTGTCAGGGTGCTTAAAGCACATGGGAACAGTGCTCTACCTGCTGCCGCGACAACAGTCGTGATTATTGCCTCCTCAACAATTCACTGGCTAGCCCGGCCCCATCTGTTTTCTTTTTTGATGATAGTTCTTTGGCTGCACATTCTTGACAGCTACGAACATCTTGATCGTAACCGCTTATATTATCTCCCCCTGCTCATGATCCCCTGGGTCAATCTTCATGGCGGGTACATCATCGGCTTTGTGTTGCTCGGCATATACCTGGCCGGAAATCTTCTTCTCATTATTGTTGATCAGGAAGCATGGCGTAATGGAGGAATTAAAAGGGCAAAGAGTTACGGTTCAATGTTCGTTATATGCATGGTAACAGCCCTGCTTAACCCTTTTGGCTGGAAAATATTTCTCTTTCCGTTCAAACTGGTTTTCGACAAATATCTGATGGATCATACCTCGGAATTTCTTTCTCCTAATTTTCATGAACAGCCGGTCTTCAAGGCTCTCCTCCTCCTTCTTATTCTGTTCCTCTCCTTCTCCAAAAAGCGACTTACCATTATTCAAACAGGTCTAGTACTGCTTTTTACCAATATGGCGCTTTACTCCATAAGGTATGTTCCTCTTTTTGGTTTAATTGTAGTTCCGGTCATGTTGCGAAATATGGATTTCGATTTTGGGGACTCTCTCCCGCGCGTCCGGGCTTTTTTACATAAACGGATCGATACCGTCTCCATCATGGACGGAATGTCTCGTGGCTTTATCTGGCCCTCTGCTGCGATACTTCTGGTGTTGGTCCAACTGTACAACGGAGCGATAGTGCATGATTTCGATCCGAAGAAAAAGGCGGTTGATGCCGTTGACTTCATTAAACGGGAACAGATCCCGGGGAGAATGTTCAATAACGATGAGTTTGGCGACCTGATCATCTACAAGGCTCACCGGCAGTTCAAGGTGTTTATCGATGGCCGGCTGGATATGTACGGATCGAAACATCTGAAAGAATACTACAAAATCACCAGTTTTTCTCCCGGTTGGGAGAATATCCTGCAGAGCTACGGCATCTCCTGGATAATCTACAATACTGAATCGGAGTTTGTCAGGTTTCTCACCAGTCGCCAGGAGTGGCGACTGGTCTACTCGGACAAACTGGCAAGTATTTTCGTGAGTAATACTCCCCGGTATGCGGATCTTATCGCCAGATATCCGGGGGTGCTGCTGGCCAAAACCGACGATGACCTGAAGCAGATAAAATGATACAATGTGTGCGTAACAAGAAAATGGCTGAACCCACCAGGAACTGATCACGAGGCACTAATGACCCCAGAGCAGGTGAAATTACTTGCCCGGTTTGCCGCGGCGCATATCACCAGACCGACACTTCGACACAGTACTTCGCACATCTTCCGGTCGATTGCCGGGTCTTTGCTGATCCATATCCTGATGGTAGCCGCCCTGCTTTCCCCGGTGGTCCAGCTTCCGGTGACCAATCAACCTTCGACCATGGAATTTTTCTGGCTGTCTCCCTTTTTCCGGATGGATGGCGGCTCCATGGCCGCTGAACCGGTAAAGCCCATTTTGTCGCCGACAGAAAGTTTGCCTCCGCCAGCCGTGGTAGAGGAGAAAATTACCGGCCCGGCGGTCAAACTACCGGCCATGCCGCTGGAACGAGTTGCCGCTGCCCCTTTCAAGCCGGTGCCGGTGGGTGCTGATCTGGTGACTGCAGCACCGGTAGCGCCGCCGAAGCAGCGGGTTGCTCTGTCGACGGAAACCATGGATAAATTGATTCAACCCCCGCCACCGGTTGTTGAAAACAGGGAGATCCATCAGGAAGAGAAAGCGGCCGCCGAACGTATGGCTCTTCTGCAGGCCGAGCAGGAGAGGCTTAAGCGGGAACGCGTTACTAGAGAGAAGGCAGAGCAGGGGCGCCGCGTCCGGGATGAGGCCGCCCGCGCAGCAGAACAGGAACGACTTGCCGGAATACAGCAAAAAGAACTGGAACGCCTGGCAATGGAAAAGTCGGCGGCTGAACGAAAGCGGCTTGAACAGGTACGTCTGGAAAAACTGGCCAGTGATACGGCGGAACGGGAACGAAGTGCCCGTGAAGAATCCAGGCGCAAGATAGGACTTGAACGCTTGACGCGGGAAAAAGAGCAACGGGAAAAGCTTGCGTTGGAAAAGAATGAGCGTGAGCAGGCCCGCCTGGCGGCGCTTGTTCGTCAGTCCGAGGCCGAGCGTCAGGCACGTACTCAGGCCGAACTGGAACGGGCACGCCAGGAAAAAATACGTCTGGAAAGGCTGAAACAGGAGGCAGCCGCGCTGGAGCAAAAAGCCCGTGATGAGAGACTGGCCTACGAAAAGTCATTACAGGACAAACTCTTCGCGGAAAAAGTCGAAAGGGAGCGCAAAGCCAGTGAAGAGGGACGTCTCAAAGCAGAACATGATCGGCTTGGACGAGAGCAGGCAAAGCGTGAAAGGTTAGCCAGGGAAGCGGTAGAAACTGCAAAAATAGCGGAACAGGCACGCCTAGGCCGGGAGCAGTATGAAAGGAACCTGGCTGTTGCAGAACGTGCGCGCCTGGAGCAATTAGCTGTCACGCAGGCAAAGAAGGTGGCTGAAGAGACAAAAAAACTCAAGGCTGTCGAACAGAAGGGGATCCCTGTTCCTGCAGTTCATGGAGATATGAAACTTGCGATTACCGGCGACAGCCGGATCAGTCTGGAAGTCAGGTTCAGGCCGTTTCCGAAGTCACGGCGCAACAGGCAGTTAACTCGCTCCGAATCAAGAAAAGAGTCGCAGATTGTGCCGATCATGGTCAACAAGGGTGATAACACCCGGGAAGCGGTGATCACTCAGGCACGGGAAGGTATCTACACCTTTATCGTTTCCCTTGAAAAGGTCGAGCAAAACGGATCATTCGTTCTGACGCTCCATGATAATACATCTGGAAAAAGTGTAAAAAAACTCGGGAAAAAAACAGCTGGCGAGCGTGCGATTCTGACAAGGGTACTTATGCCCGAAGGGATTCTTTGGGAGGATGAGAGCGTTTTCAGCGGGAGCATTGAGGACTCTGACGGAGTTTTGAAATTCAATTCAGAAACCGGGTTGTTATGGAAGGAATACGGGGAGTAACATGTTTGGACAATCCAAAACATAGACGGTACTAGATGTCTACCAAAATTGAACGGGAACAAGATGACTGAGACAAATGCTTTAAGGTCAACTGGCTCATCGTGGATCATCCCGGAACGCCGGGTACTGATTGTCGTTGTTTGCGTACACTTTGCTTTGTTGCTCGTCATGGGACTCTTTCACCATTGGGGCAATATGAGCAACCTGAACGACCTGGGGTTCGTCGATCAGGCCGTATGGGGAACGCTTCATGGGCAATGGTTTCTCGACACCAACAACACGTATGGCAGACCTATAAACTGGCTGGGTTGCCACTTCAATTTATTCCTGCTTTTATTTGTTCCACTCTATGCGATTTGGCCCGCCGCCGAATGGTTTATTATTGCTCAAGCGTTTGCTCTATCGGTTGCCGCCTGGCCTATTTTTCTCCTCGCGAGCAAGGTGCATGGTTCCGAGCGTACAGGTATTCTCTGGGCTGTTATCTATCTGTTCAATCCTTTTCTTTTGAACGCCGCAGCCTGGGACTTCCATCCGGTCACTTTTGCTGTGCCTTTTATTGCTTGGGCATTACTGGCTATTGAGAAAAAGAACTTTCGCCTGCTATGGTTTTGCTGCCTCTGTCAACTGCTTATTCAGGAGCAATTTGGACTTACAGTCGCAGGTTTTGGGACGTTATGGTGGATCAAAAATCGAGAGTGGAAAAGTGGGACTCTCCTTATAGGACTAGGACTGCTCCACACCTTGATGGTTCTGGGATTCATCATGCCGGCATTGTCTCCGTCCGGCACTCATAATATGATTGAACCTGGCTCTCGGGGTAGCCGCTACGGTTGGCTTGGGGGGTCACTGTTTGAAATTATAGGCAATGTTATCCTTCACCCGATCTGGATGTTAAAAACAGTTATTCTGAAGTACGAAGCAATCAACTATCTGATTTTACTTGTGTTGCCATTGTTAGGCCTTTTTTTCGCGGCACCTGCCTGGCTTCTGCCGGCTATTGCGGATCTATCGGCAAATACTCTTTCAGCGATTAATTTGCCAAGATCGATCATATCCTACCATAGCGTCACGCTGGTCCCAATACTCACGGTTTCGGCGATTTACGGTGCACAGCGTATTGCTCCTCTCTTCGCCAATTACCTGTCAGTTCCAGTCGCAAAGTTAGTGCTGTTGTTAACGTTGATACTCAGTTATTTCCTTGCTCCGTTGCCACTTCCTGGAGCCTTGAACTTTTGGAAACCTGTTCATTGGATCCAGACTCCGGATCCGGCTCTGAAACAGGTGCGCGCGTTGGTCGCCGAACGTTCGTCGGTGTCTGTGCAGGCCAACGTAGGCGCACATTTTTCACAGAATCAGCAGGTGTATCGCTATCCATACAAAGTTGGCGAGGCTGACACCATCGTGCTTTGGCTCGATAGTCCAACTCTCAATGTTAATTCCTGCAACGGTAACGGAATAGGTACGATTACCCATCACTTGCAGATGAAACCCGTTGCGTACCTGGCGTCTGTTGAATGTCTGCTGCAAGACAATTCATATGGGGTAATACTGTGGAATGAACCGTGGCTGGTTGCCTCTCGGGGACCAAAAATTAAGGCCGCGGATAAGTCAATTCGTAATAGATTAGACAATCTGCGCCATTCTTGGCAAATATCTTCGAAAGAATACGAGGCGGCTCTCCAGGAGTGCAGGAATAAATGATCATGAGCAAACCGCCATCAAAACCGATTGTTTCCATCTGCATCCCATCCTATGAGGGAGCAGAATTCATTGGCTCTGCAATAGAGTCGGTTCTAATTCAGACATTCAATGATTTCGAACTTATTATTATAGATGACAATTCTACAGATGGTACTGAGGCACTGGTAGGCAAATATAATGATCCGCGAATTAGATTCTTGCGTAACGAGCATAATCTCGGCCCGGAAGGAAACTGGAACCGTTGCTTAACAGAAGCATGCGGCCGATACTTCAAGCTGCTCCCGCAAGACGATCTTCTTGAACCGAATTGCCTGGAACAACAGGTGGCTGTCCTCGAAGCTGATGTGGAAGAGCGCATTGCACTGGTGTTTTGTGCCCGGTCAATCATCGATTCTAATGGCCGCGCCATCATGACTAGGAATTATCCTCAATGCCGAGGTGGACGAATCAGCAGCCATTCTGCAATAAGGACCTCCCTTCGTCGTGGCACTAACCTCATTGGAGAACCTGGTGGAGTGTTGTTTCGAAAAAGTTTAGCCGATGATATCGGCGGATTCGATGCCAGCATCGGCTATGTCACCGACCTCGATTACTGGTTTCGACTTCTGATGCGGGGTGAAGCGTACTACCTGCCTGAAAGGCTTGTGTCATTCCGCGTTTCCAATGGGTCATGGAGCGTTGCCATTGGAAACAAGCAGAGTGAGGATTTTTTGCGCTTTATCGCCAAGGCGTCAGCCGCCACCGCATATGGAACGGGGGTTGCGACGATTTTAACTGGCAAAGTCATGGCACGGGCTAATAACCTGTTGCGTATGTGTGTTTATAAATTCCTCCAATTGAGAAGATAATGACTATGACCTCAGAGTTCTCCAGAGACTATGCGGCGGAGCAATTGCGCCGCAGTCGGCATTCTTTTCGTAAAATTATCAAGAGGCTATACGTTAGAAATATCCTGAAAGACGTCATTGGTCCGAGTATTGATTTTGGGTGCGGAGCTGGCCAATTGCTCGCTCGTTTGCCGTATGGATCAGTTGGTGTTGAAGTAAATCCCTTTCTTATTGATGAACTAACAGGTGTGGGGCTTAACGTAATCCATTACGATGCTGAAGTCGACCGCTTCGAACTTGCAAATTTTCCCGAGAATTACTACTCGACATTTATCATGTCTCACATCCTGGAACACTTTGCAGACGCAGCGCAAGTAATAAAAACTCTGCTGCATTCATGCAGACGCCTCGGAATCAAACGTATTATACTTGTGTTGCCTGGATGGAAAGGCTATCTATCCGACCATACTCACAAGACCTATGTCGACATTCACTATCTCCAGATTAATGGGTTGATTTACTGCGAGGGTTATCTGCTGAGCAGGCAGAGGTATTTCCCGATCAACAAAGAGTCAATTGGAAAATATTTTGTTTTCCATGAATTGATTGTTGTCTTCGATCGTGTAGAATGACAAGTATTCGAAAGCCGAAAATTGTCCGAAATAAGTGTGTTGTTTATCTCAGAAGCCAGTTCCTTCGTTTTGCTCTGGTAGGCGTTTTCAACACCATGCTTGCATATGTGGTCTATGCCCTTGCGCTGGCAGTTGGATTCTTCTATCCAGTGGCAAACTTCATCGCATTAGTCGCTGGAATACTTGTCGGCTTCAAGATACAGGGTAAATTTGTCTTCTATCGTTCTGAGAATCGTCTGTTCTGGCGGTTTTTATTGTGCTGGGCGCTGATCTACGGTGTCAACATAGCCATTATCCGCCAGCTGATTCATCTCGGTTTTGGCCCATATACAGCAGGTGCCTTTGCACTTCCGGTCGTTGCCGTGCTTTCCTTCATTGTCCAAAAATATTTTGTATTCACTCAAGTGAATGCAGTAAGTTGCTTACCCTCGTCATTTGAAAATGACAACTCCAGAGACGTTTCCAAGGGGCAATAATGTCTATCAGGCTTGATATTGTAGTGCCTTGCTATAACGAGGAAGAAGTGCTTCCAGAAACCAGCCGACGGCTGATTGACTTGCTTAATCGCATTCAAAAGGACAATCTGATTGTTCCTGAGAGCAAAATTTATTTCGTTGATGATGGCAGCAATGACCAAACATGGGAAATTATCCAGTCCTTGGCTTCTGCGAACTCGCGGGTATGCGGAATCAAACTTTCCTGCAATCGTGGACACCAGAACGCGTTGCTTGCGGGGCTCTTGACAGCGGAAGGAGAGGCGATAGTCACAGTTGATGCTGATCTCCAGGATGACATCAGCGTTATTGAGGAGATGGTGCAACGCTTCCAGCAAGGGAGCGAGATAGTGTACGGAGTTCGCAAATCCCGTACGACTGATACATTTTTAAAACGTTGCACAGCCCATGCTTATTACAAACTTCTTGGATGGATGGGTGCCAACATCGTTTATGACCATGCCGACTTTCGCTTGATGGGAAGGCGGGCCGTTGAATTCCTGCGCGAGTATTCGGAGGTCAATCTTTTCCTTCGAGGAATCGTGCCGCAATTGGGGCTTGCGACGGCAACGGTGTATTATGATCGTACCGAGAGGTTAGCCGGCAAATCGAAGTACCCTCTAGGGCGAATGCTTGGCTTAGCCGTCGACGGGATTACCTCGTTCAGTGTCACGCCCCTGCGGCTTATTTCCACATTGGGCTTTGTGGTCTGCATATTGAGCCTATCCATGGTTGTTTGGGTCATATACGGCCATTTAGTCCTGAATTCTACCATTCCCGGATGGGCATCCTCGGTGATTCCAATCTATTTTCTCGGAGGGATCCAATTGCTTGGCATTGGAATTGTCGGTGAGTACATTGCCAAGATGTACCTTGAAACAAAGCGGCGGCCGCGTTATTTCATTGAACAGATAGTTCGGGAATCTTCCAGTAGAGATCCGTATGGGAGCCCGTCAGAATAAGCCCATAATATTACAATTCGGAACAGGTCGTGTCTGAAATGCACCATGTGTTTACTCTCCGGGAAGATCAAATGGACTTAAAAGAGACAAATAAAATTCATACCAATAGGCATCCATGGGAGACTGCACGTCTCAAAGCCTTACAAAGCATTTTAGGTGCTGAGCTGTTCGAAGGGATTAATGTCCTTGATGTCGGATGCGGAGATGGATTCATCGCCAGGAATCTTTTCGGTCATCTCCTGAGCAAGGATATAACTGCCGTAGATATAAACTTGTCTGATGAATGGATACTTGAACTTGATAAGCTCACCCAGGGAGTAAGATATCAGAGAGAAATACCTTTAGATGGTGAGTATGACCTTATCATGCTCCTTGACGTGATTGAACATATAGAATCTGATAAAACCTTTCTTGCCAATTTAGTTAACAGGCACATTGCCGGGAAAGGCAAGGTCATGATAACCGTTCCCGCTTTTCAATCAATTTATGGCCGGCACGATGCCTTTCTTGGACATTACAGACGCTACAATCAAAAAGAACTTATCAATTTGACAACATCATGCGGACTTCATGTTATTTCTTCCGGCTACCTTTTTTTCACTCTTCTGCTTCCAAAGCTTGTTCTTTATAAACTCATCGATATTGGCAAGAGCTCAGATGGAGTTGGAAATTGGCATAGAGGGAAGTGTGTTACAAACATTATTGAAAAAATATTGAATTTTGATAACCGCCTGCTTATTTCAGCCAGCCGCTTAGGTATCAGGATACCGGGGCTTACAGGGTGGGTGCTATGCGAAAAACCAGGATAATAGTTCCATGCTATAATGAATCAAAGCGGCTAAATCCTGGGGCCTTTTTGGGCGTTTTGGGAAAAGACCCGAATCTTTCTTTTCTCTTTGTAGACGACGGCAGCAGGGATGAAACGTTAGGTGTTCTTAGAGCCATAAAAGAAATGAATCCGGCGCAGGTTGAGGTTATCAGTCTTGAAAAGAATTCAGGCAAAGCCGAGGCGGTGCGCCGTGGAATGCTTAAGTCACTTGAAGTGCCCTTTGATAATGTAGGCTACTGGGATGCCGATCTGGCAACACCCCTTGCCGAGATTGAGGAGTTTTGTCGTTTACTTGAATCCACTGACGTGGAAATTGTTATTGGTTCAAGAGTGCGCCTGCTTGGCCGAAAGATTGAACGTAGCGCTGTTAGGCATTATCTGGGTAGAGTCTTCGCAACCTGCGCTTCAATACTGCTCGATATAAGTATTTACGACACCCAATGCGGAGCCAAGATATTCAAAAACAGTGCTTCGTTAGGTCAGGTATTTGGCAAGCCCTTCAAAGTAAATTGGGTTTTTGATGTTGAAATGCTTGCCAGGTTCCCCATGGTGAAGCAAGCGCCTCTTATGGAGGTGAGCTCCACATGGGTAGAGCATCCCCTTGCCGAGTGGATTGATGTGAAAGGCTCGAAGGTTAAGTTAAGGGACTTTATCAAGGGCGCCCTCGAGTTCGGCATCCTTTTCTATTACCTCCGCACCCCCGCTCGCAAGGTCTATGAAAAATGGCTCGTTGGCTAGTACCAAGGTACAATAGACAGTTATCATATAGCCCGGTAGAGTTTAGAAAACGAAAGCTTATAAACAGCAGCCAACCAATTTAAAGACAAAAAGGAGACAAGTCATGGCAACCATCACAGAGATACCTGCAGTAGGCACGGGAAACCAGGTTGTTGGCAAGGTTGTAATCCTCTACGGATCGGTAAAGGCCGTAGCTCCTGATGGTGCCGAGCGTCTTCTTGTGCCGAACAGCCCCATATTTGCAAATGACCACATCGTTACGGAAAGTGACGGCAATGTCTCCATCATGTTTGACGGAACTCCACCCACCCAGATGGATCTCGGAAGGATGAGCAACGTGGTAATCGACGAGGATGTCTATGCAGGCATGGCGCCGAGCGTGGTTTCCGATGTCGCCGCAGAGGCCGAGCAGATCCAGAAGGCCCTCATGGCCGGCGACCAGCCGATAGATCTTGCGGCGCCCGCCGCTGGTGGCGATACGGGGGCAGGAGGCGCACATCCGCTGTTTGTCCTCAATGCTACAGGGGCCGAGGTCACACCGACAAGCGGCGCCGAGACTACCGGCGTCACTTTCGGAGTTCCGGGAACGCTTGATGCGGTGTTTGCGCAACCGGCCTTAGTTTCGCCAGTAGTCTCGATTGGCACTGATATTCATGTAGGCACCGGCCCTGATATTCATGCCGGCAGCGCCGTAGAAGGCAGTCCGGTCACCTTCGGGGTATACCAGAGTGTGGTGAGCAGCCATGACACCACGGTAACGGTTCAGGTTGTGGGTGCTCCTGGAGACACGGCCACGCCGGGAGCCGACTTCATACCGATCACTAGTCTGAACGTCATCATCCCTGCCGGCCAGTTGGGCGCCACGTTTAACGTCAACACCCTTCCTGACCAGTTGCAGGAAGGGACCGAGACCTTCACGGCGCATGTCGTCAGCGCGGCCAACCCGAACGGCGCGGTCACGGTCGGCATCGCCGATGCGGTCGGCACCATCCTGGATGCCTTCACCCCGCCGGTAATTTCGATCGGCGCTGGTGGCGCTGGTGGTGGTATTGCGGGCGGCTCCGCCACGGAAGGCAGCCCGGTAACCTTCACAATTCATCAGGATGTGGTCAGCGACCATGATACCACGGTAACGGTGCAGGTAGTCGGTGCCCCTGGTGACACAGCTACGCCGGGAGCCGACTACACCCCAATTACCACCCTTGATGTAGTCATCCATGCCGGTCAGACGAGCGCCACGTTCGACGTTAGTACCCTGACGGACCAGCTGCAGGAACCAAGTGAGACCTTCACGGCGCATATCGTCAACGCCGCCAACCCGAACGGTGCGGTCACGGTCGGCACCGCCGATGCGGTCGGCACCATCCTTGACGTCTACACCCCGCCGGTGATTTCAATTGGCACAGGTGGTGCTGGTGGTGGTATTGCGGGCGGCTCCGCCACGGAAGGCAGCCCCGTAACCTTCACGATTCATCAGGATGCGGTCAGCGACCATGACACCACGGTAACGGTGCAGGTTGTGGGCGCCTCTGGCGACACGGCCACGCCAACCCTTGATTACACCCCGATCACTACCCTTGATGTGGTCATCCATGCCGGCCAGACGAGCGCCACGTTCGACGTAGCCACTCTGACGGACCAGCTGCAGGAAGGTCCTGAGACCTTCACGGCCCACATCGTCAGCGCCGCCAACCCGAACGGCTCGGTCACCGTCGGCGCCGCCGATGCGGTCGGGACCATCCTTGATGTCTTCACCCCGCCGGTAATTTCGATCGGCGCTGGTGGTGGTATTGCGGGCGGCTCCGCCACGGAAGGCAGCCCGGTAACCTTTACGGTCAGCCAAAACGCGGTGAGTGATCACGACACCACGGTAACGGTGCAGGTAGTGGGTGCCCCTGGTGACACGGCCACGCCGGGAGCCGACTTCACACCGATTTCAACCCTTGACGTAGTCATCCATGCCGGTCAGACGAGCGCCACGTTCGACGTAGCCACCCTGGTTGATCAGCTGCAGGAAGGTCCTGAGACCTTCACGGCCCACATCGTCAGCGCCGCCAATCCGAACGGCGCGGTCACCGTCGGCGCCGCCGATGCGGTCGGCACTATCCTGGATGTCTTCACCCCGCCGGTAATTACAATTGGCGCTGGTGGTGGTATTGCGGGTGGCTCCGCCACTGAAGGCAACCCGGTGACGTTCACAATTAACCAGGATGTGGTCAGCAACCATGACACCACGGTAACCGTGCAGGTTGTGGGTGTCCCTGGTGACACGGCAACGCCGGGCCTTGACTACACCCCGATTACCACCCTTGATGTGGTCATCCATGCCGGCCAGACGAGCGCCACGTTCAACGTCAACACCCTGACGGACCAGCTGCAGGAAGGTCCTGAGACCTTCACGGCCCACATCGTCAGCGCCGCCAATCCGAACGGCGCGGTCACCGTCGGCGCCGCCGATGCGGTTGGGACCATCCTTGATGTCTACACCCCGCCGGTAGTTTCGATTGGCACAGACATTCATGGTAGTAGCGCGACAGAAGGCAGTCCGGTGACGTTTACGGTCAGTCAGACAGTAGTGAGCGACCATGACACCACGGTAACGGTGCAGGTAGTCGGTGCTCCGACAGACACAGCCACGGCCGGCCTTGACTATACAACGATCACCAGCCATGACGTCATTATCCATGCCGGCCTGACGAGCGCAACGTTCGACTTAGCCACCCTTACGGATCAGTTGCAGGAACCAAGTGAGACCTTCACGGCCCATATCGTCAGCGCGGCCAACCCGAACGGCGCGGTCACAGTCGGCGCCGCCGATGCTGTGGGCA
>WNGR01003641.1_pt1 | contig 33076 bp, 25 predicted proteins | sample 5407581 | NCBI WGS metagenome assembly WNGR01 (sample SAMN13153383, study PRJNA577476) | soil metagenome | isolation source: 80 cm soil or saprolite under Garry oak tree replicate 2 | place: USA:California | collected 2016-06-15
CGCCCCCTTCAACCAAAAATACGATTCGAGGTTCGCCAACCCCCGACCCGGCGAACCCCCAATCTCCCCCCCAGGCAACTTGACTCTCCGAACCGCCGCAATCACCTGCGCCAGCGACAGCCCCGGCCTGGCAGCCGCCTGCTGCGCTGTGACGCATGTGTAGCCGGCTGGCTTCGAAGTGCCGTTGGGGTAGTGGATGGTTCGAAACGCAAAGAGCTTCCCGGAGGCTGAGCAGGGAGTACTGGAGCAAACGCCAGCATCAGCCAGGCGCCGATCAGGAGAGCACACAATCTCATAGGAGTAGTAGGAATAGCTTGCGACCCTAATTGGTGAGGTTCCGTCACCTGGATCACATTTGTGGTGTTCCTGCCCTCGCATGGTGGCCTGATCACCTGAGCCATAGATACTGGCTAAGGTAGATCCTGCCCTGCATATTTCAGCCTTCGCACGCTCAATGGAACCGCTTGACATGATGGCAACCGATATCACAATTGCCATCATCGCCAAGGCGCTAGCCCACCTTGCCCTGCGCGTACCTCTGAACAAGCGAAGCATATCCTAGCCGCCATTCTTTACTATTGCTCAATTGCACCAAGATAAACCGGGACAGATCTCTCTCAAGGGGAATACTGTCGACCACCCGTCCCGCATCAGTTTCAACCTTTACAGGCTCTATATTGACGAGTGCGTTTACAATCCATTCGTGAGCAGCAATACGCTGTACTTGCTTTGCCTGAATACTAGTTGACAGGTGAAGCCATCGGACATGACTCTTCAAGAGTTTTTCAATGGCCTCCCGATCGCCCTTAAGGCAAGGGCAATCAGGACTGTAAACAGCATCCAGGACGCTGGCATCGCGATTCGTGAATGCTCGATCGCGAACCCTCAGAATCTCCTGCAGGCGTGCAACCACTTCAGCTTTGGGATCGAGGGTCGTTGTCGGGGTGGAGGGAACCTTCGGGGAAACCGTTGACGAAGTAGAGCGGGATGGCTGGCTGGAGCACCCGGTCACCGCTGCGGTGATTGCGAACAGGACGACGAGACTCGTGACGACGGGGAGTCGCCTGGGGAGCGGGGAAGGCCGTTCGGTGGACATGCCCGGATCGTAGTAGGCGACCTAAGGTGGACACAACCAGCAATGCACAGGTTGTGGACAAACCTGTGGGGAGCCGGAATGTCCACTCTGGCGATTACCCGGAAGGCTCTTCGCCGTGTCGTGTGGCTGCTTCCAGGATGTGTTCCCACGAGGCCATCCAGATCGGGGGCGGGGCGGTGCGTTCGTAGAGGATGTGGATGCCCCATTCGCGGAGGAGGGGGATGGCGCGGCGGAACGCCGGGTGACGGGCGAGTGCGGGGTTGACGTTTGGTGCGACGACGATCGGGACGTCAAGACCCATGCATTCGAACAGGATGCTCAGGGCCAGATTGTCGGCGATCCCCGCCGCCCACTTGCAGATCGTGTTGATGGTGGCTGGGGCGACCACGATCACGTCGGCTGGTGGCCAGGGTGATTCTGGGTCGCCCGGTTGGCGGAACTCGATCCTGACCGGGTAGCCGGTCAGCTCCTGCAGTTCGGGCATGTTCACGAATGGCGCCCCTGCCGGTGTCGTCGCCACGCAGACCTGCCAGCCTCGATTCAGGGCCAACTTCACAAACGTGCCAATGTCGCTGGCGGGGCCAGCACCGCAGACGACGACGTAGAGGGTCCGCTTTTGCCGCATGCGACCTACGCTACCCGCAGCGCCTCTGCCAGATCGCGCATCCTGGCGCTGGACCCAATTGGTGTGGCGCTCAGGCGGTCGTACATGCGCTCGACGCGCGAGACGTGTCGCGGGGAGTCATATCGCCGGGCGAATCTCAGTCCTTCGATGGCAAGTTCGACGCCCACATCGACGTTGCCGGCGTAGGCGTGGGCCTGTGCCTTCAAGATGGTGAAGCTGCCGAGGTCTCTGAGCGCTGCGATCTGCAGCCTGGATTCGGAGCCCTCGTAAATGTCGAGCGCCTTCTCGGGCTCCCAGAGCAGCGTGTGCCCGTGCGCTCGTTCATGCAGGACGGCGATCGCGCTGAACTCGTTGCCCCAATCCTCTTCGCTTCCCTGAAGCTCGGCGGCGCTGGCTTGCGCCGCCTCGATCGTGCGCACGAAGTCTTCTCGATGCCCTTGTTCGGCATGAGCGCGGGCGAGTGTCTGCTGGCGTAGCCCCTCGATCGTCGGCGCGACGTCCGCCGTATGTGACGCGGTGCTTTCGAGACGCTGGACGGCGAGGTCGTACTGGCCACGGCGGCGGAGAAGGTCGCCTTGATGGATGGCTGACAGGCCGATGATACGGGCGTCGGCCAGTTCTTCCCCGAGCCGTTGCATGTCGAGGAAGTGACGGTACGCGGTCGGGTAATCGAGCTGGTCGAAGGCGACTTTGCCGATCATCTCGTGGCCGTAGGCCATCAGCTCCAAGATGGAGGAACGGAGCGCGCCTTGGTAACGATCTGCCAAGTCGGCGAGGGTGGCCGTGAGGCTGGCGACGCGATGGACGACAGAGGTGTCGGCGTTGCCGTACCAGACAAGCCATGAAAGCTTGACCGTAGCCCGTGCGGGCTCGAGCAGCACAGCACGAATGGCCTCTTCGGCCTCGGTGTCCAGCCCGCCGTTGCGGCGACCCCGATGGAACCCAAGCTGCTCGGGAGTGGCGTCGAAGAATCCGCAGAGCAAGCGGCGGTGGAAGCTGTTTGGACGGCAGACGCCACGTTCCCACTTGCTTACCGACCCGCCCGTCACGCCCTTGGCGCCAAGCTGAATCAGCTGATCAGCAAGCTCGTCTTGGGTGAGGCCAAGCTCTTCACGCGCTTGGCGAAGGAGCGGATTCGGAGTCCCTCTCCTGGCGTGCTTGGCCATGAGCGCCTCCCCTGAGTTGCCAGAAGATTGCCAGTCCGGCGACCACCAATGACCTTCTCGGCAACGACTGTAACCGATTTCCTACAACTCATCGGTTTGCGCACTTCGAATCGCATCACGACGAGCGGGATGAGGGAGGCTGGTCGCCATGGACGCGGACGGGGATATGACCTTGCTGGTGGTGGGGATGGTTGCCTATGTGGTGGCGGTGGTGGCGATCGTGGGTGGGTTTCTGATGGCGGACTGGCGGGCGGGGCGCAGGCGGGCGCGGGAGGCTCGGCGGGAGTTGGTGAAGGCCGGGGCGACCAGCCGGGAGTTGGTGCGGGTGGGGTATCGGGTTCGGGCGAATTATCACCGGTACCGGTAGCACGGGCATCCCGGTCAGGACCCCCCAGGGGCGTGGTGCAGCGCCGACTCCTGCGCCTCTGGGGGCCAAACATTTCCTTCGGTCAGGCGTTGGCTACCAGGGTGGCGCCTCGGGGGAGGATGGTGTCGAGGGTGTCGAGGTCATCGGGGGTGGGTTCCCAGTCGGTGGTGGTGGCGTTGGCGCGGACCTGGTCGGGGGTCATGGCGCCGGCGATGACGGAACTGACGGTTGGTTGGGCGGCGAGGCCGGCGATGGCGGCGGTGAGGAGGGTCTGGTCGCGCTCGGTGGCGTACTTCTCCAGGGCTTCGAGCCGGTCGAAGAGGTCGTCGGTGAAGGGACTGTCGTCGGCGGCGCGCTGGGAGAGGCGGGTCCCTTCGGGGATGGGCTGGTTGCGGTGGTATTTGCCGGTGAGGATGCCGTTGGCGAGGGGGAAGTAGGGCAGTAGGCCGATGCCGTAGCGCTGGCAGGCGGGGACGATCTCGTTCTCGGCGTCGCGTTGCAGCAGGCTGTAGTGGTTCTGGGCGGAGATGAGGCGGTCGTGGTGGTCGGTGCGGGCGACCCAGTCGGCCTCGACGATCTGCCAGCCGGCGTAGTTGGAGGACCCGCTGTAGCGGATTTTGCCCTGGGTGACGAGGTCGTCGAGGGCTGCGAGGGTCTCCTCGATCGGGGTGTTCCGGTCGGGCTGGTGCTGCTGGTACAGGTCGATGTAGTCGGTCTGGAGGCGGCGCAGGCTGGCTTCGACGGCGCGGTAGATGTAGCGGCGCGAGCCCCGTGCCTCGTCGGGCGGGCCGGCTTCGGGGCCCATGTAGGAGCCGAACTTGGTGGCGATCACGACCTGGTCGCGGCGCCCCTTGAGGACCTCGCCGAGGAGGCGCTCGGAGCCGCCGTGGTTGCCGCTGCGCCAGCCGTAGACGTCGGCGGTGTCGAGCAGGGTGATGCCGCTGTCGATGGCGGCGTCCACCACGGCCCGCGTCTGGTCGAGCCCCGCTCGGGAGCCGAAGTTGTTGCAGCCGAGCCCGACCACGGAGACGGTCAGGCCAGAAGCGCCGAGCTGTCGGTACCGCATCGGATCGGATGCCTTTCGTTCGTTGGGCCGGGTCGAGTCGATGACACTCTATCCATCCCCCGCACAGCGACGGCACCCGGCCCGTTCCGCCCTGTGGATAACTCTCTCGGGCTGACCTCCATCCGTGCGATGCTTGCAGCGGTGAATCACCGTAAAATTCGGCAGGTTTGAGGATCCCGGCTGGTCGTGGTGTGGTTATGGTTTGGGGCGTGTAACGCTCGCGGCCCGGCCGTCGGTTTGTGTTGGGTGGGTTCGGGTGCGCGGGGGAGGTGGTCTGGGTGGTTGGAGTGATGGGGGGGCCGCTTGGACCGCTGCCGCCAGAGGTGGTGGCGGCGTATGGGGCGTTGTTGCGGCTGGTGCCGTGTCCGTTGTGTGGGCGGCCCGCGTGCGAGAGTTGCCGGGGGGATCTCGGGGGCGCCGAGGCTGGGATCGGGATCGGTGAGAGTGAGGTCGCGGCGCCGTGGCGGCTGAACCATGCGGACGATGCCTTCCGGCGTGCGTGGCGGGTTGGTGGGGGGAGCCTGCTGCTGGTGGGGGAGCGGGCCGCGGAGTTGCGCGGGCCGCGTGGCGGGGTGGTGTTCGTGCCGGACGAGGACGTCAACGACCCGGCGCGGCGGCGGCTGCGGGGCGTGGCCGCGCGGCTTGGGCTGCCGCTGGATACCGGGCTTGGGACGGCGGGGCCGGTGCGGGTGCCGGAGCCGCAGCCGGGGATGGTGTGGCAGCGGGAGCGGCATGGCCTGGACTGGACCGGGTCGCTGGAGGGCGGAGGCGGGGACGGGGTCGATGCGACGCTGGCCAGCCGCCTGCCGGACGCACCCAGCCCGGAGGTGTTCGGCGAGCGGGCGGTGGGGGTGGCGGCGCTGCTCGGGTATCTCCGTGCGGAGGCGCCGCCGCCGCAACCGCCCCGGCTGGTGGCGGTCGAGAGCCGCGAGGTGGAGCGCTTCGAGCTGGCCGAGGGCCTGGCCGGCGGTGCGGCCGGCGGTTGCCTGCGGCGGACCCTGGAGCGGCACTGGCCGGACGGGGAATGCGAGCGCCTCACCGTGGAGGAGGCCCTCTTCACGGCCAGTGACGAGGCGGCGGCGGAGGCGACCCGGCCGGTGGCGCTGGCGGAGCTGGGGCCGGTGCGGGCGTCGCTCGACGGGCTGCACCGGTCCTATGTGCTGACCTGCGTCACCCCGGACGGGACCGAGAGCGGCTGGCTGGCGGCCGAGCCGGGCACCGACCCGGTCACCGAGCTGGCGCTGGCCCGCTTCGCGGTGGCGCAGGGGCTCGGCCCGGACGCGCACCTGGGGGTGAGCCCGGCGGGGGCGCCGCCCGGGCCGGAGCGGTTCGCGTGCCCGGCCGCTGCCCGGCTAGTGGAGCGGCAGGTGACCGAGCGCTGGCGGCCCTTCCCGGCCGAGGAGCTGCCGTGGGCCCGGCCGGTGCAGTCGGCGGATCTGCGCGACCTGGGCATCCCGCCGGTGGCGTTCAGCCCCGCGAAGGTGCTGGCGGTGCTGGCGCGGTTGCTGCTCCCGGTCGCCCGGCGGCTGGACCGGGCGCCGGAGGGCCGCCGCTGGACCCTGGCCTGTGAGGCTGAGGTCACCGAGACCTGGGCGGGCGCGACCAGCAGCACCACCCGCAGCTACCGGGTCGGCCCGGGGGAGATGGCCTGGCCGGTGCTGGACGACGGCGGGCACCTGGCGGCGGACTTCGGCGTGGACGACTTCGGGCACCTGCACGCTCCCCACGGCTCCTGGGTGTGCCCGGCGTGCGAGCGGCGCCGCTGCCGTGCCTGCGGCGACGACGGGGAGCTGGCTGCCTGCGATGCCTGCGGCCAGGCGGCCTGCGGGAGCTGCCGGGGCGGTGGGGCGGTGACGGTCGCGGCGGCGGGCTGCGCCCGCTGTGGGGCGCGTTCCTGCGGTGCCTGCCACCGTGAGGTCGGCGTGGCCACCTGCGTGCTGTGTGCACGGCCGGTGTGCCGGCGTTGCCGTGGGCGCGACGACGCGCTGCAGGCAGCAGCCTGCTGCGTGGAGTGCGCGACGCCGGTGCGGCTGCCGGAGGCGGACCGCCGTTTCTGCCGTGCCTGGGTGATCGGCGGGGGGCGCTGGCTGCTGGTCGGCGAGCGCTCCGCCATGCTGGCCGGCGGGGATGGCGAGCCGCGGGTGTTCGTCCCGGACGTCGACCTGGACGATCCGGTACGGCGGCGGGTTCGCGCGCTCGCTGCGGCGCTGCGGCTGCCACCGGAGACCGGATTCCTCAGTGCAGGGGCGCCTCCTCGGCCCGCGCCGGGCCCGCTCACCGCGTGGCTGCACGCCCGTGCGGAGGTGGAGTGGGGTTGGGTGCCCGACACCGGCAGCCAGGTGGACCGCTTCGTGGTGAAGACGCTCGACCCATCGGGGGGCCCCGCGGCCACGGTGGGATCCGCTCGCAGGGCTTCGGGCCACGAGACCATGCCCCCCGAACCCCCTGCCGATGCCGAGCCGCCGCCGGTCGACGGCGAGGGCGCGGCGGGGATCGCCGGGCTGCTGGCCCGCCTGCGGGAGGAGGCTCCCCCGCCGCCCGTCGGCTCGCTGGAGGTACGGCCGTTCGTGGCGGTCACCCGGGTGGAGCTGGTGGCCGACGGGTTGGAGTGGCGGCGGGAGCGGCACTGGAGCGGCGGCGACGTCGAGGTCGTCGAGGTGCGCCGCGCGCCGTTCGATCGCAGCGACCACGCGGCCGACCGGCCCGCCCGCGCGGTGGCGCAGGCGACCCTCGGGCCGGTGCGGGCGACCCTCGACGCGGTCCACGCCTCCTACATGGTCACCGCCACGATCGCGGAGGGCGCCGACGGCGGCGCGCCCGGCGGCGACAGTCCGCCACGCGCTGCGGGTGAGCCTCGCGTGGGAACGCCCAGCGCCGCTGGCCGGGTCGCCTCCGCCACTGGCGGTGCGGGTGGGTCGCGTTCCTGGTTCGTTCCGGGTGCTCGGGGGCTCAGCCTGGGCAGTGAGATCGCCTGGGCGTCGCTGGCGCTGGCGGCAGGGTTCGCTCCGGGGGCGCAGATCCGGCGGCAGCAGGCGGCGCCGCGGATCACCGACGAGGATTTCGCGCAGCCGAACATCGCCGCTCTGATAGAGCGGACCGTGCGGGAGTCGTGGCGGCTGGTGCCGCACTTCCCTGACGACGGCGTCGCCGGGCCCAGGGAACTCGAGCTGGTCGGCCACCCGGCGGCACGGGCGGGGCAGCAGCCGGCGAGCGGGGCGAACATCGCCGCCGCGCCGTTCCTGTTCGCGGGCGAGGAGGCTGGCGACGGTGCAGGGTGGGCGTCCTCGACTGGTCCGCTGACCTTAGGCAGGGCGCTCCCGGACGGGCTGCTCGGTGCCGCGCGGCGCCTGGACCGGCTCGCCGCGGGTGAGCGGGTGACGCTGGCACGCTTCCTGGAGGTGAGCGAACGCTGGCAGGGGCGCGCCAGCGCCGATCGGTCATACCTGGTCGCGCCCGGGAACCGGCCGTGGCCCACGCTGGACGACAGCGGCGAGGAGGCCGAGGACTTCGGCGTGGACGAGGCCGGCCATCTCTACGACCCGCAGGCTGTCTGGGAGTGCCCCGTGTGCGGGCGCATCCGCTGCCTGGCCTGCGGGCCGCAGGCGGCCCGGGAGACCTGCACGGGATGCGGGCAGCCGGTCTGCCGGTCGTGCCATGCGGCTGCCGCGGCGACCCGGATGCCGCCGCTGGCCCGAGCCGACGAGATCGACATGGGAAGCGGGAGCGGAACGGGGCCGACGCACACCGAGACCGAGCAGGGGGTTCCATGGCTGCTCCCCGAAGGCGGTGGGGTCGGGGTCCAGTCGCCGCCGGCCTGGGACGAGGAGGCGTGGTGCGAGCGCTGCTCGGCGCGGTCGTGCGGGGAGTGCGGGCGGGTTGTGCGGAGTGAGCGGTGTGGGCTGTGCCGGCGGGAGACCTGCCGCCGCTGCCGGCAGACCGGGGACGGACGCTGCCGGACCTGTGCGGAGCTGCACGAGGCTGACCAGCTGGAGCGGGCGGCCCTGCCGGCGGAGCTGGCCGCCGGCGGCCTGCGGGTGCTGCTGGCCGTGGAGGACGGGCTGACGGTGGCGGTGCTGCTGGGACGGCACCGCCGGGAGCTGGCCGTGCTCCGCTCGGGGCGGCTGGTCCGCTGGGAGACGGTCCGGCCCGACGAGCCGGAGCTGCTGTGCGCCCGCATCGCCGTCGCACGGATCTCCGGCAGCGGGGATGTCGAGATCCGCCAGGCACGGGTGGCGCTGCCGCCACAGCCCGAGAAGCCGGGCCTGGTGCTGCGGCGCGAACGGGACGACGTGCTGCACTGGGCGCTGCTCGACGGGACCGGAACCATGATCGACGGCAACCGCGAGCCCGAGGCGATGGCCACCGACGATCCCGACGCCGAAACGTCGGCGGCGGCGCTCGGCTGGCTGCTGCAGGAGGCCGGCTGGGGCAGGGTGGTGATCCCCGACCCGGCCGCGCCAGGCCTGGCGGAGCTGCTCCGCGACCTGCCCACCCCAACCAAACCCACCCCAGCCGAGGAACCTGCTGACGCGGTCACCGCAGGCTCCGGGCCAGGGCCCAACGCGGCCCGCGGCGGCATGACCTTGGTGGTGGAGCCGCGGCGGCGTGAGCAGCTGCTCTGGGTGGACGCCGGCGGCCTGCACCGGAGCGACTTCGACGGACGACAGGTGCGCCGGGTTGACGCCGCCTGGTCGGCGCCGGCGGAGCCGGCATGGGCGTCAGTGGGATGGTCGCCGCCGCCTGAGGTGGTCTTCCGCGCGACCCTCGGGAATGATTCGGCAGTGGTGGTGCGGGCTGGTGGCCATGTGGCGCTCGGAATCCAGGATGCGGAGGGGCCGATCCGCTGGGGGACGGTCCAGGACCGGCCGGAGGAGTTGGCTCGCCTGGCTGCTGGCGTCGCCTTTTGCCCGAGTCAGGGGCCGATGTTGCTGGAGGTTGCCGAGCTGACCGATCCGGAATCGATTGTGGGCCCGGTGCTGGTCGGGGGCCAGCTCCTGCAGCGCCGGACCAGCGTGGTGCTGCGGCGCATGGAGGCCGGGCCTGGAGGGGATCTCGCCAGGGAGGCCCTGGCGGCGTTTGTCCCGGAGCAGGTGCCGGTGCTGGCGGACCGGGACGGGCAGCGGCTCTCGCTCCCCAGCGCGCTAGCGGCCGAGCTGCTCGCCAGGGTCGACCGGGTGGAGAGCCAGGTGTCCCGCTATCAGGTCGGCCTCGGCCTGCTGGTGGAGGAGACCTGGCAGCTCGGCGGCGACTCGGTGCCGCTGGTCTACGAGCTGGCGCCCGGAGAGCAGGCTGGCCGGCTCCGCTGCCAGGAGACCGGCACCCCCACCGCCACCGTGATGCGCGACCGCGAGGGCCACCTGGTCGCGGCGGCGCTGACCTGCCGCTACTGCCTCACCGCCAGCTGCGGGTCGTGCAGCGCCCCCGCCTGGCCCTGTGGCGTCTGCCAGATCATCGTCTGCGGTTACTGTGCGCAGACGCCGGGCGACCGCGCACCCCGCTGCCCCGCCTGCCGTGACCTGCACCCCGCCGGCTGGCTGGAGCGCCGCCACTACAGCCGCCTGCTTGCCCCCCGCGGGCGCCTGCTGCTGGGCCGCGACACCCTCCACCAGGTCGCCCTGGTCGAGTCCATGGACGGCTGGCAGCTGCTCCTCACCGAGAACGGCCAGGATCTGCCCCCAACCCCCGTCGACGCCGATTCCGCAGGGATCGACCTGATCGAGCGGATCGTCGCGGCAAGCTGAGACGCCCTCTGACACCCCGCCCTGGCCTGTGGACGCTTCTGAGGAACGCCCGGGTCCGTGGTAGCGTGCTGCTCACCGCCGCAGTACCGGGTCGTATGGTTGTGGAGGGTGTGGATGAGCAAGCGCGGCACGGCGGGGGTGAAAGTGGAACCGCTGTGGGTGCCGTCGGCTGAGCGGGTTGAGCGCTCGGGGGTCACGCAGTACCGGCGCTGGCTGGCGCGGATGCGGGGGCTCGATTTCGACGGCTACCAGGCGCTGTGGCAGTGGTCGGTAACGGACCTGGCCACCTTCTGGGCGTCGGTCTGGGAGTTCTTCGGGGTCGGCGGGGTCGGCGGGGGTGCGGGCGCAGCGCCCGCGCCGGTGCTGACCGGGCGGCGGATGCCGGGGGTGCATTGGTTCCCGGAGGCGCGGCTCAACTACGCCGAGCTGGCCCTGCGCCGCCGGGACGGCCATCCAGCGATCGTGGCCGGCGCCGAGGACGGGAGCCTGCGCACGCTCACCTACGCGGAGCTGGGCCGGGCGGTCGCAGCCGCCGCCGCAGGGCTGCGCCGCCTCGGGGTCCAAAAAGGCGACCGGGTGGTGGCCTACCTGCCGAACGTGCCGGAGACGGCGATCGCCTTCCTGGCCGCCGCCAGCATCGGCGCGGTCTGGTCGAGCTGCGCGCCCGAGTTCGGCGTCTCCAGCGTGGTGGACCGCTTCCAGCAGATCGAGCCCAAGGTGCTGCTCGCAGTCTCCGGCTACCGCTACGGGGGCCGCTGGCACGACCGGGGCGAGGCGCTCGACGCGATCCGCCGCCGCCTGCCGACCCTGCGGGCGACCGTGCTCGTCAATTCAGGTCTGAGCGGGGAGGCGCCAGCGGCGGCGGCGCCCGGGGATGGAGAGCTGCTCACCTGGGAGGAGCTATGCGCCGGCGGCGACGACGGGCTCGCTTTCGAGCGGGTGCCGTTCGAGCACCCACTGTGGGTGCTGTACTCGTCGGGAACGACCGGGCTGCCCAAGGCGATCGTCCAGGGGCACGGCGGGATCGTGCTGGAGCACTTGAAGGCGATCGCCCTCCACCTGGACCTGGGCGAGCACGACCGCTTCTTCTGGTTCACCACCACCGGCTGGATGATGTGGAACCTGCTGGTCGGCGGGCTGCTGCGTGGCGCGACCGTGCTGCTGTACGACGGCAGCCCCGGGCATCCGGACATGGGGACGCTATGGCGCTTCGCGGCGGCGAGCGGGATGACCTACTTCGGGACCAGCGCCGCCTACGTGCTCGCCTGCATGAAGGCCGGCATCGAGCCGGCGCGCGAGGCCGACCTGGCGGCGCTGCACTCGATCGGCTCGACCGGCTCGCCGCTGCCGCCCGAGGGGTTCGCCTGGCTGTACCAGCACGTCAGCGACGACGTGCTGGTCGGGTCGATCAGCGGCGGGACCGACGTCTGCACCGCCTTCGTCGGGTCCTGCCCGGTCCTGCCGGTGTATGCCGGCGAGATCCAGTGCGCCATGCTCGGCGCCAAGGTCGAGGCGTTCGACGAGCGGGGTCACTCGGTGGTCGGGCAGGTCGGCGAGCTGGTGCTCACCGAGCCGTTGCCGTCGATGCCGCTGTACTTCTGGGACGACCCGGACGGCGAGCGCTACCGCGACAGCTACTTCTCCACCTGGCCGGGGGTGTGGCGGCACGGGGACTGGGTCGAGGTCACCGAACGGGGCTCGCTGATCATCACCGGGCGCTCGGACTCGACCCTGAACCGCGGCGGCGTGCGCATGGGGACCAGCGAGTTCTACCGCGTGGTCGAGGGGCTCGACGAGATCACCGACAGCCTGGTGGTCGACATCAGCGACCCGGGCGGCGAGGGCCGGCTGCTGCTGTTCGTGGTGCTGCGCCCCGGCGCGGAGCTGGATGCCGTGCTGACCAAGACCATCCGCACCGCTGTCCGCCAGGAGCTGTCACCGCGCCACGTCCCTGACGAGATCCACGCGATCGCCACCGTACCGCGGACCCTGAGCGGCAAGAAGCTCGAGGTCCCGGTCAAGCGGATCCTCACCGGTGTGCCCCTGGAACGCGCGGTCAGCGAGGGAGCCCTGGCCAACCCCCAGGCCATCCACGAAGTGGTGGCCCTCGCCGGTGGTGCCCCCACCCCCACCTCCAGCGCCTGAGCGCTCGCCTGAGCGCTCGCGAACCGGGCACACCACTCTCGACGCTCGTTTATCCCCAATATGCCGCAAGTTATTGAACCGATACCGCAGGGCGCTTCACTTTTTGTTCCATCCGCTCGAAACGGTCGTATGCCTCAGATACAGTCCCGAGGCCTCACTTCGGGGCGTAGGGCACAGAACGCAGGCCAGGGTGTGGAACAACAAGGAGCGCGATCTTCATGACGAAACGCCGCCGCAGCGTGACGCTCGCGGCAACACTGCTCGGGCTGGTGGCCGCCGCGGCGGCGTTCAGCGCCCCGGCGTTCGCCCGGCACAGCACCATGCAGGTCAGCTCGTCCTGCGACCGGGTCCTCGAAAAGCTGCGAGTCGACTACACCGTGCAGGCATCCGAACCAGGGCACGCCGGCACCGCGGACCTGTCGTACACCGTGGACGGTAGCAAGCCGCAACTACTGCCCGAGGGGGTCTTCACCCCGCAGCGTGACACCGTCAGCGACTACTTCCTCCTGCCAATCAACCGCAGCCAGGACAAGACGCTGACGCTCACTGCCGTGACCCACTGGCAGGACCGGGACGACGCCACCAACAGCGTCACCGTGCGGCTGGCGCACTGCCGCAACACCCATGCCACCACCACGACCGCGCCGGTCAGCAGCGTGCCGCGCACCAGCATCGTGACGGTCACGTCGACGCAGGCGCTTCCGTTCACCGGCTCGAACTCCGGGCCGCTGCTGCTCGCCGCCGTCAGCCTGCTCGGCGCCGGCACCGCCACCCTGGTGGCCAGCCGCAGCCGCCGCCCACGGCGCGGGTAGCGACGCGCAGCCTCCGCCTCCGGCCCGGCACTCCCGGGCCGGCACAGCGCCCCGGTCGACCACCGGGGCGCTTTTCACTTTGCGTCAGATGCCGAGGGAGGCAGGGGCGGCCCCGTTGAGGACCGCGGTGGCGTCGACCAGCTTGTAGGCGTAGCCCTGCTCGGCGAGGAAGCGCTGGCGCCGCTGGGCGTACTCGGTGTCGTTGGTGTCGCGGCTGACCACCGTGTAGAAGCGGGCGCCGCCGCCGCCGGCCTTGGGCCGCAGGATGCGGCCGAGGCGCTGGGCCTCCTCCTGCCGGCTGCCGAAGGTGCCGGAGACCTGGATCGCCACGTTGGCCTCGGGCAGGTCGAGCGAGAAGTTGGCCACCTTGGAGACCACCACCCGCGCCAGCTCGCCGGAGCGGAACTGGGCGAAGAGGTGCTCGCGCTCGACGTTGGGCGTCTGGCCGGTGATCACCGGGGCGTCCAGCTCGATGCCGAGGGTCTGCAGCTGGTCGAGGTAGTGCCCGATCACCAGCACCCGGTCGTCGCGGTGCAGTTCGGCGAGGCGGCGCACCACCGCCAGCTTGGAGCGGGCCGTGGCCGCGCGCCGGTAGCGCTCCTCGGGCTCGGCGGTGGCGTAGCTCATGCGCTCGTCGTCGGTCAGGGTGACGCGCACCTCGACGCAGTCGGCGGTGGCGACCCAGCCCTGCGCCTCCAGGTCGCGCCAGGGCACGTCGTAGCGCTTGGGGCCGATCAGGCTGAAGACGTCGCCTTCGCGGCCGTCCTCGCGGACCAGGGTGGCGGTGAGGCCGAGGCGGCGCCGCGCCTGGATCTCTGCGGTCATGCGGAACACCGGCGCCGGCAGCAGGTGCACCTCGTCGTAGACGATCACCCCCCAGTCGTGGCGGCCGAGCAGGTCGAGGTGCTGGTAGACGCCCTTGCGCCGGGTGGTGAGCACCTGGTATGTCGCGATCGTCACCGGGGCGATGTCCTTGCGCGCCCCGGAGTACTCCCCCACCTGCCCTGGCTCCAGGGTGGTGCGGGCGAGCAGCTCGTCGCGCCACTGCCGCGCGGCCAGGGTGGAGGTGACCAGGACCAGCGTGCGGGCCTGGACAGCGGTCATCGCGCCGAGGCCGACCAGGGTTTTGCCCGCCCCGCACGGCAGCACGATCACGCCCGAGCCAGCAGCGGCGAAAGCGGCCACCGCCTCGCGCTGGTAGCGGCGCAGACCGAACAGCTCGCCGCTGCGGGTGTCCGCCTCCCGCCACGCCAGCGGCAGCGGCGCCCCCTCGACGTAGCCGGCCTGGTCGTCGGCTGGCCAGCCGAGCCCGAGCAGCGCCTGCTTGAGGCGTCCCCGCTCGCCCAGCGGCAGCAGCACCCGGGTCGGGCCGAGGCGCTCGGCGACCAGCGGCGCGACCTGTTTGGCGCGGAGCACCTCGACGAGCACGGCCGCGTCGGCCGCCTCCAGCACCAGCTGGCCGGGATGGGCCGGGTCGGCGCGCAGCACCAGCCGGCCGTAGCGGTCCATGGTCTCGACCAGGTCGACGAGCAGGGCGGACGGCACCGGGTAGCGCGAGTGCTCGGTAAGGGCGGCGCGGACCTGGGCGGGCTCGACCCCGGCTGCGCGGGCGTTCCACAGCGCCAGCGGGGTCAGCCGGTAGGTGTGGACGTGCTCGGGGCTCTTCTCCAGCTCGGTGAAGGGCGCGATGGCGGCGCGGGCCGCCTCGGCCTTGGGATGGTCGACCTCCAGCAGCACGCTGCGGTCGCTCTGCACGATCAAGGCACCGCCGGCGTCAGCCACCCTGCGCCGCCTCCCCCGCGCCTACGCGCAGCCGCGCCACCAGCTCTGCCGGGTCGGCATGCCCCTCCCCCGTCACGGAGCCAGGGCCGGAGGATGAGCGGAACTGGGCGGGGAGCGGGCGGGCATGGCGGACGGCCTTGCCGGTCTCCAGGCGCGCGGTGCCGTCCGGCTCCTCTGCCAGCGGCGCCTCGCCGAGCTTGCGCAGCGCCTCGATCAGCTTCCGCTGGGGGCTGTCGGTGACCGCCACGCCGGGGGCCAGCTCACGCAGGCCGAGCTTGCGGCCGGCGCTGGAGCGGACCATCTGGGCCACCTGGGCGGGGTCGCCGCGCAGGTAAGTGCCAGCGTCGCCGACCCGCAGGCGGCCGTGGCGCCGGGCAGCGTCGTCGACCAGGTACTCGAGCGCCTGCGGCAGTGGCGTGGAGGAGTGCTGGCGCAGGAAGCCAAGCACCTCGGCGGGGCTGAGCCCCTGGTCGAAGGCGCGGTGCAGGCTCGGCTCCTGGATGCGCCAGGCGGCCGTGCTCCTCGGCTCGCGGTCGGCGAGGCAGCGCAGGCGAGCCTCGATGCGCGGGGCGAGGCCGTCCGGCGCCACCACGGTGAGGTCGCCGGCGACCAGAAAGCGGGTTGACCCTTCGGGGAGAGCGCGGGCCCCCTGCAGCTGCGCGGCCAGCTCCCCCGCGCCCGCCCCCGCTGCCCAGGCTGCGGCCGCCGGCCCGGACGCAAGCCGGCCGCTGTCACGGACCGCGAGGCCGAGCAGCTCCGCCAGGTCGGCCACGGCCAGCACGGTCGCCGTCAGGCGTTGCGGCACGGTCCCTGACCTATCGGGGGGCCCCGCGTCCACGGTGGGATGGGGCCTCGGTACTTCCGGCCGCGGGACCATGCCCCCCGAACCCCCCGGCCAGGTCAACGGCTCCTGCCAAGTAAGCAGCTCGACGAGATCGTCAGGAGCGACCGCCGGGAGGCGCGCCAGGACCGTGAGCAGGCTGCGGCGGCGGTCGCGGGTGGCTGCGAGGCGGTGGCCGCCGAGGGGGCGGACCCGGTCAGCACCGGGGACGGGCGGGTCGTGGCGGGGCAGCAGGTGGTCCTCGAAGGCGAGGTCGCGGTCGCGCCAGGCCACCGCCAGGTCGGCCCAGCGCCGGGCGCGCGGTCCGGCGAGCCAGGCGTCGGCCTCCGGCCGGAGCGCCAGGCTGCGCTGGTCCCAGGGGCCGCCGACCGCCAGCAACTCGGCCTCGACCAGCAGATCGACCAGGAAGACCAGCTCGTCATCGGCCAGGGACAGCTCGCGGGCGAGCCGGCGCAGGTCCCGCACGGCCACCGTGCCGGCCTGGGTGAGCAGCAGGGGGTCGCGGTCGAGCCGGGTGAGCACGCCCTCGGCCGCCACTACCAGGCGCAGGGCCGCCGCAGTGGCCCGCTCCGCGGGGTCGGGCACCGGGTCGAGCAGCCGCGGTGTGGCCGCGACGGGCCACTGCGGGAACACCAGGCCGCCGCGCAGGCCGATCGCCGCCTCGCGCGGCACCACGTAGCGGCTGGCGTCAGGGTTGCGGGCGAAGCGGCCGTCGCCGACGCCGAGGATGGTGAGCGGGCCGGGCGTGGTGAGCGCCTGGTCGAGCAGTGTGCGGGCGGGCTCCTCGGCCTCGGCCAGCAGCCGGGTCACCAGCGCCGGGTCGGCGAGCGCGGCGCTGACTGCGGCGGCCAGGTCGGCCTTGCGGGCGGGGCGGTCGATCGGCAGGTCGAGGTGGGTCGCGATGCGGTCGAGCTGCTCACGTTGCACCCCCACCTTGGCCAGCTCTACCACGGAGGGCCCGAGCCGGCCCGGGTTCCCGAAGGGGGCATGCAGCCCGCGCGGGCCCGAGAGGCTCTCCGCCTGATCCCCAGCAGGGATCGCCAGTCCCAGCTCGGTGAGGGCGGCAAGGCTATGGCGCAGCCGCTCGGGGCTGAGGCCAGGACCGGCGGCGGCGGCCAGCGCCTGGACGGTGGTCGGCAGGCCGACGACCGCGAGCAACTCGGCGAGCTGCAGGGCGGCGAGGTCCAGCGAGCGCAGCGCGGCGGCCAGCGAGGCGGGGCTGCCGGCGCGGTTCGCCAGTTCCGCGAAGCTTGCGGGCGCCGGGGGCACCAGCAGGTCGGGACGGCGACGCAGCAGGCAGCCGAGCTGCGCGTCCGACAGGGACGCCAGCGCAGCCGCATATCCGGGCACGACGATCTCCTTCCTTCCTGCTGCTCGCGCGAGCCTGTTGCCGCCAAGGGGGAAGCTCGAAATGACGAGACTACCGCAGACCCGCGTCACCGACGCGGCCATTAGCGGCCGGCGCCGGATCCCTCACCCGAAATCACAGGGTACGGGTTGCCAGACGGGTAACGAGGTCCCGCTCGTCGGGACCGAACCAGGGCGGGTCGCCGGCGACGGCGTTCTCGGTCATGCGGCCCTTGCGGGAGGTCGCTGGGATCGCCACCGAGCAGCGCGGATCGGAAAGGCCCCATTTGAGCAGCGCCTGCGGCCAGGTCCGCACCCCGAACGGCGCCAAGGGGGCGAGGTCCGCCGGCTTCGGCCAGCGGGACAGGGCGGCACCGCGGGCGAACGGGCGCATCAGCATCACGCCGAGGCCAAGCTCCTCGGCCAGTGGCAGGATCGTGCGCTCGACCTCGCGTTCGAATGGGTTGTAGGGCACCTGGACCGCGCTGATCCGGCCGCTGTACATCACCGTGGCCAGTTCGTCGAAGGCGTGGCTGTCGTAGTGGCTCGCGCCGATCGCGGTGACCAGGCCGCCGTCGCGCAGGCGCTCCAGCAGGTCCAGGCGCGGCTGCCAGGCCACCAGGTTGTGTACCTGCAGCAACTCCAGATGGCCCTGAGCGTGGTGGAGCGACTGCTCCACCTGGCGCTCCGCCTCGGCGTCGTCGGGGGTCCACACCTTGGTGGCGACCTGTGCCTCGGCGCGGCGGCCCTGCAGGCCCAGACCGAGGACCCGCTCCGCCTGCCCGTACATCGGCGACGAGTCAAAGAAGGAGGCGCCTACCGCCAGCGCCTCGGCCACGATCCGCCGGCAGGTGGACTCCGCCGCCACCCCGCGGACGTCGAACGTCCGCCAGGTCCCCATGCCGATGACCGGTACTTTGAGCCCGCTCGACCCGAGTGCGCGTCGCTCCACTCGCACTCCCCACTGCAGTACTTCGCCCAGAACGACGGCGTCAGAGGATGAATGGTCCAAAGGTACTACAAATGAGAGCGACCTGTCTCTCTCATACCTATGTCCGTCTGGCTAACGATCTCTAGCCCATCCGGGCTCGGCGCCGGAACGCGAGCACGGTGAGGCTGAAGGTCAACGCGCAGAACGCCAGCGCCGCGATGAAGCCCTTGGAGACAGTGGCGGCGTTGAACGCGACACCGGTCGACTGGATGAACCCACGACCGGCCTCGAGGACGTAGGTGATCGGGTTGACCGAGACCGCCGTCTTGAACCAGCCCTGCATAAGTCCGCGCGGCAAGGTGCCCGGGGTCAGGAACAGCAGCGGGAAGAAGATCACGAAGGTCGTCTGGGTCGCCCGCACCGAACCGGTGGCCAGCGCCACCGCCACGCTGACGGCGGCGAAGCCGACCCCGAACAGGACCGTCAGAGCCAGCAGACCGAGCGCGCCCCCAACCTCACCGCCTACGAAGCGGACGCCCATCGCCAGCCCGAGCAGGGTCAGCAGCACGCTGTAGCTGATGACCGAGACCATCTCGCCGAGGAGGGTGCCGATCACCATCGCGGAGCGGTGCACGGGGGTGAGGCTGAGCTTGTCCCAGTAGCCGCCGTCGATGTCGAGGACCAGGGCGTTCCCGCCAGCCGTGTTGGCCGACGCGAACAGCACCGCCACAGGGAGCTGGAAGGCGGCATAGTTCTTGATCCCGAAGGCTGGCCCGGCGATCTTGCCGAGCGCGCCGATCTGGACCACGAAGAAGAACAGCGGGATCGCCAGCGCCGGGATGAACGACTCCGGTTCGCGGAGCAACGCCCGGATCGAACGGGTCGTCAGCGCCGCCACGTCGGAGGCAAACCCGGCTGGCGCCGCCAGGGTGCGGACATCCCCCGTCTCCGTGGCCGCCGAAGTCATGGGCGCACCCGCTTCATCGTTCGCCGCCCTGCCGCGCTCACCCTGGCGCTCATGAGCGCCGCCTCCCGCTGGTCGCGCTGGCCTTGGCCTGGTCGCCGTCCTGACGCTGGTCAGCATCGGAGGTTTGGCTGTCCTCGGCCGCGCGGGCGGCCATGCGCCCGCCGGTGGCGGCGAGGAACACGTCGTCGAGGGTCGGCCGCGAGACGCTGATCGGCCCGGTGGTGATCCCTGCCCGGTCGAGGCCGCGGAGGAGCACGGCGACGTTGCTGGGTCCGTCCGGGACGAACAAGGTGTACCCGGTGGCGGTGCCCTTCAGCTCGCCGGCTGGCAGTTCGCCGCGCCCCTGCATCTCCAGGATGGTGACGCGGGCGGCGCCACACTCGCGCTCATCGACGGCGACGTCGATCACGTCGGCGCCGACTTCGGCCTTGAGCGCGGCCGGGGTGCCCTGGCGGACAATCTGGCCGCGGTCGATGATCGCCACCCGGTCGGCCAACTGGTCCGCCTCCTCCAGGTACTGGGTCGTCAGGAAGACCGTGGTCTGGTAGCGGCGGCGCAGCTCCCGCACCCGGTCCCAGATGAGGGTCCGCGAGGTCGGGTCCAGCCCGGTGGTCGGCTCGTCCAGGAACAGCACGCGGGGCCGGTGCAGCAGTGCCGAGGCCAGGTCCAGGCGGCGTTTCATGCCACCCGAGTAGCCCTTGATGCGCCGGTCGAGCGCGTCGCTGAGGCCGACCAGCTCGGTCACCTCGTGGATCTGCTCGGCCAGCACCCCGCCACGAAGCCCGTACAGGCGGGCCTGGAGGGTGAGCAGCTCGCGGCCGGTCTGCTTGGGATCAAGGCCGGCGTCCTGCAGCGCCACCCCGATAGAGCGGCGCACGGTGGCCGCCTGCTGGACGACGTCGTGGCCGAGCACCGAACCCGAGCCGCTGGTCGGTTCGAGCAGGGTGGTCAGGATGCGGACGGTGGTGGACTTGCCGGCGCCGTTGGGGCCGAGGAAGCCGAAGATCTCACCCTCTTCGACTTCGAGGCTGACGCCGCGGACAGCTTCGACCTCCTCGAAACGCCGGACGAGGTCGGTTGCCTGGATCGCCGTGGACATAGGGCGAGTGTAGGGGAGTGCTGCGACAGCGCCACCGGATATGCGCCTTGGCGCTTCCGGCTTTTCCGACTTTTCTGGTGCTTCCGGCGTTTGCTTGCCTCACGCGAGCGCCTAGCGCGAGCGCCTAGCGCCAGGCCGGCTCCGGACCGGCAGCGGCGAAGGCGGGGGCGACCTCGCGGGCGACGCGTTCCAGGTTGGCGCAGGCCGCCTCGTGGCTGGTGCCGGCGGGGCGGCTCCACAGCGCGACGTGGGTGAAAGGAAGCTGCGCCTGGAACTCGCGCAGGGCGGCGGCGACGCCGTCCGGGGTGTCGCAAAAGACCGCGGAGCGCTTCAAGCGGGCTGGCTCGACCGGGGCAGGGCGCGGGAGGTGGCGGTCGGTGGCCCAGTCGTTGTAGCGGCTGAGCTGGTAGGCGAGCGCCGGGGCCAACTCGGTGGCCCAGGTGCGTTCCGGGTCGTCGCTGACCCGCAGGTGGACGCCAACCACGATCGGGAAGCCCTCGGCGGAACGGCCGGCGCGCTCCAGGGCCGCACGCAGCAGCGGGTACTGCTCCGCTGTCTTCTGCCAGCGGAAATGGGCCAGGGCGAACCAGCCGTCGGCGAGGCGGGCGACCCGGTCGAGCGCCCGCGCGGCGCTGCCGCCGAGGTAGATGGGCGGCCCGCCTGGCTGGGCTGGGCGCGGCCCCACCGGCAGGTCGGTGCCGTCCGGCCCGTCAGGGGCGACCCCCTCGGCGAAGGCGCGGCGGAGCCAGGCGAGCTTCTCCTCCAGTAGGCGGCCGCGCTGGGAGCGCGCGACGCCGAAGGCGTCGAACTCGCGCTCGACGTAGCCGGCGCCGAAGCCGAGCAGCAGCCGGCCGTCGCTGATCAGGTCCAGCACTCCCGCCTGCTCAGCGACGTCGCGGGGACGCTGCAGCGGGAGCAGCAGCACGCCGGTGCCGACCCGGATGCGCTCGGTGCGGGCGGCGACGGCGGCCAGATAGGGGAACTGCTGCGACAGGTGGGCGTCCTCGACCGCGTGATGCTCGCTGCCCCACACAGCGGTGAAGCCGAGCTGCTCGGCCAGCACCGCCTCGTCGAGGCGCTGGCGATAGTAGGCCGAGTCGGGCTGGCGGCCAGGCGCAGGCCGCAGCTCCGTCCAGACTCCGAAGGTCGCAGGTGGTGGCGTGGTCATCGCCACGACCCTACTCTACCGGCCCAGGTTCAAGTGTCAGGGCGAGCCGAGGACCTTGGGGCCCCGGCGCAGCGGGATGCCGTCGTTGGGCTCCAGGGTGATGCCCATCTTCGGGAAGCGGGCCAGGTCGGCGGCTGCCATCATGTGCACGGACGCCTTGCCGTCCGATCCCACGGTGAAGGTCCCGGCGGAGATCCGGTTCTGGTTCTGCAGGCTGTCGCCCGGTCCGACGAACCAGCACTGGTAGACATGGTTGGCGTCGGTGGGCGGCAGGTGGCTGACGGTGAGGTCGACCGACAGCCCGTCGCGGGTGCGGTGGACGTGGGCGACGCCCCGGGCCGGGCCGCCACTCGGGTCGGCCAGCGCGAAGGCGGTGCCGCCGCTCGGCCTGACCAGGTTGCTGCTGACCACCAGCACGGCGGCGAGGACCACCACCGCAGCGGCCGCCAGCGCCAACCAGCGCACCGAGCGCCTGGGCCGGGGTTGGGCGGCTCGCGCTCTCCCCGGGACCTCGACCTGGGTCTCCGTCTCGGCTTCGGCGGCGGCCCGCTCGACCGCTGCGAAGGTCCGCTCCCGTAGCCCGGCAGGGACCTCGAGCGGCGGGGCGGCCTGTTCCAGCATCGCTGGCAGGCCCTCCAGCTCGGCCAGCTCCTGCCGGCAGGCCGGGCAGCCGGTCAGGTGGGCCTCGAACGCGGCCACTTCGTCAGGGTCGAGCGCGCCGAGCAGGTAGCCGGCCAGGTCGGGGTGCGGCATCACGTGGTCAGGCATTGATCCCACGCTCCTGGAGCGCGAGCTTGAGGGCACGCAACGCATAGTAGGCGCGCGTCTTGACAGTACCCAGCGGGAGGCCCAGCAGCTGGGCGATCTCGGCCTGCTTGCGGTCCTGGCCGATGAACAGCTCCAACACCTGCCGGTGGGCCGGTGACAGCGACTGCATGGCGTCGCGGACGGCCAGCCCCTCGATCACGCCCTCCACCGGGTCGTGGCCAGCGGCAGGCCTCTCGGCGGGCGGCGGGTCGAACGGCCGCGAGGACGGCCGCCGCCACAGGTCGACCGCGATCCGTCGCGCGATCGTGAACAGGAACGCACTCACCGTGCCGCGCGCCGGGTCGAAACGGCCGGCCTGCTGCCACAGGCGCACGAAAGTCTCCTGCACCAGCTCCTCGGCCAGGCCCCGGTCCCCGAGCAGCTTCAAGCCCAGGCCGTAGAGGCGCGGACCATAGCGGCGGTACAGCTCCTCCAGCGGCGCGCCCCGGTCCCCGGCGGCGACGCTGGCGAGCAGGTCCGCCTCGTCCGCGGCGGTACGCCTGGCGACGTCGAGCATGCGTTCTGCCACGATCCGAAAGTGAACCGCGCGGGAGATCCTCCTGACAAGGCATATCTACCTGGATTCGTTGCGCTACGACGGTTGCGGTAGGAACACACCACTGGATACGGACGAGCCGGGCCGGGAAGTTCGAAGTTGGTGATTTGGCGGCGATCCGGGAACCAGCGGGGCCCCGACAGAGTTGTACTGGTATCGGGGGACTTCATCGGGGGATGGTCAGCACTACAGAGTCCAGGAGGGCATGCGTCCTCGTTCCGGGGTGAGGGCGCATATTGGCGGGGGCCGCGCCTTATCGCCGCGGCGCGGTCCCCGTCATCTACTGCTGTGCTCAGTTCGCGGGTGCGAACTTGTCTGGGAACTGCTTGGCGATGCCGTCGGCGAGCTTGTCGCCGATGGCGAACGACTGCTCGTAGGCACCGGTCAGGCTGTTGGTGGCCACGATCGGGTTCTTGGCGAGGCTGGCGTCGACCGCACCCACCACCTGGTTGACCTGCGTGGTCAGGAGGCCGGCCAGCTCCGACTTGGAGAGGTTCGGGTTGGCCCCGGCGAAGAAGCCGGCGAGGTTGTCGCTGAAGCCCTTCAGCTCCTGTTGGGCCGCCTGCACCTTGGCCTGGTTGTGGCTGGCTTTGCCGGCGGTGTAGTTCAGCAGGGCGCTGAGGTGGGCGTTCCACAGGCTCTTGAACTTGCTGCCGGCCGGGCGGCCGTACACCGAGCCGATCGACTGGGTCAGCGCCTGGGTGTTCTTGCCGAGCACTGCCCCGTACGCCTTGGCGTCGGGCGCGCCGGTGACCGCCTTGTCGAGCACCAGGGTGGTGAGCGCCGCCTGCTCGCCGAGCTGCATGTCGATGGTGGAGCGCAGGTCGTTCGCCTTGCTGGCGCTGGCGGCCGGGGCGGCCCCGGTCGCGGCGGCCAGCGTCGCCCCACTGCTGAACATGTGCTCGTAGACGGCCGCGAACTGGTTGGCCGCCTGCTGCTGGCTGTGGGTCGCGGTCGCGTCAACCGCCGCGACCATGCCGGCGAGGCGCTGCTTCGCGTCGCTTGCCACGACCTGCTTCGGCAGCTTGGGCGCGACGCCGGCCATGAAGGTGGCGAACTGGCTCTGGTAGGCCGTCAGGTCCTGCTTGGCTTTGGCGGCGCCGGCCTGGTCGCCCGCGCCCCTGGCGACCGTGTAGCGGACGAGGATGCCGACCTGGTTCTTCCACAGCTGCTTGAACTGGTCGCCAGCCTTCGCGCCGTAGGCCGCGGCGACCGAGGCGCCCAGCTCGTCAGTGTTCTTGCCGATCAGCAACGCCGCCTCGGGCGCCGCCGCCGGCTGCCGGTTGATCATGTCCTGCAGCAAGGTCACACCCAGAATGGCGTGCTCGCCGAGCTGTTTGTCGAGCTGGATCCGCAGCTCCGCGCTGTTGGCGGCCGCGTCCGAGCCATTCCCTGACGCCGCGCCGCCTCCCTTCCCTGACGAGCAGGCCGCCAGGGCCAGGGCGACCAGCGCCCCGGCTGCCAGCACCTTCACCGTTCGCATACGCGCCTCCCGATAGTCCCTTCCTGCGAAAAAAACGGACAGCCGCGGTCTGCTACCAATAATCGCGCCCATCCTGTTTCACAGAATTCTGCGAGCGCGAAAAACCGGTAGCCGCCCGGCAGGCCCAACGTGTACCCCAATACGGGCCAACGGTCCAGTCCGATTTCTTTTGAGTCGGAGCCCGAGTCCTATTCCGCCAGCAATTACGGAAATTACGTCTCAGCCGAACGGCGGATAGCCGTTCTCAGCCTCGGTGCGGGCGAAGTGGGCCGCGAGGCGTGCCAGGAAGCTGTCCACCTCGTACATGGCGTAGCCGCGCGGGCCGAGGGTGAAGCGGGTCGCGCCGATGTCGTGGGCGGTGATGCGCAGGGCGTCATCAGGGTTGTCCTCGACCCGGGCCAGTTCCCTGGCGACCAGGGTGACGAAGCGGTCGACCTCGTCCATCCGGTAGCCGCGCACCATCCGCGTAAAGGTGGTGGAGGCCACCTCGCTGGCGGTCATCTGGTCCGGCAGCGCCTCCACGCGCGGGGTCAGCTCCAGTTGTGGCTGCAACACCCGCGTCATCTCGGCCACCTGCTGATGCATGCGCCCGAGGTCGGCGGCGACCAGGTCGAGGAAGTCGTCGACCTCGACCATGGCGTAGCCGCGGAAGGCGCGGGAGAACAGCTTGGTCTCGACCTGCTCGGGGCCGAGCAGCCCCGCCGGCGCCCGGGAGCCCGTCACGTAGCATTCCTGCAGCCGGGCCATGTCGTCGGCGACCCGGGCCAGGAACTGGTCGACCTGGGTTGGGCGGTACCCCTGCCGTGCCCTGGTAAAGGTTTTGTCCCTGATGGCGTCGGGAGTGAGCCGCACCCCGGTGTTCATCGCGCCTGCATCGTCCCTTTTATGCATTGCGCCTCTCGCTGTCGTCCACCAGGAGACTACACAAAACCCGGGCGTATGGGGATGGGGCCCGGGCCCCGCTACTGGTGGAGCGTGCGTTCGTGGCCGCGGTGCTCGGGCAGCTCCAGCTGGAAGGTCGAGTGTTCGATGTCAAAGTGCCCGCCGAGGCACTCGCACAGGTGGTCGAGGACCGCCGGGGCGGTGGCGCCCTCGGCTAGCACCACGTGGGCGGAGACCACGTTCATGCCGCTGGTGATGGTCCAGACATGCAGGTCGTGGACGTCGGCCACGCCGGGGGCGGTGATGAGGTGGTGGCGTACCTCGGCCAGGTCGACGCCTTTGGGGGTGGCCTCCAGCAGCACGTCGACCGCGTCGCGCAGCAGGCGCCAGGTGCGCGGCAGGATCAGCAGGCCGACCAGTGCTGAGGCGATCGGGTCGGCGCGCTGCCAGCCGGTGGCCGCGATGGTGGCGGCGGCGACCAGCACCGCGACCGCGCCGAAGAGGTCGCCGAGCACCTCCAGGAAGGCACTCCGCAGTGGCAGCGCCTCGCCCTGGGCACGGCGCAGCAGCAGCAGCGATGCGGCATTGCCGATCAGCGCCAGCACGCCGAAGGCGGCCATCACGCCGCTTTCGACCTCGGGTGGGGACAGCAGGTGGCGCACCGACTCGACCAGGACCAGCGTCGCCACCCCGAACAGCAGCACGCCGTTGACCACCGCGGCCAGAATCTCCAGCCGGTAGTGGCCGTAGGTCCGCTCCTGCGTGGCCGGCCGCGCCGCGAAGGCGATCGCCAGCAGGCTCATGGCGATCCCAGCCGCGTCGGCCGCCACGTGCCCCGCGTCGGCCAGCAGCGCCAGGCTCCCGGCGAGCACCCCGCCGACCACCTCAGCCGCCAGGATCGCGAGGGTGATCGCCAGCACCGCGACCAGCCGGCCGCGGTGCGCTCCGGCAGCGCTCCGCATCCGGACCTGATCCTCATGATCGTGACTCACCGATCGAGTGTGCCACGCCGACCCTCCAGCCTGGCCCCTAAAAGGACGGGCGGGCTCAGCCCTTTCTGGTGAAGGCGCTGACGCCGGTGACCTCGCGGCCGACGATCAGGCTCTGGATCGAGTCGGTGCCCTCGTAGGTGAAGACCGCCTCCATGTCCGCCTGGTGGCGGGCGACGTGGTTCTCCAGCAGGATCCCGATCCCGCCGAGGATGTCGCGGGCGTCGGCGACCACCCGGCGGGCCTTGGCGGCGTTGTGCATCTTGGCGAGCGACGACATGCCGTCGGTCATCTGCCCGCTCGCGGCGAGCTGCGACAGGCGCAGGCACAGCAGCTGCATCGCGGTGATCTCGGCCAGCATGGTGGCGAGCTTGTGCTGGACCAGCTGGTAGCTGGCGATCGGGGCGCCGAACTGCTCACGCTGCTTGGCGTAGGAGAGGGCGGCTTCAAAACCTGCCATGGCGTGGCCGACCGCCTCCCAGGCGACGCCGAAGCGGGTCGCGGCCAGGACCTTGGCGGTGTCGCCGAAGCCGTTGGCGCCGGCCAGGCGGTTGGCGGCGGGGACCCGCACGCCCTCCAGGGTGATCTCGGCCTGCCACACCGCCCGCTTGGCGATCTTGCCGGTCATCACGCTGGCGTTGAAGCCAGGTGTCCCCTTCTCCACCACGAAGCCGCCGACCTTGCCGGCGTCGTCGCGCGCCCAGACGATCACCAGGTCGGCGAAGGAGGCGTTGCCGATCCAGCGCTTGGCACCGTCCAGGACGTAGTGGTCGCCGTCGCGGCGGGCGCGGGTCTCCAGCGCGACCGCGTCCGAGCCGTGTTCCGGCTCGGTGAGGGCGAAGGCGCCAATTTTCTCCATACGGGCCATTGCCGGCAGCCAGCGCTGCTTCTGCTCCTCGGAGCCGAGCAGCGCGATCGACTGCATGGCCAGGCCGGAGTGCACGCCGAAGAAGGTGCAGACGCTGCCGTCCGCACGAGCCAGCTCCATGGCGATCAACCCGGTGGCGACCGGCGACAGGCCGGGGCAGCCGTACCCTTCGATGTTCCCGCCAGCGACGCCCAGCTCCGCGAGCTTCGGCACCAGCTCGAAGGGGAACTCCGCCCGCTCCCAATAATCGTTGATGATCGGCGTGACCTCCTTGTCGCAGAAGGTCCGCACGCGCTCGCGGACGTCGCGCTCCTGTTCGGTCAGCAGGTCGTTCATACGGTAGAAGTCGGTCGCATCCCGTTCGGTCACTCGCGCATCCATTTGACGGTCCCTTTCAGGCAGCTCCTATGAGCTTTCCCCGCGAAGGTAGCAGCTAATTACGCGGCCAATTGACATCGACGTCGGTGTCAAAAGCATCGTGGGCACCCTGCGTGTTTGGTGCGCTATGGTGTGGTGGAGGCGGCGACCGACCAATGGAGGGAGCCTTGTGAGCGAATCGCCCATCCGCCGGGTCGCGGTGCTCGGCGCCGGGACCATGGGAGCGGCCATCGCCGCACACTGCGCCAACGCCGGCCTGCAGGTTGACCTGCTCGACATCGCCCCGGCAGAGCCGGGTCCCGACCGCAACGCGGTGGTGCGGGCCGGGTTCGAGCGGATGGCCAAGGCTCGGCCGGCGGCGCTCGCCAGTCCCCGGCTCGCCAGCGCGATCCGCCTCGGCAATTTCGAGGAAAATCTCGACCGGGTCGGCACGGCGGACTGGATCGTGGAGGCGATCGTCGAGCGGCTGGAGCCGAAGCAGGAGATCATGGCCCGGGTCGAGAAGGCCGCCGCGCCGGGCGCGATCATCAGCTCCAACACTTCGGGAATCCCTTTGCGGACCATTGCCGAGGGCCGCAGCATGGAATTTCGCCAGCGTTTTGTTGGCACCCATTTCTTCAACCCGCCCCGCTACCTGAAGCTGGTGGAGCTGATCCCGACCGCCGACACCGATCCGGCGGTGCTGGCACGGATCCGCACCTTCGTGGAGGAGGTGCTCGGCAAGGGGCCGGTGATCGCCAAGGACACGCCGAACTTCATCGGCAACCGCCTCGGCAGCTTCGCCATGCGCGACTACCGCGTCGCCCTCGAACAGGGCTGCTCGATCGAGGAGGTCGACGCCCTCACCGGGCCGGTGATGGGGCGGCCGAAGACCGCCACCTTCCGGCTCGCCGACCAGGTCGGGCTCGACGTGATGCTGGGTGTGGCCGACAACCTCTACGAGCTGGTCCCAGACGACGAGAGCCGCGAGGAGTTCCGCGCCCCAGAGCCGCTGCGGCGGATGCGCGCGGCGGGCCGCCTCGGCAACAAGACCGGCGGCGGCTTCTACCGCCGCACCCGGCGCAACGGCCAGACCGTCTTCGACGTGATCGACCTGGAGACCTTCGAGTACCGCCCGGCGGCCAAGCCGCGGCTGGCGATCATCGCCGCCGCCCGGGAACACACCGACCTGGGCGCCCGGCTGCGCTTCATCCTCGACCGTGCCGACCAGGGCGAGGACCGCGACGCCCGCCTGATCCGCGACCTGCTGCTGCCCGGCCTCGCCTACGCGGCCCGGCGCGTGCCGGAGATCTCCGACTCGTTGGTCGCGGTGGACCATGCCATGGAGTGGGGCTACGGCCACGAGGCCGGCCCGTTCCGTGTCTGGGATCTCCTCGGCGTCCAGGCCGCCGTCGCGCGGATGGACGCCCTCGGCCTGGATGTAGCCAGCTGGGTGGGCGACTTCCTCGCCGCCGGCCACGAGCACTTCTACCAGGACGGGACTGTCTACAGCCCGGTCAGCGGCAGCTACGAGCCGCTGGAGACCGACCCGCGGACGATCGACCTGGAGGCCGTCAAGGCAGCCGGGGGCAAGGTCGCCGGGAACGACTCGGCCACCCTGGTCGACCTTGGCGACGGGGTGCTGTGCCTGGAGCTGCACTCCCCCGCCAGCTCGGTGGACGCGGGGGTCATCGAGATGGCCGGACGCGTGCTGGAGGAACTCCAGCAGGACCGCTGGGCCGGCCTGGTGATCGCCAACCAGGCCCGCAACTTCTGTGTCGGCGCCAACCTCATGGAGGTCGGCATGGCCGCCGCCGGGGGCGCCTACGACCAGGTCGGGCAGGCCGCCGCGACCCTCCAGGGCCTGCTCGCGGGCCTGCGCTACAACGCCAAGCCGGTGGTGGCGGCGCCGCACGGGCAGACGCTCGGCGCCGGGGCGGAGATCTGCATGCATGCCGACCGGGTGGTCCCCACGCTGGAGACCTACATCGGCCTGGTCGAAGTCGGGGCCGGCCTGATCCCGGCCGGTGGCGGCTGCAAGGAGCTGCTGCGCCGCGTGGTCAGCCCGGCGATGCGCGCCGAGGGCGCCGCGCCGCTGCCCTACCTGCAGCGAGTGCTGGAGACGATCGGCACCGCCAAGGTGGCGACCAGCGCGCTTGAGGCGCGCGAGCTGGGCTTCTTCACCGACGCTGACCCGATCGTGATGAACCCGGACCACCAGCTCGCCGCCGCCAAGCGGCAGGTGCAAGCGCTCGCTCGGGGGTATCGGCCGCCGCTGGACCGCTCGGTCTACGCCGCCGGGAGGGATGCGCGTGCCGCCTTGGAGCTGGGCGTGCGCACCCTGCAGTGGGGCCGCTTCGCCAGCGAGCACGACGCGCTGATCGGCACTACCCTCGCCCGGGTGCTGTGCGGCGGGGACCTCTCCCAGCCCCAGTGGGTCGACGAGGACCACATCCTCAAGCTGGAACGGGAGGCGTTCGTGGCCCTGTTGCACCAGCAGAAGACCTTGGACCGGATGCAGGCACTGCTCACCACCCGCAAACCGCTACGCAACTAGAACCTTTGGGAGCGGAATAGGAGTCATGGCGATGCATGAAGCTGTCATCGTGAGCGGCGCCCGCACCGCGGTCGGGCGGGCGCCCCGGGGGACGCTGCGGGCGACCAGGCCGGACGACATGGCCGCCGCCGCGATCGGCGAGGCGGTCAAACGGGCAGGCGGCCTCGACCCGGCCGAGGTCGAGGACGTGCTGCTCGGCTGCGCCGTGCCGGAGGGGTCGCAGGGGCTGAACGTGGCCCGGGTCGCGGCCCTGCGGGCGGGGCTGCCCGACGGGGTGCCCGCCCAGACCGTGAACCGCTTCTGCTCGTCGGGCCTGCAGACGATCGCGAGCGCCTCCGAGCGGATCATGGCCGGCTTCGCCAGCACCATCGTGGCTGGCGGGACCGAGTCGATGTCGCAGGTGCCGACGCCCACGCCGACGTTCTCCCCCAACCCCGACGCCGTCCGGACCCACCCCGAGTACTACATGGGCATGGGGCTGACCGGTGAGCTGGTCGCCGAGCGCTACGCCATCAGCCGTGAGGACCAGGACGCCTTCGCGCTGCGCTCCCACCAGCTCGCCGCCAAAGCGGTCGACTCGGGGCTGTTCGACCCGGAAATCGTCCCGCTGCCGGTCGCCTTCGACTGGGTTGACGACGGCGGCGCGACACGCCACAGCGAGACGGTCTTCGCCCGGGACGAGGGGCCGCGCCGCGATACCTCGCCGGACGCGCTGGCCAAACTCCGGCCGGTCTTCAAGCAGGGCGGCTCCATCACCGCCGGCAACTCCTCGCAGCGGAGCGACGGCGCCGCGGCCGTGGTGGTGATGGAGCGGGGCCGCGCCGAGCGGCTCGGCCTGCGGCCGCTGGCGCGCTTCTGCGGCTTCGCGGTCGGCGGGGTCGCCCCGGAAGTGATGGGCATCGGCCCGACGGTGGCGGTCCCGAAAGCGCTGGCGCTGACCGGGCTCGCCCTCGACGACATCGACCTGATCGAATTGAACGAGGCGTTCGCCTCGCAGAGCCTGGCGGTGATCCGGGAGCTGGGCCTGGACCCGGACATGGTCAACGTCAACGGCGGCGCCATCGCCCTCGGCCACCCCATGGGTGCCACCGGCGCTAAGCTAACCGTCCAGCTCCTGGCCGAGATGGCCAGGCGCAAGGCCCGCTACGGCATGGTGACCATGTGCGTCGGCGGTGGCATGGGGGCTGCCGGTATCTTCGAAAATCTCCAGAATTAGCTAATTTGGTTTGGCATACGGTGGCATAGGTTGGAGTAGCACTGGAAACTACTAACAGCATGAACACGCACCCACCGGCTCGGCGTCGACCAACCGAGCCGGTGGAAGGCTTACGCCACGAGGCACTGCCGCAATCTGGCGAGCCCGTCCTGTTTGAATTTGGCAGCGGACCGCTCGGCGAGCTGCGGACGTTCGTGTCCCGCCTTGCCGTCGCCGCCGGCCTGGGCCCGGGCCGCACCGAAGACATCGTCCTGGTGGTCAACGAAATCGCCAGCAACAGCCTCCTCCACGGCGGCGGCCGAGGGACCCTGCGGGTCTGGCAGGACGGCGACTCGTTCGTCTGCGAGATCCACGACACCGGCCACTTCGACCATCCCCGGGCCGGCCGCAGGGCCGTGCCCCCCGAACCCCCCGCCCTCGACCAGGACGGCGGCCGTGGCCTGTGGCTCGCCAACCAACTCTGCGACCTGGTCCAGGTACGCTCCCTCCCCTCCGGCACGGTCGTACGGCTGCACACCCGCCTTCGCTGAAGCGGTCAGCGGACGACCAGATCCGGGGTGAGGTCGGCGACGATGGGAGCGCCGCACAGCATCATGGCGCGTTCCAGCTCCACGCGGAGGGCGTCGAGGGTGGCCTGGACCCCGGCGGCGGCGCCGGTGGTGAGACCCCAGATAATTGGTCGACCGACCAGGACCGCGCGCGCGCCGAGGGCGAGCGCCTTGAGCACGTCGGTGCCGCGCCGGATGCCGCCGTCGACGTAGACCTCGGCCCGGCCGCCGACCGCCGCGACGATCTCGGGCAGCGCGTCGGCGGTGGCCACGGCGGTGTCGAGCTGGCGCCCGCCGTGGTTGGAGACGATCACCGCGCTGGCGCCGGCGTCCACGCAGGCGACCGCGTCGTCGCCACGCAGGACGCCCTTGACCACCACCGGCAGGCCCTCCAGCTCGCGGAGCCAGCCGATCACCGCAGGGGTGAGGCCCGGGTCGAAATGGATGGGGATGCTGGTGGGGTCGTCCGGGTCGTAGGCGAAGCGCCCGGCCGCGTTGGCGATCTCCAGCCAGGGCGGGAGCTTGAACTGGTTGCGGACCTCGCGCAGGCGGTTGCCGTAGGCGGCGATGTCCACGGTGAGCACCAGCGCCCGGTAGCCGGCGGCAGCGGCGCGGTGGACCAGCTCGGCGGCGTAGCCGCGGTCGCGGTGGACGTAGAGCTGGAACCAGCGCGGCGCCTCCGGCACGGCGGCGGCCGTCTCCTCCAGTGAGACCGACGCCTGGGTCGAGGAGATCACCGGCACGCCCGCCGCGGCTGCCCCAGAGGCGGTGGCCCGCTCGCCGTCGGGATGCGCGAGCCGCTGGTAGGCCATGGGGGCGACCAGGAACGGCGTGGGCAGCGACTCGCCGAGCAGCGTGGTCGCGGTGGACACGGTGCTGACGTCGCGCAGCACGTGCGGGCGCAGCCGCAGCTGGCTCCAGGCCGCCAGGTTGGCGTTCAAGGTCAGCTCGTCGTCGGCGCCGCCCGCGAAGAAACCGTAGACGACCGGATCGAGCAGCTGCCGGGCGTGCCGCTCCAGCTCGAGCAGAGCAGGTTCGAGGTTTGGTTCCAGATTGGGTTCCAGTGCCGTCAGACTCCGCCCTGGACCCGCGACAGCAGGATCTGCGCGGTGGTCCGCAAGCGGGTGTCGAGTGCCTCCATCAGCACGACCACCGTCTCGGCGGCCCATTCCGCGGCGACCCGCTGCTCGGAGAGGTCCGGGAGGTTGCGCACCTCGCGGTAGTCGACGATCCGCGAGGCGCGGCGGTCGTCGAGCCGCTCCCAGGAGAGGATGCGGCCAACCGCGGTCTCGATCGCCATGCGCTCGGAGTACAGGTCGTCGAACAGCCGCTTGGTGGCCGACCGCTCCTGCATGTCCAGGTAGATCCCAGCCCTGACCGCGCCGTTGGCGGTGAAGGCGACGTCGTAGAACCCGAACGGCCCGGCGGCGAAGCCGACCCAGTTCTCGTAGCCGAACTTCGGCACCCGGAAGCCTGGCCGCCGCCGCGCCACCGACTCGAACATCAGCTGGAAGAAGCTGTGGCGCACCTCGGCCGGCTGCAGGCCGCCGTCCTTCTCCGAAGCGAGCGGGGGCGGCGCGCTCGAACTCGGCATGGGCATGGAGGCGGCGGGTGGGGCGTAGCGGGGCTGCGGCGGGGGCATCGGGACCGCCTGGGGTGG
>WNGR01000915.1_pt1 | contig 33037 bp, 33 predicted proteins | sample 5407581 | NCBI WGS metagenome assembly WNGR01 (sample SAMN13153383, study PRJNA577476) | soil metagenome | isolation source: 80 cm soil or saprolite under Garry oak tree replicate 2 | place: USA:California | collected 2016-06-15
TGGCGCCGCGCCGGGATGTCCGGGCTCGACCCCGAGATGTCACTTCTGGTGAGCGGCGAAGCTCATCAGGAAGTGGAGCGTCCGGGCGCCGGCCGCGCGGCGTGCGCGAGCCGTCACCGGGACAGGAACGCGGCGAGGGCCCCGGAGTGGACCCGAAGCGAGAGTCCCACGCGGGTCGCCCGGAGATGCGCTCCGGTGCGACTGGTGAAATTGCCGGTTGGTCGTTCGGGACCAAGGGGTCGCAGGTTCGAATCCTGTCTCCCCGACCACTTAAGTACCTGACGGCTCAGGGGATCTTCACAGACCCCTGGGCCGTCTCCTTAATGTCTCCCAGAACTTCGTGGTTCAGCAGCTCGATCGCGGCCGACTTCGCCGAGGGCGAGAGGTGCATGTACCGCATCGTCGTGGTGAGGCTCTTGTGCCCGGCCAGTTCCTTGATGGCGAGCGCCGGAGCGCCAGCCATCGCGAGGCGAGAGCAGAAGGTGTGGCGGAGGATGTGAAGACCTCCGGTCACCTTCAGCCCGGCGCGCCGCTGCGCTCGCCGCATCCACTTCGCGAAGAGCACGGCGGTGATCTTCTCGTACTTGTCGTCGCGCCAGAGCACCCGGTCACCGCGCAGGTGGCGGTTCGCGGCGAGGGCAGCCTTGAGTCGGTCGGTCATGTCGACCTGACGCTCACGACCGCTCTTGGGAAGCGTGACGTGCCCCTTCCACTCTGACCGGCGCACGTTGAGGAGTCCGCGCCTCGTATCGGCATCGATCTGATCGAGGGCGATGATCTCACCCCGCCGCAGCCCTGCATCGCCGCCGAGGCGCACGAGCAGCTCGATACGGGGATCGAGCTGACGAGCCGCGTCCACGAGCCGTTCGTACTGCACGGAATCGTAGAACTCGACCGTCGGGGCGGTCGTCTTGAGCAGCTTGATCGTGCAGGGGAGGTACTTGATGACGCCCCACTCCTTCGCCGACTTCAAGACCGTGTTCAACGTCACGAGGACGTTGTTCACCGTCTTCGGGCTCAGACCCTTCAAGTCGGCCTTGAGCTTCGCCACGTCGGAATCCCGGATCTCATCGAGGCGGCGCTCGCCGATCCGCGGCTTCAGGTAGTGCTCGAGGATGAGCTTCTTCTGTGCGATCGTGGAGGGCTTGAGGCGGCTTGCCTCGCAGTGCTCCTCGATGTACCGCGGCCAGAACTCCACGATCGTGGGGGCTGGTTCCTCCACTGGCCCGTTCGCTTCCTGCTCTGGTGGCCTGCCGAACCGAGCAACGAACGCTGCGCGATCCTCCGCGTACCGCTTCGAGTCAGCCTTGCCGGCGAGCGGGGACTTCTTGCGCTCCTCGAAGAAGTCGCCGTTCGGCAGCACCAGCTTGAGGTGGTACTCCCACCCGTTCGTCTCACGCTTGCACTGCGGGCCGCAGCGTCGCTTCGTGCAGCCCTCCATGTGCGTGATCGATTTCACGAACGGTCTCACGTAAACAGCCATCACCGACTCCCTTCCGGCGATGGCCCACGCCCTTCGGCGAGGAAGCGTAGCACCTCGGCACGACGCAGGTAGACGCTGCGGCCGATCCTCACGACGCCCGGGATCTGTTGGCGGACGATCCGGTGTCGAACGGACTTCTCGGAGCGCCCGATCAGGGCTGCGAACTCGGCGATCGTCAACAGAATCGGGAGGTTCGGCTCGTCGAGCGCAGCTCGCCTCGGAGAGCCGGCCGTCGAGCGGCGGCCACCGTTGAGCAGGGGACCGGATTCTCTTGGGGTAACGCCGGTAGTGGGCGGGTGCGCGCACGGAAGCGCTTCTTCGCCGGAAGCGGTACGCGCTGTGTCCTTGTTCTCGCTCATTCATGGGAAAGCCATAGACCGCGATCTTGGCGGGTCAACCCGGGGCGTCGAGGGACCCCGGAGCTACCCGTCCGCTTGGGGGTTCACTTGCCGCCGTCGTGCCGGTGAGTCCGCCCGAACGCGCGGGTGTCCTGAGATCGGGAGGAACGGCCGAGTTCGTCCAGGCCCGTCGAAGCCTCTGGCGAGGCGCACCGCTCGCCGGCGTGGGGGAAGGGGTGTCGCGCGACGTCGCTAGCACGCGCGGTCGCCTTGGCAGCCACAGGACGCCACCTCTACCTGCCGGGCACCGCCGCGACGTTCGTGCCGCTCACCTGGTTCCCGCCCGCCGGCGATGAAGGTCGCGCGGGTCACCTTCTCGGCGATGCTCCCTTTCGGCGGCGTCGCCCGGCTCGCGAGCCGTCTGGCCGGTGGCGGGGAGTGCGCTCGGTCTCGCGCTGCCGACCGTTACGGGCCTTCCTGAGGCCGGCACCCTCCACCGAGCCCGGCGCCGGCCTCGAGGCCACGAACCGACAGCGCCAGCGCGACCACGAGAGGCGCGCCCTGGCGCTGGCAGCGCTGCCGCTCGTCACGGCGCTCGTACGCGCGGGCGGTCCCTTCTGTTGGCGCTCACGAGAAAGCGCAGGAATCTGGACCAGCCGCCCACCCCAGAGGTCACCTGGGCGCAGTGACAGTGCTCAGCGCGCCTCCGCGCGTGGCGGCGAGCGCAGCAGCTCCTCCAGGTAGGGCTTCCATACCGCGGCGCGGGCGAGCGTCAGGTGCCCGATGGTCTTGTCGCTCTCGGGCACGAGCACGAAGTGCGCGTCCGGGACGCTGCGCACGAGCCTCTCCACGAGCGGGAGTTCGGCCGGGTTGATCGCGTCATCGGCGAAGTTCACTGCCACCACCTTCGCCTTGATCTTCCCGAGGTCCGGCTGCGGGTCGTAATCCCACGAGGACTCGACCCAGTAGAGGAAGTCGTTCGCGTCGTAGTTCTTCCGCGCGTTTTCCACCATCTTGTCGTAAAGCTCCAGGGCGGCCTGGCGCGTCGGCGCCTCCGCTTGCAAGTGCGCCGCGCTCTCGAGCATCATCGGCCAGAGCGGGGCGGTGAAGAGCCAGTGGCGCGGCGGCGACTTGTACTCTCCCCCCTGCCAGTCGGGATCGTTGCGGATCGCCTGGGTCACGATGCGTCGGAAGAGCAGGTTGCGCCCGGAGATCGCGATGGGCTGGCAGACGATGGGCATCACGCCATCCATCATGTCGGGGTAGCGCTCGGCCCACATCCACGCGTGCATGCCGCCCATCGACGTGCCGATGACGGCGCGCAGGTGCTCGACGCCCAGTCCCTTCGTGACGAGGAGGTGCTGCGCGTTCACCACGTCCGCGTAGCCGTAGCGCGGGAACTTCGCGTGCAGACCATCGCTCGGCTTGGTCGAGCCGCCGCGGCCTAGCCCATCCGGCAGGATGACGTAGTAGCTTGCCGCGTCGAGCGGCTGTCCCGGTCCGAACAGCTCGGCTCCCATCGTCGGCGAGAAGAACTGTTTCGAGGTGCCGCTCGTGCCGTGCAGGAGGAGCACGGCGTTCGCGACGTGGCCCGCCGCGTCGCGCCGCGGCGTCCCAAGCGTGGTGTAGTGGAGCCGCACCTCCGGGAGCGTCTCGCCGCTCTGGAACCGGAAGTCCTTCGCGACGAAGTCCCCCTCCTTCTGGCCGGGGTACGTCGCCGGGGCGGCGGCGAAGGCTACGGAGCTGAGCGCAGCAGCGAAGGCCGCCGCGATCGCGAGGACGCTTGCGGGCTCGTGTGCGCTGGGCATGCCAACTGCGTAAGCGGCGCCGGAGCCGCGCGCACCGGCCGGTCGGGCAGTCGCGCCCTCACCGCCGGCAGAACGTCCAGATTCACGCGCTTTCTAGTGAGCGCCGACACCTTCGGCTGGGCGGCGCTCGGACTGGCGCTCGGGACGGGGCTGCTCGGTATGACCTTCTCGGCGCGGGAATGTGCCGACCCGTCGGAACGAGCCAGCACCTTGACCGCCTTCGCGGGCGATCTCTCCCGCCAGCCTGTCTATCGCAGCGTTCACTTTTCCGTCGCCGTCTCGACTCATCACTCGAGGCGCCCGCGGCGGAGTCCATTAGCCGTGCCCGCGTACAGGACGGCGAGAAACGTCGTGGGCCGCTGCGGGCACGCGCGCTGGCCCCAAGACGCCGATCACTGCGCGCCGATCAGCGACGACTTGCACTGTCGACCCGCTCGCGAGGGCCACGACCTCCGGCAGCTTTCTAGGCTAGTCCGTTGTGAGAAAGGGGATGCTGTACTGTGGCTAGACGCGGCAATCGGGTGCGAGTTCCGCCGGCCGCCACACCGAAGAGACGGCGCAGTACAAGGAGCGGATGGCCGACATCGCGAAGAAGGAGAAGCAGTCGCTGTACTTCCCCACGAAGGTTCTGCAAGAGATTCAAGCCGAGGCAATTAGACAGGACCGCTCGCTCTCTTGGATCGTGCAGCAAGCGTGGAAATCGCCCGTGAGCGGATGTTGAGGGTACCGGGCGTCAAGGACTCCGTATCGACGAGCAAGCTGTAGGGCAGGGCAGGACGCTCGTTCGCCGGAGGCGTACTCGGTGGAAGGCGAGTACGATCACTGGCGGTAGATACTTGCGCGCGCGCACGGCAGCACGCAAGATCAGGGCGCGAGCATGTGCTGTCTGCGCCCGGGATCCCGTCGTGCTACAGGAGCACGGCATGTGCACGATCTCGTTACTGCTCGCGGCGGTGGTCACCGCATCGACCACGACGCCCCCTGACGCAGCGGAAGCGTGCCGCGCAGGTGCGCGCGCCTACTTCGAGGCGATCACGCGGGGCGACTCCGATGGTGCGCTTAGGCTCGTCGCGGATCCGTCGGACGCGGACCGGCTCGCGGCCCGAGCCAGCGCCGCGAGCGAGGCGGGGCTTCGGCGTTTGGAGGAACTCGCGACGTCGCACTTCGGGGAGCGGGGCGACGTGGGAATCGCGGCGCGACATCGCCACCTACTCGACGCCATCAAGCGCGCCCCGGTCGAGGTCAGCGCTGACCGCGCCGTGCTGCGCCCCGAGGGCGAGCGGCCCGTCCGGCTACGACGCGTAGATGGGTCCTGGAAGATCGAGTCCCCAGCCGATCGGCTCACCGGCGAAGAGCGCAAGGCTCTTCGGCAGACGCTGCAGAAGACCGAGGAGGCTACAAAGGATCTCGCGGAGCGCATCCGCTCAGGCGCGGTCAAGAGCGCGCAGGAGGTTCGCGAAGCGCTTCGTAGCGCGCTTGGCCGAAACGAGGAGCAGGGCGTTCCACTCTAGAGCCTAGGCCTGCGCCGGCATGACCGGCGACGTGACCGACGTGTCGCTCACCATGGAGATGCCGCAGCTCGCCCCGGGCGGCTATCCGCAGCGAAGCGCGCCGGCCCTATGTCGCGGCGATGAGAGCGCTCGGCGGCGAAGTTCCGAAGCGAGGGGTGTGACCGTGGCGCCACCCTTGGGGCGCCTGCGACGGACGTCGAGTCGGGCCTGTCGCGACGGGCGGCGTGCCGCAAGCGTTGAGTCTTACAGAGCGCCCTCCGCGAGCACCTGCGCCGCGCCTGAACTAACCGCGCTGCTGCTCGAGGAGCTCGATGTCGCGCTCGAACTTCCTCACAAGACGCTGCTGACGTTGCTCCGCCACGCGCGCGAGGTGGTGCTGAAGAGCGACCTCGGTTCCCTGAAACCGTCACAGGTCCACCTCGACACCGCGCGTGGCACCGGCGTGGCCGTGTTGCGCTCGACACGCATCGGCAACGCGCATCTGGAGGCCACCGACCCTTCCCTTCGACGCGGCGAAGGGCGCGGTCCGCTTCCAGTGGCCCGTAGCCTTTGCCCTCGCTATTTTGCTCGGCGGTGCGCTGGGCGCCGTGCTGCGCAAGGACGCTCGCGACCGGATGCGCCAGAGCCTCTTGCTCGGCGTCCTCTCGGCCGTCGTGGTGGATGTAGCCTACGCCGTGGGGATCAGCCTCGGCTCCCTGCCCATCCCCGCCGGCCTCAGCGGCGACCCGGTCTTCTTCATCATCGCCCTGCTGGCGGGCTTCCTGGGCCGAGAAGCCCTCCAGAGGCTGACCGGCGCGACGTACTAGAACGCCGGCCGGTGTGAAGCGCCACGCGCACGAGGCGCCCGGCGCGTCCGTATACGCGATGAAGCCCGCGGAGCGATGGACCTCAGGTCGAGGGAGCCCACCGTCGCGAGCCCGCCCGGAGCAGCCATGGCATCACGCACTATCTCGCCCCAGGTCAGCCAGGAGGAGCCGCACATGAAGAGCACCAAGCAGGCCCACTTGGCTCACCTGTGGCGTGTTCACACCCTCGCCGCCGACTTCGAGCTGCTCGACGTATGGCGGTTCGAGGTGTCGCTCGACGAGCGCCGCGGGTTTGACGCCTTTCTCGAGACCTACTGGGCGGCAATGCACGCGGCCGCGCTCGCCGCTCAGCCGCCTGCGGGTGGCCATCGGGCGGGTGATGGGGTGGGACGCGGCTCCGAACAGCCGACCGATTCCCGGCTGCGTCGAGCACCTCGTCGCCGAGCGCCTCGACACCGCCGACCGCGCGCGCAACCGCTTCGCCGCCGCCGAGCCGTCGCCGCTGCCTGTCGCGAAGCTATGTCCCGTGTACCGGTTCGAGGACGAAGCGCTGTGGGAGGTCTCGAACGATACGGTGCATGCGCTGATGCACCTGAGTTGCGCGGTGGGGGCTGCTCCCGAGCTTCCCATCTACATCAAGTCGCGCGGACTCTTCACGCGACTGTACATGGCCGCCATCTGGCCCGCCCGCCACGCGATCATCTATCCGTCGCTGATGTCGCAGGTCGAGCGCCGCTGGAACGCCGCGCCGCGCCCCGAAACCTGACGCACGCGGCAGGATCTCCTTCGGGCCGCCGTTACACCGAAAACAGGCCCGGAAGTATCGTCTCGTCCTCCAGGCGCTCGATCGCAACTACCTGATCAACTTGTCCCGGGCCGCAACTCATAGCTCCACTCACTGTGGAAGTCATTCTGGCGCAATTCGAGGTCTTCCATTTGTGCCTTCCCAGGGTGCAGCCTCGATGGTAACGCCGGCGCCCAAATCGTGGACATGGCGGACGCCCTTGGCATCGGTCACGGCACCATCTATGGATATTTCGCCGACATACACGAGCTGTTCGTGGCCATCATCGACGAGGAGCCGCCGCATCCCTTCCTCGAACTCCTCCGGCTCGTGCCCGCCAAAGCAGAGCCGCGCATGGCGGTGTCCCTCTGCCAGCGGATAGGACAGATAAAGTGGCGCGCTTCGGCGCGGCGCATGGTGCGGGAGTACGAGCGCGTCTACCGGCGGGCCGCGGCGAGCTGGTCGCCGGCGCCCAGCGTCGAGGAGGCGGGCTACGCCGGATAGCGCGCGACGCCAACCTCGACGGCTCCTTCGTCGCGCCCGAGGAGCTGTTCGGCTACGCCGATCCCTCGCGGCAACCCGAGGCGACCGGAGTCGACAAGCTCGTCCTCAAGCGGGGAAACCTGTTCCTCGTCGCCAACCGTCTCGGCGACGTGGCCTCGGCCGGCGCGCGCGACCGGCCTCTTCCTCAACGACACGCGCCACCTGTCGGGCTGGCGCCTCGTCGTGCAGGGTCGGCCGCCGCTCTGCCTGTGCACGCAGGTGTCGACCGACTACGTCTCGCAGATCGACTTAAACTAAGAAGATCACGCCGCGGACTCACAGTCCGCCATGAGCGTGAGCGCGCTCTTTGATGGCCCCGCGTGCAGGCTTCTTGATGGAGTTCCCGGTTCCCGTTCCCGCGCGCTGTAGAGCGAGCGGGAAGCGGAACCGGGAAGCAGTCACCCGGCGGCGAGTCGGTACCCATCGGCACCGCGGACGAGGTGGCCGGCGGCGGTGAGCGCGGAGAGGAGCTCGCAGAGCGTAGCGTTCCGAACGCGGCAAGCCGCACGGAGGTCGGCGAGAGGGACGGGCCGCCCGGCGTCGGCAAGCGCGCGGGTGATGCGCTCATCTACCGAGGTGAGCGGCGGCTCGGCCGGAGCGCCGCGCACGACAACCTCGAGAGCGAGGGCATCGCCGCGCTGAGCGAGTTCGAGCGCGATCGCCGGCACGGACGGCGCCGCGCGGTGCTCGACGGTGAGGGTGAGATCGTCGCCGTGACGACGGAGGTAGAGGTTCGAGTCGCCCCACGCGTGAAACTCGGAGGACCCGCGCAGCGCCTGGCCGGCGCGGGCGCGACCGCCTCCCTTCTTCGCGTGGTGGACGACGGCCACGCCGACGCCGTGGCAGCGCTGGAGCTCGCGCAGGTAGGCGAGGAGAGGCGCCACCTCACCCGAGGCGTTCTCGTCGATCCGGTGCAGGCGCACGAAGGGGTCGAGGACGAGCAGCCGCGGCCGGAGCTTCGCCACGGTCTCGGCGAGACTCGCGCGGTCGGCCTCGAGGTCGAGTCGCACCGTCGGCGCGGTGATCACCTGGACGTCGAGTTCCGGGAACGCCACGCCGGCGGCGGCGCAGATCCCTTCGAGCCGGCGGCGCACGACGTGGAGCGCGTCCTCGGCGGCGTAGAGCAACACGCGGCCCGCGCGCGCCACCGGGAAACGGCGCAGGCAGGGTGTGCCAGTCGCCACAGAAACGGCAAGATCGAGGGCGAGGAAGGACTTGCAGCACTTGGGCTCGCCCCCGACGATGCCCACCGCCTCCTCGGACCAGAGCCCGGTGATGAGCCAGCGCCGCTCCTCGGCGCGCGCGGCGAGGCGGTGGGCGAGCTCGACCGGCAGCAGGCTCACCGGCGTCGCCCGGCAGCCTTCGTCTCGGCGGGAGGCGGCGTGGCGAAGGTCTCGAGGAAGAGCTTCTCGTCGATCTGGCGGGCCTCGCGCTGGGCGGCCACCGCGAGCAGCTCACCCGCCATGTTCATGAGGGCGCGGTGGTTGCCCTGGGCGTGGTCGCAAAGCGTGGCGACGAGCTCGGGGGTCATGAGCTTCGCCGCGCCGGCCCGGGCCATCGCGTGCTTGAGGCAATCCTGCAGCTCGTCGGCCGTGGCGCGCTCGAGGGTGAGACGGACGCGCATGCGGCTCCCGAGGGGGAGGAGCTCGTCGGAGCGGAAACGTTCGACGAGCCGGCCATCGCCGGCGAGGACCACTGTGAGGAGGATGTGCGAGTCGAGCCGGGTCGAGGAGAGCAGCCGCAGCTCGGCGAGGACCGGCAAGAGCATCTCCTGCGCTTCATCCACGATGAGCACCGGCCGCGAGAGCGAGGCGTCGATGTGCGTCTGCCATCGGTCGCGCAGGACCTTCGAGCCGCCCCAGCGGTTGTGCGGATGGAGCTCGACGCCGAAGAGGTCGCCCATCTCCCGGTAGAAGTCGGCGAGGCCGGCCTGCGGACGAGTGAGGACGCCTACCTTCACCTCGCGCTGAGCAGAGAGCCGCTCGGCGAGGATACGCAGCGTCACCGACTTGCCGGTGCCCGGGTCGCCGGTGACGAGGGCGAAGCCGCCCTCGCCGGCGAGCTGCTCGACGCGCCAAGAGAAGGACTCGATGCGGGGTGCCACATGGAGCGCCTCGACCGGCACGTCGGGCGCGAAGGGGTTCCATTTGAGGCCGTAGAGCGAGAGCAGTTTCTTGTTCACGGTGCGTCTCCTTCATCCTTGGGGAGGCACGCGGGCGGCAGCCCGGTCGCGGCCTGTTTGGCCATGAGCTGCGCGAGGAGCGGCGGCGTGCCCTTCGCGGGCGTCACGGGGGCGAGCTCGGCCGCGTTCGACGCGAGCGGCTCGAGCGGACGGCGCAGGCCGCTGGCGTTCCGCTCCTTGTCGAGCGGGTAGAGCCGGCAGAGGATCTTCTCCGTCCGCTCGTCCACGAGGTGGATCTGGGAGAGGTCCCAGCTCGCGTAGCGGATCGCGACGCGCTCGAGGTGCCGGTAGCGGTTCGGTATCTCGAAGCGGCGGCCCTCGATGCTCACCGTGCCGTCGCTCCGGCGCTGGCTGCGGCCCTCGGATCTGGTGAAGGCCAGCCGCAAGGCGCTGCTGTCGGGACTCGGTCTCGAGACGTCGGGCCCGGCGAGGAAGCGCGCGATGGGCGCCTCGCCGATCTCGGAGTGAACCTTTCGGTTGTACTCGTGCTCCACCCACGCCTGCGTCGCGTCGTTCAAGGCGCCGAGGGTGAGCTCCGGTACGTCCTCTAGCATGGCAAGGAGCCGTCCTTCGACCTGCGCCCAGAAGTTCTCCTGCTTGCCGTTCTGGTACGGCGAGTGCGCCAGGGTCGTCTCGTGGATGACGCCGAGGCGCTCGAGTCCTCCGGCGATCTCGGCCGCGATCATCGCGGTGCCGTTGTCGCTGAGCGCCGACCGCGGCAGTCCACGCTTCTGAATCGCCTGCGACAGGCCGTGGGCGATGTTCTCGGAGTTCTCCGTCCAGTACCACTGGACGTGGCAGGCGACCCGGGACCGGTCATCGAGCGCACCGAACAGGACGGGCGCCACCAACTCGCCGCCAGGCGTGACCACCTTCTTCGAGGCGACGTGGCAGTCCCAGTGCCACAGGCCGTTCACGTAGGCGACCTCGAAGCTGCGGACCTCCAGCTCGTCGAGCCGCGCCTCGGCCGCGAGCGCCCCAGGCGTCCGCGCCGAGGTGACCCGCCGGCGGCGAAAGAGCCCATTCGCCTTCATGAAGCGGCGGACCGTCGAGTACGAGGGCGGCATCCCGATCTCCGGGCTCATCGTCGCGAGCGCGACGAGGTTGTCGTGGTGAAGCTGCACGCTCCAGCCCTTGTGCGCCGCGTACTGCGCGAGCAGGGCCTGCTTCACCCGGTCGGCCATCGCCACCTGCTGGCCGCCGTCCTTGCGCACCTTGCGTCTCAGGACGCTCACCGGATCGTGCCGCTCCCCGAGCGCCTGGTAGTACCACCGCTCGATCGTGGAGACGCCGAAGCGGGCGGGTTCGCCCGTCGTCGGGTGGCGCCACGCTCGGCCGGCCAGCTTCTCGAGCTCGGCGCGCAGCTCGCCCCTCGGCGGCGGCGCCGCGAGCAGGTGCCCCACCACCGAGAAGCGCAGGTGGGCCCAGGACTGATGGACGGATGGGTTTCGACTCTTCGTCACATTGCGCTCCCCGCATCGAAGGAGCGCGCACCGTAGACGGCGACCGGCCGGAGGATCGACGGGCGTCTTCTGCGGATCGGCGGCCACCCTCAGCGAGCGTGCGCGATACCCACCCCGCCGGTGATCGGAACGAGGAAGCGCAGCAGCCCCACCATGCGGGCCTCATCGTCACCGGAGAAGCGCTCGAGGAGCGAGGCCGGCAAGAGTCCCGCGTCGACCAGCGGCATGAACGCGGCCGCGGCGATTCGCCAGAATGGGCTCTCGGCAAAGGCCTCGCGCCACCACGCCCGCCAGCGCTCCACCGTGCGCCGGCTCACCTGGAGGTGGTCGCGGAGCTTCTGCATCCTCGCCGGCGTCGCCCCGTGGCGCATTGCCGAGACGAGCACTACCACGGTTCCCAGGTAGACCTTGCGCCCGAGGAAGCGCAGCGATGGTGGCGTGTGACGCTTGCGGCAGCCGTCCTCGGCGCAGCAGAAGCTGAAGCGCCGGTCGTGCTCTTCGCCGAGGCCGGGCGGCCCGCCCCGAGGCTTGCGCTCGTAGGGTGCCGAGTGCAGCGCTCCACCGCACTGCGGGCAGCCCTCCCCTCGTGCTGCAACGGCAACGTCCTGATCCGCGCGCAGGAGCAGCGTGTGGAACCTGGCGTCCTGCAAGAGCGATGGGTACAAGAAGAGCGATCCTCCTCACCGGAGTCTCGACCGCGATGGCCAAGATCGGACGGAATCAACCGTGCCCTTGCGGCAGCGGCAAGAAGTACAAGGTCTGCTGCCTTCAGAAGGACGAGGCCACCGCGAAGGTCGTCGCCGCGAAGGTGGGGCCGGGCTTTCCCAACTGCATCACGCGCGCTGCTCCTGGAAGCGGTCTCCCCGACATCGAAGGGGATGACATCGGTCTCGATGACGCCTCCAACGGTGTCATCGATCTCATCCGCACCGGCAAACTCGATCAAGCCGAGCAGGCGGCACGCGCACTCCTCATGCGCTACCCCGGCGTCGTCGACGGATACGACCGTCTCGGCATGGTCTTCGATGCGAGGGGGACAGGAAGCAGGCGGCCCACTACTACGCGAAGGCCGTCGCTTTCATCGAGCAGTACCCCAGGGGCTTCGACCCAGAAGCTCTCGACCGATTCCGCCAGCTCGCAAAACTCGGTCCGGACTCCGCGTAACCGCCCGCCCGCGGACGTGTTGACCGAAGCTGTTCGTGTGCCCGGCTGAGCGGGTGCGGCGGTCTTTGCGTTCTCTTGAGGTTGCCGCCGGCCTGCTTACAGTGGCAGGTTGCGCCCCTTGCACACTGTGCAGAGAGGGGGCACCCGAACGAGCGTGGCGAGGATGCGCGCCGGGGGCAGATTGTCCCTCCATGTCTTGGGAGATCGCGATGACTCGATCGCTCGTGCGGACCACCCTCGCGTCTGTACTGCTTTTCGCCTGCAACCCCGTCCAGGCTGCTTCACATGCAGCCGCCGCGCGGTTGGCGTCCGATCCGCCCACAGTCAAGCAGATGAAGGTGAACGGGGTTGACCTTGCGTACATCGAGCAGGGTTCTGGCGTGCCGGTCGTCTTCGTTCACGGTGCGGTCGGGGACTGGCGCACGTTCGATCTTCTCCGGCCCGCAGTCGCCGCTCGCTACCGTTACGTCGCCTACAGCCGCCGCTATCATTACCCGAACCGCTGGTCAGGCGACGGCTCGGACTACTCCTATCAGCTCCACGAGAACGATCTCGTCGCGTTCATCAAGGCGCTCGGTGCCGGGCCCGTTCATCTCGTTGGAAACTCTTACGGTGGAGGCATCGTCGTGCTCACGGCGCTCGACCACCCCGAACTCGTGAAAAGTGCCGTCATCGGGGAGCCGGGATCGTTGTTTCCGGACCTGATCTCGGACCAGCCGGAGGGGAAGGTCGTCCTGGCGGAGCGCGCCGTAGCGGGGCGTGAAATGCGAGAGGCGGCTCGCGCCGGGGACATGGATAGAGCAGCCGAGTTGCTAGGCGATTCCATCTCAGGCGAGGCGGGTGCGTTTCGCAAGTTCCCCGAGGAGCGGCGTCGCCGTGTGCTCGAGAACGCGCGCACGATGGGACCCATGCTGGCGCAGCGGCCTCCGCCGACGATCTCGTGCGCCGCCATAGGTGCGGTCCGGGTTCCGGTGCTGGTGGTGCGCGGCGAGCGGACGATTCCGTTCTACGCGATGACCACGGACGCGTTCTTCCGTTGCTTGCCTCCGGGAAACCGCGAAGCAGTGATCCCGAACGCTGGGCATCCTCAATACGCCGCGAACCCTGTGGCCTACACCGACACGCTCCTCGGGTACCTCGCTCTGCATCCGTGACGTGAGCCGAGCGCCCGATGGACGAAGTTCGGCACTGAGGCCAGTCCTCGACGCGAGCCTCATCGTTGCTGCAGTGGACCAATCACGCGCGTTGCGTCGCGGGCGTCGTGATCGAGGCGGCGGCCGCAGAGACTCCGCCGCCTGACGGGTCAACTGGCGGATCCCGCCGCTGCTCGCACTCTCCGAGGGTCCCAGGTCAGCACCATCGCGGAGCGTGCTCAGGAAGACCGGGGCCGAGCATCAGGAAGCGTGCACCTGCTCACCAGGAGAGATGACTTGCGCCACTGCAATTCCAGTGGAACCCGTTACACGTACGACCATTACCAGCCGGAGTGGTCTGCCCTCGAGGTGGTGGGGGCGGTCACTCTTGTCACGATAGCCGCCGCCCTCGTATTCGTACCCCACGTCATGATGGCCGCTGGAACCGGATCAGCTCTCGTGGGCGTCGGCACGAAGATGCTGGCCGCGGCCTTTGGGAATTCCGGCAGCAGCTGCGGCCCGTAGCGCAGGTGGGGCATGGAGGACGGGGAGCATTCGCGTACCCGTTCTCTTTAGCTGCTTGGGCTCGCTGGACGCCGTGGCCCGATCGCAAGCGCTCGGAGCGTGGGAGCGCCCCTCCGTCCCCCACGCCGCCCGGAAGTCGGGCCAGGTCGCCGCCGGTTGTCACCGTGACGCACGCTGCGTTGAAACCGCCCCGTCCCGCTGACAGGCGACCCAGGAGGACACCGTACGTGGCCGGAGCGCAAGCGTCGGCAGCCGACGGCGGAGGCCTCGGTGGGAGCAAGTGCGAATCCGGCGCCATCAACATCGCGCGACGAGAGCGTCGGAATGTGCTTTCGTCGGAACATGCGAATGCAGTCGAGCGCGGCATCAGCACGACCGTCCTTACACTCGTTGCCCTTCATACGTCCGGCTGCTCCGCCATTTTCATCGAACGCCCCAGCACGGCGTCTTCCGATCGACCGCCAGCGTGCACCCGCTCGCGCGCGGCGCCGATCGCTGATTTCGGCATCGCCGCAGGCGCGGGCTTACTCGGGTATGGATTAGTTTCAGCCTGCCACGCACCCTGCGAGTCTGCGGCGCCCATCTACGGCCTCATCAGTGTTGTGGCAGCGATCGGTGTGGGGCTGTCTGGACTTCACGGCCTCGACGCCACTTCGGAGTGCGATGCCGCGTGGGAGCGTTGGTGTGCTTCTCAGGGCGGGTGTGGCTCGGTCAAATGGTCATCGGGTGAAGCGGATCACCGTGATGATCGCCTCGGATCGCGGCTAAACACTGGGGCTGACGCCGTATCGGGCCGGGCTCCGACGACACCCGGAATCCGTACCGATTTCGACACGGAGCATGTCGAACAGCAACCTCCTCGGTGAGCCGCACACGGAGGTTCGCCGTCCGCGGCTACGCTCGCCAGCCGTCCTTCGTCGGTCGGTTACCTCAGGACGGCGTCGCGGCGACGATCGCGCTGTGCGCAGCGTCTGGTCGGCATTGCGTCTAGACTAAGCCTCTAACGCAGACGTGAGTCCATACTGACTTCACTGGACCGCCTCAGGCCCTGGCGTGGAATCAGCCGAACTGGCTCCTGCGGAATCGTTCGAAGGGCCCGAGTCCGACAGCTCAACCGACGCTCGGGGAAACGAGAGCACACCGCGCCTGCCCCGAAGCACGACGCGGTCCCCTGGCCCTTTCTGCTCCTGGCCGACCATGCTTCTCATAATGCGCGGCGTCAGGAATGCGGACTTGAAGTAGACAATCTTCCCCGGCGCAGGTTGGGTCTTGACATCATCCAGATACAGCCCGGTGAGCGACAGGAAACCGTGGCGCAGCTGGCCCCTGAGCTTCGTAGCTTGCTCGGGGTTGAGCCCCTGGGCCACCTCGGCCTTCGGGAACTTGAGGTCGGTTTGGTAAGTATAGATGGCAATCCACGGCCGCCCGACGGAGGTGTAGTTCACGATCAGTCTGCATCCGATGAGCAGCATCTCATCGTCTGTTCTTACCACCAGAACTTCGGGAATGATCCGTACGGCCTTGGTGTGGGCGGCGGGTATCGCCAACTCGGGGAACTCCGTTGCGACATCCTGGTATAGCGCCAACGGTCGCACAGGCAGCTTGTTCTTGAGCAGCTCCACGTCCGCGAGGGTTTCATTCTTGATTGCCGCCCTATTGGCCATCACGCCGACTGCACCTAACATGAGCCCCACCGCGACTCCGCCGCCGCCATATTCCTGCCGGTATATGATAGATTTCGCGTCGTCCAACGGCTGCAGGTTGAGGTTGAAACGCTTCTCGTCATCCCCGTGTGGCGCGATGATCACATGGGCGGGCATCGCGTCGAGCTTCGGAGGCGGCGCCAGGAACTTCGGGGCCGCGCAGGCAGAGGTGGCCAGAATGAACACGAGGACTCTTGGTCGAATGATCATCCGATCTCCTGTCTTGCGGTGTGCTCTCACCGGTTGCGACTCTACAAGGGATCCCCGGTAGCAACTGGCCGAAATCGGCTGAGCATCGACTACACCGCCGCACACGCACGGACGGCACGGACGGGGCACGAGCCTTTGGGTCGCGTCGCGCCCCGTCCATGCGCAGCTGAGCCCTTTCGGGGAGGGATGCCCGGTCGGACGAGACGCGGGCATAGCTCAATGGCGGTTGTCGGTTTGCAGAAGGTAGGGACCCCGGCCGGCTGAGATTTGCAGAAGTGTTCCCCCCTCGGCGCTGAGGGATTTGCAGAAGTGCGCGTACCGGCCATGCCGATCGCCCATTCCGGGCGATGCCGATCACCTGTTCCGGCCAAGGCGATCACCCGGGGCGTGATGCCGCTGGGTAGGTCTACTTCGCCGTCTCCTGCGCCTTCGTCAAGTCGCCCTTCACCTTCCTGATCGACTCTCCGCCGAGCTTTACGCGGTGGGCGTTGTGCACGAGCCGGTCGCAGACCTTACTACCGGCGGGCGTCAACGAGCCGGGGGCGGCTCAACGCGACGCTCGACATGCTGACGACAACGCCACTCAGCATCAAGCACTCATGGCGCGTGTTCCTGTGCGGCATGCGGCCGAAACCGGCACGGCGGCTCCGCGCTCGCTCTGCTCAGAACCGTGTCCCCGCGAATAGCCCGCCCGCGGCGTTGACTTTCCCCACCAACCCGATCTCTGCGCTGCTCACGGTGAAATCCAAGCTCGCCCTTCTACACTAAACTCCAGGGGGGTGACTGTCTCACGCATGTTGGCAGAGAGGGCGGCGGCGGGAAGAGGATCCGGGAGGGAGTGGCCGCCGACCGGCGTGTCTCCGTCGATGACGCCGAGATGCGCCACGGCCGCAAGAGCAAGACGAAGCGTTTCAATGGCTATAAGCGGCACATCGCCACTGACTTGGACTCGGGGCTCATCCTCTCCGGCGCGATCACGCCCGCGAACCGGCCGGAGGACGAGGCGGCGCCGGGCTTGGCGAAGGACATCGCGAGCCAGAGTCTCGAGATCGGCGCGCTCTTCATCGACCGCGGTTACGTGAAGGCGGCGCTCGTCGACGAGGTCCTCGGCCGCGGCGGCGAGATCGTGTGCCGTCCCTGGATCGCGAAGAACAAGGCCTCATTCTCAAAGACAGCCTTCAAGATCAACATGCGCGACCTCACCATCACCTGCCCGGCGGGCGAGGTGGAACACGTTGTCTTCGGCTCCGTGACGGAGTTTGACCCCGAGGCCTGCGACCACTGCGAACTGCGCGCCAAGTGCACGGCCGCGACGCCAGGCACCGGACGGTCCGTCAATATCGCCGAGGACGAGCGGCTGCAGCAGCGCCTCCGCAAGCACCTCGCCACTCCGCGAGGGCGCGCGCGTCTACGTCAGCGCGTCGCTGTCGAGCACCATCTCGCGCACCTCGTCCGCCGCCAGGGCCGCCGCGCTCGCTATCGCGGCGTGCGCAAGAACCTCTTCGACCTACGACGCGCTTCGGCCATCCAGAACCTGGAAGCCATCCAGCGCAAGGTGGCGTGATGAGATCCATTTCAACCTGTTCGGTGTTTTAGAAGCCCCACCCAACCTGCAGCCCGAACCACGGCATCACGTCGGTTTGCCTCCCGGAGTCGCCGTAGCGCGGGCCGAACAGGAGCAAGAACGACGGCCTCAGCACGAACCCGCCCGCGAGCAGCTGGTATCCTGCGCCGAGCGATGGCACGACTCGGTCCCGCTCCTTGGCACCGAGGGGGAAGGTCGCTCCCGCCGACAAGCTCACGCCGTGGTTGCGTCCGAGCGGCACGGCCAGCGACACGTACACTGGAACGTAGAGGAAGCTTGCCTGGCTGGAGCTGCACTCGATACACGTCAAGCCGGCGCTCAGGCCGGCGCCCACTCCGACGAAGTCATTGAACCAGTGCTCGTAGGCTAGGCCCGCTCCGAGCGATGGCGAGCGCCCGGCCACTTCGATGGTGACCTGGTTCGGCTGCTCCTCGCGAAGGCCCGCCGTCGCCATCTCAGGGACAGCCGCGAATGCTGCCATCGTCACGATACACGCGAACGCCTAGATTCTCATCGGCACCTCCTCGAGATCACCGGATGAGGATCCCGTTCCTGTTCATCGTCTCATCACGGTACGTGAGAGTCCCTGATCCGCGTCAGGCGTCCGCGCCGGTATTCTCGGCGTTCGATCCCAAGAACCCGGAAGCCATCCAGCGCAAGGTGGCGTGATGCGATCTCTTTCAACCTGTTCGGTGTTCTAGCAGGGCACGCCTCGACTAACCCTCACCCGAAGCTGATCACTCAGTACTGATCGACGCGCGCCCACGTCAGCGGGACGGGGTGGGGTTCCTGCCGCCAACACAACGAACGTCCTGTTGACGCGCCGTGGGGAACCGAGTCCGACTGGCGCTCGCAGGCGCTGGCGGCGTAACCTCGCTGCCCATCGAAGGCCGGCATCGGAGGGGGGACATGAGGAGAATTCTCATCGCAGCAGTGCTGGCGCTCGGGGCATGCGGGGGCAGCAACGGTGCCTCGGACGCCGCCACGGCTTGCAGAACTTCTGGCGGGACAATCGTGTCGAAGCAATGCTGCGCGTCTGCTTCAGAGTTCCCTACAACATGTGCGGTGGGCGCCTGCGGGTGCAGTACGGAGGCCAGTACGTTGCACAGTGTCTGCGAGTGCCCCACCGGCCAGTGCTTCAACGGAGCGCAGTGCGTGTCGCCGTGACTCCACGGACGCGAACAGGAGACCGAAACGAATGCGGCTGGCGCATGAAGGCGCTGCGGCGTAACCTCGGTGTTCACTGATTCGGGGCAAGCTCACACCGCGCGATCCTCTTCTCCGCGCTCGGTCTCGCGTTCACCGGAGGGGTCGAGCTTCTGCTCGCGCTGTACACGGGCTCGGTCGCGCTCCTGGGTGACTCGCTGCACAACCTCGCGGACGTATCGACCGCGATCGTGGTCCTTCGTGGGGTTCCGTGTCTCGAAGCGGCCACCGCGGTCCGCGGAGTACCTGCCGAGCTGCCGAGCGCCGGGGCGGCCGGTTTTAGCGCAGCGTATGCTTCGCCAGCATCGCCAACAGGATCAGCGCCGCGATGACCACCCAGCGCACCCACTCCGCCTTGGAGGGGGGCCGGAGGTGGGTGGTGGTAACGACCAGCGAGTCGGGGGCTGCCATCACGGGGACCATGGATGCCGCGATGCAGGGCGGCAAGGACCCTGGCTCACCAGTGCAGGGCGAGCGAGAGCCACAAGGAAACGAAGTAGCGATGGCCCTCGCCTGACAGCGTCCGTCGACGGCACATCTATGCGCGCCCGCCAGCCCTCCGGGTTCCGAAACATCCGATCCGGTGGAGCCGGGCGGCAGCGCACGCCGGGATCTGTGCGGGGGGCGCTCGCGAGAGCGGTCCCTACCGCGACCGTGGCGGGCGGAGTCTTCCGCATCCAGGACCTTGGCGTGGCTGCTGGCGCGTGCGAGGTTCGAGGGTATGGAAACGCGCCCCGAGCTTGCCCGGCTCCATCAGCAGGTGGAATTCATCGTCGAGGTCGATCGCTTGAAGGAGGTCCTTCGGCAGAACGTCCTAACCGTGAGCGGTCGGCGCGAGAACGACGCCGAACACTCGTGGCACCTGTGCCTTTGCGTGCTGGTCCTGGCGGAGCACGTCGATGCGCCGCAGCTCGACCTACTACGAGTCCTGAAGATGCTGATCCTGCACGATCTTGTCGAGATCGATGCGGGCGACACGTTCGCCTATGACACGACCGGCGCGGCGATGCAGCATGAGCGCGAGGCTCGCGCGGCCGACCGGATCTTCGGCCTGCTGCCGGAGGATCAGTCCCGCGAGTTTCGGGCGGTCTGGGACGAGTTCGAGATGCGGCAAACGCCGGAGGCGCACTTCGCCGCCGCCGTGGACCGCTTCCAACCGATGCTGCTCAACGCTCGTACCGAGGGGCACGCCTGGCGAGAGCACGGCGTCTGCGCGTCGCGGGTGATGGCCCGCGGCGCGTACATCCGCGAGGCCTCCACCTCGCTGTGGGAGTACGTCCAAGGCATGCTCGGCGAGGCCGTGTCCCGCGGGCACCTCGCTGACGGCTGAAGTGACGATCGCGCGCGGAGCCAGCCTGTGCCTGTCGAAAACTCATCCGCACGAAATCAGTTGAGCCGCAGCGTCTGGCGTGGGTAGCTCCGCGTCGTGTGGAACTTGATGCGGGTCACCTTCGGGGCTGCCATGACATCCTTTCGGACGAAGCGTGAGCTCGCGCTGGAGAACCTCGCGCTCCGTCATCAGATCGGAGTCCTCACGCGTGCTCTCGGTGATCGGCGTCCTCGCCTCGGGAACTGGGACCGCGCTCTGTGGGTGATCCTGGTTCGCCGTTGGGAGGCGTGGCGGTATGCCCTGGCGATCGTTCAGCCGGCCACGGTGATTCGGTGGCATCGCGAGGGGTTCAAGCGTTTCTGGACCCGCAGGAGTCGAGCCGGCCGTGTGGGTCGCCCTGCGCTGGATCCCGAGCTCGTCGGCCTGATCCGCAAGATGTCGAAGTCGAACGTGACATGGGTCGCTCCCCGCATCCGCAACGAGCTCGGCAAGCTCGGCATCGAGGTCGCGGTGTCGACCATCGCCAGGTACATGGTGAGGCAGCGGAAGTCGCCGTCGCCGACTTGGCGCGCGTTCTTGGACAACAACGTCAAGGATCTGGTGGCGATCGACTTCTTCACGGTGCCGACGGCCACCTTCGGAGTGCTGTTCGGGTTTCTGGTGCTGGCCCACGACCGCCGGCGGGTGCTGCACTTCAACGTGACCGCGAACCCGAGCGCGGAGTGGACGGCGCGGCAGGTGGTGCAGGCCTTTCCGGAGGAGACGGCGCCGCGGTATCTCGTGCGAGACCGAGACCAGATCTACGGCGGTCGTTTCCGGTGCATGCTGGAGATCCTTGGCGTCGAGGAGGTGGTCACGGCGGCGAGGTCGCCGTGGCAGAACGCGTACGCGGAGCGGCTGATCGGTTCGCTTCGACGGGAGTGCCTGGACCACGTCGTCGTCCTTGGCGAGATCCATCTCCTGCGGATCCTGGCTGGCTACTTCGAGTACTACAACCGGGCACGCTGCCACCTTTCACTGACCGGCGATGCTCCGGAACCCAGGCCGGTGCAAGGAGCTGAGCACGGCGGGGTGGTTGAACTGCCCGAGGTCGGCGGGCTGCATCATCGATACGCGCGGGCCGCGGCGTGATGCCGAGGTGCAGGTGAAGGGCAGGGGCAACTGGCCCTTCCCGCGTAGTCGCATGCCTGGTGCGCCGTAGTTCGTGTAGGACGTCAACTCCGGCTAACTCTTCGACGACAAATCTCGCCCCCCGTCGGTGCGCGACCCTGCAGACGGGTATTCGTCAACCACAGGTGAAGTGCAAGCGCTCGCCGCGCTGATCGCGAGGTGCGCGCGTCAGCGCGGCTCTCGCTCTAGGGCATTCTGCCGGGGCTGTGGGGCGAAAACGGTCCCGAAAAGGCGCCGACGCACTCATGTGCGCCCGGCGGCTTGCAAGATCAGGTCGGTGATCTCCTGCGGATGCGAAATGAGCGACAAATGGCTCGCCTTCACCTCGATCGTCGTTGCTCGCATGCGGTTGGCCATGAACCGCTCGAGATCGGGATTGATCGTCCGATCTTCCGTCGAGACCGCATAGAAGCTCGGCTTCGATCGCCAGGCGGCCTGCGTGGTCTTGCCGGTCAGAAGAGCCTTATGAAACGGCTGCTGGACCGCACAGAGCTCCCTCGCCCGGGCTTCTGGCAAGTCGCCGGCGAAATCGCGCAGGAACGCGGTCTCGGTGAGTCTTCCTTCGTCGCCGTCGAAGACGATGCCCGCCGAGGCAGGTGGCGTGGGGAACTTCTTGGCCAGCGCCGTGTAATCCTCTCCCGCATCCGGGGCTCGCGCCGCGACGTAAACGACAGCCGAGACCTTTGGATCGACGCCGGCCTCCGTGACGATCATGCCTGAGAAGGAATGTCCCACCAGCACGGTCGGTCCATCCTGCCGGGCGAGCACGCGTTGCGTCTCCGCTACCGCATCGTCCAGCGTTGTCAGCGGGTTCTGCACGGAGGTCACGTTCAGCCCTGCTGCCTGCAAGCGGGCGATCACCTCGGACCAGGATGATCCGTCAGCGAACAGCCCGTGGACGAGAACGACATTTCGAGCCACAGGACGGTTCTCCGCACGCGGCTGGTGCGGCAGGAGAACAGCGATGGCCCCGAGCACGAAAGCGAATATCCGACGACTGATCATGACGATGTCTCCTGAGTGATGACGAGGGCAACTGCAGGGACGAACTCGACGACGTGCATACTTCCTCCTTCGAGGAGCCCCATCACGCGACCCCCTTCTGCTGCCGCTCCAGCGGCAGCTATGTCGAATACGCGTTGACGATCGCCGAGAGATCCAGGCCCGGCGCCTGCGATGCGACCCTGGCGAACAGCTCGCGCGTCAGGGAGGTGAGTGGAGAGGTCGATCCCGATCCGCCGGCACCTCGGTACAGCGAGAGACCCAGGTCGAGGTCCTTGAGCATGTCCCGCATCGCGAACAACGTCGGCTCATGGACGTTCCTGACGAAACCGGCTTCCCGCACCTTGAAGCCGGGCGCGACCCGGGTCAGCGCCCAGAACACCTGCTCCCGGTCTAGGCCGAGCCGGGTCCCGGCCGCCATCAGCTCCGCCGCAGCGGCGCTGACGATCGCCAGCAAGCTGTTGACGATGAGCTTGAGCGCGGGCGCGCTTCCCAGGCTGCCCACGTAATGCACCTCGCCCAGCCGCTGCAACACCGGCCGCGCCGCCTCCAGGTCCTCGGCGACCGCAGCGCCGGCCAGGATCACCAGGGTCCCGCCGAGGACGGCCGGGACGCTGCCCATCACCGGCGCCTCGATCAGCCTCGCGCTGTTCAGGGCAGCGGCATGCGCCAGCTCGAGCGCGACGGCCGGGCCGGCGGTGCTCATCTCGATGATGGTCTTGTTCGCCGCTGCCTCGAAGACGCCCTTCGCACCGAAGTAGACCTCGCGCACCGCCTGCGGGCCGGTCACCATGCTGATCACGACGTCTGCCTCCCGGGTGGCATCCGCGGGCGACACGGCGACACGCCCGACGTGCAAGGCCTCGGCCTTGGCCTTCGTACGGTCCCAGACCGAGACCTGAATACCTCCTGCCTTCAGGCGTTCGGAGACAGCGGCGCCCATCCGCCCCGTCCCGAGTACCGCCACCCTGGTCCCCGCCTGACGGTCCCCGGTTCGTTCATGACCGCCGCTCTGGGGCCTGCTCTCCGGGCCCGCGTCGAAGTCGCTGCTCTCATTCATGATCGGTCTCCTCGAGTTCATGCCGGAAGCATGTGGGGCGAGAGGCCATGCCGCGCGCCGGATCTGACGAAGCACCGTCGTCCGTCGACGAGCGCTGGAAAAGTCGTGCCGGAGGAGAGTCGCGGCGTGGCACCGGTCGGCGATCCACGGGGCCTGGTCGCCGCGATCCGCGGCCGAGGAAGAGGCGCGGCGGCAAAGCCCTGGCGGAACGAGAGGCCAGGCAGCGGGCCGCGACCCCTGCCCGGCACCGGATCGCCGACGCTCGTAGGCACGAGACCGTCTCCCGTCGGATCCGCGGCGTCTCGTGGCCCCCCCGCTCCTAACTTGCGGCGTGAACGCGACCGCAGTTGCGGGAGGGGCCCGCCGGCGAGTCGGCGTTCACGACAGGAGCAGCGAAATGAGGAATGGGATTCGCTTCGGAATGGCTGTAGCGGCCGCGCTGGCGTTCACTCCGGCATGGGCCGGGGACGCGTCTGCCGACGCAGCGGAGGCGCGGGCTCCCTGTGCCTCGCCAAAATCGCGTTCCATCGAGAACTGTTGACGTTTTCGGCCAGGGCCGGCAGCCTCGCCGGCCTCCATGATTCGACTTCTCTGGGCGATCATCGCTGCTGTGGTCTCGGGGTTCCATTCGCAGGGCGGCCTCATGATCGAGAATCTGGCTCTCCGTCAGCAGCTCTCCACGGTCCTGCAGAAGCGTCGGCCGCGGATCGGGCTGGTGGACCGGGCGTTCTGGGTCGTGCTGCGGCGCCTGTGGACAAGATGGTCCGAGACGGTAGTCATCGTGAAGCCGGAGACGGTGATCGGGTGGCACCGCGCGCGGGCTTCGGCCTCTACTGGAGGTGTGGAGTTGATCCGGTCCGGTAGACAGTTGAACTACGCCGCCTGCCTCGCCCGTGCTGCCCGCTCGAACTGGGCCGGGCTGACGTAGCCGATGGCCGAGTGGAGCCGCTGCTGGTTGTAGAACACCTCGATGTAGTCGAACAGCTGCTCCTTGGCCGCCGCGTTCGTCTCGAACCGCTCGCCCAGCTCGGATTTGAGCGTCGAGAACCAGCTCTCCATCGCCGCGTTGTCGTAGCAGTTGCCGCGCCTGCTCATGCTGCAAGTGATCCCCGCCGCGTCCAACGCGTCCTGGTAGTCCTCGCTGGCGTAGGTGCTGCCTCGGTCCGAGTGATGGAGGAGGCCGCCCGCCGGGCCGCGGCGCTGTAGTGCCAGCTCGAGCGCCTTCACGGTGAGGTGCCGGTTGTTCGACGCGGAGACCGCCCAGCCGACGACGAACCTCGAGAACAGGTCCACGACGGCCGCCAGGTAGAGCCGGCCCTCGCCCGTGATGAGTTCGGTCGTGTCGCCGACCCACTTCTGGTTGGGCCTCTCCGCCTTAAAGTTGCGGTCGAGTAGGTTGGCCGCGACCGGTTGGTCGTGGTTGCTCATGGTGGTGGAGCGGTAGCGCCGGCGCTGCACGCCTACGATCTTCTCGGCCTGCATCAGGCGGATCACGCGCTTGCGGCTCACGAAGATCTCCTGGGCGATGAGATCCTTGTGGACCCGCGGGCTGCCGTAGAACTTCCGGCCCCGCTCGTGAGCCGCTCGGGGTTCTTCGCGAAGAAGGCCGCGGCTTTTACCAGGATCTCCCGCTCCATCTTGAGCTCGCGAACCTCCTTGCGCAGCTTCGCGAACTCCTCCTTCTCGGCGGTCGTGAGCGCGCCGCCCGGACCCTTGCCCGCATCGACTTGGGCCTGCTTCACCCAGTGCCGGACTGCGGTCTCGGTGAGGTCGAGATCCCGGGCTACCTGCCCGGCCGTCTTCCTGCCGGACAGGACCAGCTTCACAGTCGAGGCCTTGTACTCGTCGCTGAACCTACGTCGCTGCCGGCGCTCCCTCTTGGGCTTCCCCTCTTCCATGGTCGACACCGTATCCGCCTTTCACTCGGTGTCCACCAGACCGGATCAACTCCACACCACCCGAGCGAACAGGTAGCCCGGGCTTGCAACCGCCAGCAGCAAGCCGATCAGTACCCAGCGCAGCCGCCTCGTCTTGGGCCCTTCCTTGGGCATACTCGGCCTCCAGTCGCGACCAGATATAGTCGGGAGAATTGGGCTTCAACCAGATTGCTGGGGTGCGCTTCGCCAATTCACGATGCGTGGGTGTGATGGCGTGCGAAGCGGGATGGGGCCGAGGGCTTGGAGCGCGAAATGGCCGCCAGCTCGGGGCGCCAGGCGCAAGAATTGGCAGCGCCACAGGCAGGAGACCCACGATCAGGTTCCGCTGATGCTGGCTGTAGCGGCTTGGTCCGGATGGCCGCGGGGGGCGAGACAGTCTACGCCGCCCGGCGCCCAGGCGTACCGGCGATGCGGCCCGCCGACCCGGGGGAGGCCGACGACGTGGGATGTCGTGTCGGGACGCAGGTCGCCCAGACGCACGCACGGAGAGTCCTTGCAGATGCTGAGGTGCGTCCGGTCCTGATTGTAGTAGCCGATGAACGAGTCGAGCAGCCGGCGTCTCCACGTTCACCGCGGTGACGAGCCACAAGTCGGCGAGCCTCTGATGCGTCGTCGGTGTCCTCCGGCTGGATGGAGGCGCGCCGACGATCTCACCACGTCTCGCCGAACGGCCTCGCCTCGACCTCGAACGACCACGTGGACCGCGGCTGTTGCACGATCCAGGAGGTCGTGGCCGCCACGTCCTCGGGCCGGACGAAGAAGCTGTCGGGCTTGCCCGGCAGCCGTTCACGCGTCGCCGGCAGGTCCACGACTCCGTCGATGACCACCACCGAGACGTGGATGCCCGCTGGCCAGAGGTGGCGCGCCATGGATTCGGCCAGGGAACGCTGCGCGCCCTTGGCCGATGAGAAGGCTGCGCTCTTCGGGCCGCCGCGCCGTGATGCGGTCGCGCCGATCAGGATGATGCTCCCCTTTCCCTTGCGCTTCATCGAGGGGATCACGAGCTGGGAAGCGACGAGCGCGCCGAGGGCGTTGACGCGCCACGCCTCCTGAAATGCCTCGGCAGTGATCTCCTCGACCGTGCCCCACACGCCGGACCCGGCGTTGTAGACGAGGACGTCGACCTCACCCAGGTCCTGCCGTATCGAGGCGAACGCACGCTCGACCGACTGCGGGTCCGAGGCGTCGGCCTGGTACGCCCTCGCGGAGCCGCCGAGCTCGCCTGCGAGCTTCCGGGATACCTCCGGCGTCCGGGCCACGAGCGCCACCGCGTACCCGTCGCTGACGAAGCGGCGACCGATGGCGGCTCCGTTGCCCGGACCGACGCCGATCACGGCACAGACAGGTCTCACCATGCGCGGGTTCTAGTGGCGGCTGTGGAGCGGCGCAGGGCAATCCCGGGGCTCCCGCGTGTCCCCGAGGCGGTCGTCATCGCGATAGGCGAGCGCGAGCTCGCGGTGTTCGAGAACGTGACCGCGAACACGAGCGCGGAGTCGACGGCGCGGCAGGTGGTGCAGGTCGATGGGTTGACCTTCCCTTTCAACTTTCTCCCTGCGGGCCGCGGCCTTGCCGCTGATCGCGATTCACGAACGGTCGTTTAGACGCATGATTCATCTTCGGCAGCGCTACTCCGGTCAGCGACGCGCAGTACGCGAGGAGCTGCTCCTGAAAGCGGCCGTTGCGCGTCGCCGGGTGTACGTCGCGAAGCTTCTGGTGATAGAAGTACTTGCCCGTCACAGTGGCCGCGGAGTCGTCGCTCACGGCGAGCCAAGCCTGAGTCACCGGCGCGAGCGAGAGGTCATCGGGCGCACCAGGCCCTCCCATGCGCGTCGGAACCCAGCCCGGTTCGAGCGCATTGGACAGCACATCAGGCCATCGACGCGCGACCGCGAAGGCGAGCACCACATCGAACAGCTTGCTGTCTGCATAGGCTTGGCTCCCATTCCACCTGCGCCTCGACCACTGGGGGTCCGCGAGGTCGGCTTCGGCACCGTGGTGCATTCCTGAGCTGAGGTAGACCAGGCGGCGCGGAGGCGTTACGAGCGCCGTCAGGAGGTAGGGTGCGAGCACGTTCACGACGAAGACGTGCTCGAGCCCGTCGAGCGTCTCGATGCGACGCGGCTCCCTGTACCCGATGCCCGCGTTGTGAATCACGGCATCGAAGCGACCGGCCGCGTTGGCCTGGTCGGCCACGCGGCGGATGCCCGCGAGGCTGGACAGGTCTCCAACGAGGATGCCCTCGGCGGTAGGCAACTCCGCGCGGGCATTTCCGGAGCGAGCTTCGTTGCGGGCGTGGAGCGTAACGGCATGCCCCTCGTTCGCGAGGAGCTTCGCAGCCATCATGCCGAGCCCATCCGTCGATCCCGTGATGAGGACGCGTGACCGGATCACTGGTCGCCTCCGTTCTGCGCCACGAGGTCCGCAGCGACCTCCTGGAATGGAATCCGACCCCGCCGCGACTCCCTCCCCTCGAAGTCGGGCCACCCGTTCGGTGTCGCGCGACGCCAGACAATCTCCGCCGACTTGAGGCTCCCGTTGAACATGTGCGGCCGGTCGGGGCTGAGGCGCAGCTCGTCCCCGTCGAGCTTTGCGATGCGCGCCTGCCGCTGCCCCTTCCAGTTGGGGAAGAGGCTGACGAACATCTCGTGCTCGATGGTGCGCTCCTCTTCGTCGACGTAATACGGGCCGGAGTACGCAAGGTAACTCGCACCGGCGTCGACGTACTCCTGCGCCGTGCCCCTGTACATGTCGCCGCTCGCGAAGCCGTGACGCGCGGGCGCGCTGAGCTGCGCGGACATGTAACCGTCCGGTGTGTACAGGATGAGCCCATCGGGCTCCGTTCCCATCGGGAGAAACACCTCTCCCGTCTCGAGGTCGGTCTCCCGACAAGAAACCAGCTGCCAGGCGCCTACGAGCGCATCGCGCAGGGACGGGCGCCGATCGAGGGCCCGGTAGATGCCGCGCTCAAGCTCTCCGTAAAGAGCCACGACGCGCGCATCGTAACATGGCAGGATCTGCGTGAAGAGCGCGCCGGCGACCTTCTTCACCGGGTCGATCCAGAAGTAGCAGTTGAGCAGACCTGTCCAGGAGGCGCTTCCGGCGCTTCGCCCGTTCGGGCCTGGGCGCTCGTTGATGTCGAACGACAGGCCCCATTTGTGCGCCTCACCGGGGAACTGGTCGAAGTCGTTTGACACCTCGGGATGCGCGCTGCGCATCTCGTGGACGTCCAGATCGCCGATGTGGTTGGCCATCATGGAGGCGACGGTCTCGGGTCGCAGGATACGCACGCCGTCGAGCTCCCCGCCGTTGAGCAGGGCGCGAAGAAGGCGCATGTAGTCGCGGGGCGTGCTGAACGCGCCACCGCCACCCATGAAGAACTCTGGGCGCTGCGGCATCTCGAACGGCGCCGCCACGAGGCTTCCGTCCGCCTGGCGGTTGAAGAGAGTGGCGACGCGGCGCTTCTGCGCGCTGCTCATCAGGAAACCCGAGTCCTTCATCCCGAGCGGCTCGAAGAAGTTCTCACGGAAGTAAACCTCGAGGGACTGACCCGACACCTGCTCGACGATCTTGCCAATCCAGTCCATCCCGATGCCGTACTCCCACCGCTCGCCCGGATCGAACTCGAGCGGCGCCGCGAACGCGGCGTTCCGGAGCGACGCGATGTCCGGCATTCCGGTCACCTGCTCGTAGCGCGTCAGTGCCGCGCTCCAGTTCGCGTAGGTGTAGCCCGACGTGTGGGTCATTAGATGCCGGATCGTGATGGGCCGCCTGGCCGGCCGAAGTCTGGGTCTGCCGTCGTCATCGAATCCCTCGAGCACCTGGGGGTTCGCAAGCTCGGGCAGGATCTCGCGCGCCTCCTGGTCGAGGCGCAGCTTTCCCTGTTCCACGAGCTGCATGCACGCCGTCGCCGTGATGGTCTTGGTCATCGAAAGGAGCCAGAACACCGCGTCCTCGCGCATCGGCGCACCCGTGCGGAGGTCGGCGTGGCCGAACGCGCCCGAGTACACCTCGCCTTGCGCCGTCGCGCCCATGGCGACGACGCCGGCGACGTCGCCGCGTGCCACCGCACGGCGCATCGCCGCGTCGATGGAGTCGAACCGGCCCGCGATCGCTCGCGGCGCCGGCCCCGTTGCCAGTCCCAGCTGTCGAATCGTCTCGTTCATGGTCAACCTCCGAGAACCATCGATAATGATCGCCGGGACGCTTGGTGAGCGCCGACTTCGTCAATGCTACGATGAGCGCCGCTCAACACCCGAAAGCCTAGAGGACACGATGGGTTACGACGAGCGCATCCTTGGCGGCATCGGGGTCCTTGCCGCAGTGACGGAGGCCGGCAGCTTCGCGCGGGCGGCCGAGGTCCTGGCCCTTACGCCGTCGGGCGTCAGCCGCGCCGTCGCGCGGCTCGAGGAGCGCGTCGGCGTGCGTCTGTTCGATCGCACCCCGCGATCCGTCACGCTCACCGAGGAAGGGCGCCGTCTCCACATGCAGCTCATGCCGCTGCTCGACGCGATCGAAGAGGCAGCCGCCGACGTCGCGGGTGCCTCGGCGAGAGTGCGCGGGCGACTGCGCGTCAGCATCGACCCGTGGTTCTCGCGCATGGTGCTCGGGCCGAAGCTGCCGACGTTCTTGAGCCGCCACCCCGACTTGGCGCTCGAGCTGACGGTGAGCAATCACCGCGAGGACATGATGGCCGGCGTCGACGTCGCGGTGCGCTTCGGCCCGCCCGATGCGTCCTCACTCGTTGTGCGCAAGCTCCTCGAGACACCCGTCGCGACGTACGCGGCGCCGTCGTACCTGGCGAGGCGTGGCACGCCCAGCACGCCGCACGAGCTGGCCCAGCACGACGTCCTGCTGTTCCGAGATCCTCAGACGGGTCGTCCATTTCCCTGGGAGTTCTCGCGCGACGGCGAGACGTTCACCGTCGAAGTCAGCGGCCGCTTCACGAGTGATGACCCCTCGACGGCGGTCGCTGCCTGCATCGCGGGCGGAGGCGTGTTCCAGAGCCTCGCCCTCGGCCTGTCGACCTGGCTCGCGAACGGGGAGCTCGAGGTCATCCTCTCCGACTGGAGCAAAGAGACCTGGCCACTCTACGCCTACCACCCCTCGCGCAAGTTCCCCCCCGCTAAGGTGCGCGCCTTCCTCGATTTCGTTCAAGAGATCGCTGCTAGGTGACGGTGTCGCGAGCCTCACCCGAAGCGGCACAGCCGTCCCTCGAAGAACCGCCTCGCCGTCGGCCTTCGCGCCCTTCCAGGTGCCTCCACGCCGCTTCGACCCGCCGCTCAACACAGACCCTGTTGCGAGCGAATGATCCCCCATCCGCTCACATTGGAACGGTGGGCCGATTTGGTGGCATGCTGGGATCAGAGGCGAAGTCGTTGCATGACGGGCGCAAGCGCTAGCCCTTGCACGAGGATCGTCACCGCCACGACGCCGTACACGGCGTCCACGATGTCAGTGAAGAACGACAAGACCGAGTCGCGATTCGTGCAGCTTGGCACCCGACTCCATCCGCCCTCACAGGTGGGGTGAAGGGGCTTCCGCGCTGGGCAAGGAGCCGAGCATCCGCGTGGCTCCTTCACGTCTCGGGGCGCTCAGCCCTGGGGAAGCACAGCAGGCCCGCTGGAAGCGCCGACGTCGCCCCCCCCGCCTCCAGAACGAGGAAGCGGCGGGGGCTGTAGGGTATGCGACGGGAGACAGATTCACGTTGCCGTCAGGTTGCCGTTGGGGCGTTCCGCGCCGCGATCCGGCATGCTCTCCCGTGTACTGGCATGCTGACCTGCTTCCTGAGCCGTTCCGAGCCCTTGTGCGGCAAGCGCGCGTCCCGCCTCAGGATTGTGTTCACTCTCTGTAACGCTTCAAATCCCTTTTCCCCGCTCCAGTGCAACCCCCTGATTCGTCAGGGGGTTTTTCTTTTCCGGAACGGAAAAGGGTTCCGGGTTGAGACGCTTTTCGCTGGTACGCAGGCACGCGAGGAAGAGGGGTTCCGCGGCGCACTTTTCCGCTCACGCAACGCCCCGAATTCTCGAGTATCGGCGAGATTCCTCCGGCAGCGAGTCTTCGCGGCAGTCTCCCGGCGTCATCGTGGGTCGGCGCGGAGTGCGCAATGGGCAGCGCAGCCTGTCATCCGAAGGGTGTTGGCGCTCATGAGAAAGCGCAGAAATCTGGATCGGCCGCCGGCTCATGATCGTGGCTTGCGGCGGGCCGGCTTCGCCTCCTCGGCCTCGCGGGCCCGGTAGCTCTTGCCCTCGAGGCCCGGCTCGCCAGCCGCCCCGCGCCCACCTGCGCCCCCGGAGCACGCACACGCGAGTCGCGTCGCCGCGGGCGGAGGCTCACGGGGTCGTGGGGATGGAGGTCCGCTCCACCACGGGCCGGAGCACGAAGCTCGAGCGCACGCCGGTCACGCCCTCGATGCGGGTGATGCGGTTGAGGAGCAGCTTCTGGTAGCCGTCCATGTCGCGGACGACGACCTTGAGCACGTAGTCGGCCTCCTCGCCGGCGACGAGCAGGCACTCCAGCACCTCGGGGAGCACGCGGATCTTGGCATCGAAGTTCGCGAACCGCTCCGGCGTGTGCCGGTCGAGCGTGATGTGGACCAAGGCCATGAGCGCGAAGCCGAGCTTCCTCCCGTCCACGATGGCCCGGTACCCGGTGATGTAGCCACGCTTCTCCAGCGCGCGGACGCGCCGGAGGCACGGCGACGGCGAGAGGCCGATGCGGTCGGCCAGGTCCTGGTTGGCGAGCCGCCCGTCGCGCTGCAGGTGCTCCAGGATCTGGCGGTCCAAGCGGTCCAGCGGGGCCTGGTGGGGCATGACATGACCTCCTGAGCGAGTGTCTTGGCAGATTCTGCCACTATCACCGAGGTAGTCTGCACGGATGTTGCGAGCGGCCCGGCCAGACGCTCCCACTTCGCAAGCGTCTGCCGCCCCGGCGGCTCTATCTTCCAGCCACCATGATCGAGCACGCCGCCGGCAAGTATCGTCCGTTCCGCCCCGTAGCCCTGGCCGACCACCGCTGGCCCAGCCAGGTGACTACCCAGGCTCCCGTCTGGATGAGCACCGACCTCCGCGACGGGAACCAGGCGCTCTTCGAGCCCATGAGCGTCGAAAAGAAGCTGCGGCTGTTCAAGACCCTCTGCGCGGTCGGGTTCAAGGAGATCGAGGTCGCGTTCCCCTCGGCGTCGCAGACCGACTTCGACTTCGTCCGCCTGCTCGTCGAGGGCGGCCACGTCCCCGCCGACGTGACGCTGGTGGTGCTCACCCAGGCGCGCGAGCACCTCATCCGCCGCACCATGGAGGCGATCCGCGGCGCGCCGCGGGCGGTGGTGCACTTCTACGCCGCGACCGCCCCCACCTTCCGCGAGGTGGTGTTCCGGCTGACCAAGGACGAGGTGATGGCGATGGCGGTAGGGGCCATACGGCTGATCCGCGCGCTGGCCGCCGACCTCCCCGGGACCGACGTCCGGCTGGAGTACAGCCCGGAGGTCTTCTCCGGCACCGAGCTCGAGTTCTCGAAGCGGATCTGCGACGCGGTGGTGGAGGCGGCCGGCGCCACGCCCGAGCGGAAGATCATCCTCAACCTGCCCGCCACCGTGGAGATGGCCTCGCCGAACGTCTACGCCGACCAGATCGAGTGGATGCACCGGAACCTGGCGCGGCGCGACGCGGTGATCCTCAGCGTGCACCCGCACAACGACCGCGGCGCGGCCGTGGCCGCCGCCGAGCTGGGCATGCTGGCGGGGGCCGAGCGGGTCGAGGGCTGCCTCTTCGGGAACGGCGAGCGCACCGGGAACGTCGACCTGGTCACGCTGGCCCTGAACCTCTACACGCAGGGCGTCGACCCGAAGCTCGACTTCTCCGACATCAACCAGGTAGCGCGCACGGTCGAGGACTGCACCCAGCTCCCCATCCACCCCCGCCACCCGTACGTCGGCGACCTGGTGTTCACCGCCTTCTCGGGCTCGCACCAGGACGCCATCAAGAAGGGGATGGCCGCGCGGCAGGAGGGGGGCCCGTGGCAGGTCCCCTACCTCCCGGTGGACCCGAAGGACCTGGGCCGCACCTACGACTCGATCATCCGCATCAACGGGCAGTCGGG
>WNGR01000947.1_pt1 | contig 33030 bp, 45 predicted proteins | sample 5407581 | NCBI WGS metagenome assembly WNGR01 (sample SAMN13153383, study PRJNA577476) | soil metagenome | isolation source: 80 cm soil or saprolite under Garry oak tree replicate 2 | place: USA:California | collected 2016-06-15
GCGTTTAACGCGGCCCCCTTCACCCTCGTGGACGATGCGGATGATCGCTGCTCGGCTCCGCACGCTCGGCAGGTCACGCAGCAGACCCGCAATGTCGACGCCTGATCTGCTGCCATGCTTGCTGGAGCTGCTCGGGGGCACCACGGCCGATGCACCACTTGCCGTGACCACCCACGCGATCCTCGATACAAGTGGGCTGCCGTAGGCCACCTCGATGGCACAACCGGCGCGCCTGGTGGTGCCATGGTGCGAGCGTCTTAGCTGCATCTGCGCTCCTCGAGATTCTTGGATGCCAGGAGGGAGACGGCGTGGTGGTTGCCACGAACGCCGGCAGTCGTGTACGTTTGGGCAAGGCGATGGTTAGATGTTGGGAGGGGCGCAGAGGCAGCGGGCTCGATGGACGACCCGGCCTCAAACGCGCGAACTCGTGAAGTCCTCACCGTTCAGCCTTGTAATATAACTATATCATGTTGCCGAATATATTTATTTTGTCTTCTGGAAACCGGGAACCTAGCGATCCCATTTTGCGAGGGACTGAGGCAAAAACCCTGGGTCCTTTTGAGAGTTCGGCGCGGGAAAACCCTTCCCCGAGGAGGCCGTTTTGCCGCTGGCAGGGCGAGAAAGATACACGTGATTGTGTGACAATGCTTCGTTGTAAAGTTTACACTGGTTCTTATCTTGGAATGGTTTCATGATTTCGAAACTTTCATTCAGTAACACAATTACAGCAGCATCATGATTTTCTGACTTGTCGCCCTTCCCCTTTGTTTCAGGGAAGGGGTTATCGGGGATGCTGACCGGTATGGGTTGTCTGATCGTGAGAGTGTTTGGCTTGTGGGATTGACATAGTACGTGCATGTACTCTCCGAGATTCTGGTTTGTTGCTCAGAGTGAGTATCAGCGCGGCAGGTTCGGATACATCGGCCGCAGCCATGGCTTGGTGGATGCTCGCAATGGTCACGTATCCGGACGTGCTCAAGCAGAGCTCGACTCCGTAGTTGGGCGAACACATATTCCAACATTTTCTGACTTCCAGCACCTACCCTACATCCGCGCCATGGTCAAGGAAATGCTGCGATGGCGGCCTATGGACCCTCTTGGCCTCCCACACTTTTCGATCAAGGACGACCGGTATAATGACATGTTCATTCCGAAGGGTACTATCACGATAGCCAACATTTGGCACCTCAACCGCGACCCCGGAATTTATGGCGCAGACGCCGCGCACTTCAATCCGGCAAGGTTTTGGATGCCAACGGCGAGGTCACACCGTGCTCACCTGAAACAAAGGAGGAAGGTCATGTCTCGTACGGATTTGGGAGACGGGTCTGTCCAGGAAGCATGTTGGAACAATTCGCTCTTCATCAACATCGCGATGATGCTTTGGGCATGGAATATCGAACCTGGGAAGGACGAGTGCGGGAATGTCATCCCGATTGATGTGGACGGATGAGTAGAGGAGGACGGACTTCTTGTGTGAGTGTCGTCACATTTCCCAGTTCTCAGACCTTCCGAGCTGACTGCGAGTGCGCGGTATCGGCTTCCAGTCATCCCGTCCCGTTCAAGGTCGACATCTCACCCCGCTTCCCGGATGACGACGTGAGTGTTAACCTATGGTTATGGCATTTGCGCTTAGTCGATTGGTACACTGCCTCGTGCATCAGTTTGCACCCCCACTGTTCGCCAACGAAAACAAGTGAAATATCCAAAAGCGAGAGTCCAGTGACGGACGTGATAATACACGCCAAATGAGAACAAGGAGAAGCTGATAAATGCCCACATACACTTCGTCGACAAGACCGAACCACACAAGCCTGAGGCTGCCGCTCTGGCTGATACTGCAGTTCGGCGCAGGAACATGCTGATCAGTCATGATAAGTCGGTCACCCTGTTCCGGTCCTCCTGATATTACGGCCTTCGATCCCCCACCACCGCCTTCACTCGTGCGTTGGACTACGGGATGGAGAACTACAGCTTCGCACTGCGCATTCCGGAATACAGGTCAGAGGCGATGGAGATCACGCGCGTCGGATCTACGACCGACGTGAGGCCCTCGCGGTGGACGCCAAGGTCGGCTAGCGGAGGCCCTCTCTCGTACAAGACCCTTCTGCGCCGCATTGACAAGGTCATGTGTGTAAGGACGACACTAAACCTATCGACGATCACTCCAGAACCATGGTCCGTGGGTCTGCGCAGCGCGCCGCGCGCATATTCACAACTGAGCCCGCGAACGAGCTCAGGCCGGGTCCGTAGAAGAAACCGCTGTGGACGAGCAACTGCTGCTCGACGACGGCCATCACGTCCGTGATCATCAGCGGCCAGCTAAACGCGCGACGGTCCTCTATCGTGAGCAGGTCGGACACGAAGACCGCGCCGGCGGCGGCGATCTTGCTCCGCGCGTCCGGATCGCGTTCGTCCGTCGCGACGAAAAAGGGGTCCTCGGCGCGCGGGGGCGGAAACTTAGTCTGCTCCGGATCGGGCTGGGCGCCCTCGATATCGCACGTCGTCAGATGGCCCTGGTCGTGGAGATCGACCAGGAGGAAGCGGCCTGCCTGTAGGCGCTCCTTCACGCGCCGGACGTGAGCCTCGGGATTCGTTTCCATCGCCCACCCTATTCGTAGGACTGTTTTTTTTTAAGAATCGAAATCGATAGCGTCAGGGATGCTCTGCTTGAGGGTAGTGCGCGTGTAAGAAGGCTACTTACAGTCCCCGCGTCGCATGTGTGCCCCCATCCACAATCGGCCTTCCGTGCGTGAACGCATACGGGAGGACAGAACCTCGGCAAGGTCGAATACCTTCTGTGGCGGGATGAGCGAATGGACCACCGTGCTTGCATATCTATTGCGTGCCAGCTCCCCCGTAAAACGCATGGCCCCCTGAAGAATCGTTTGATGTGGACTTCCCCACACAGGGACGGAACAACTACTCACGGGCTTGGTACCCAAATGAGTCTCTCCAGCAAGGACGACAACGTCAGCATCCACATCATGATAGTCATCTCTGAAGCCTCGTATTGACGAGCGCTGAACGACTTCTTTGAGATGACTAACAATGGTCTTAGCAAAGTCCGCATCAAGACTTGAGGGGGGACAAGGTAGATCAACTTGATAACCATGAACAAAGAGAAATGATGGGACCTACACGGTCTGGAAGGTGTGCAGAACCTCAAAACCATGTGCGTTTAGTAACTCCTCAATGGCTCCGTCGTCGTCAAGATTCATTTCCCCGCCTAAATCGGACGATTTCACAATGTTTTTGGCAGCGTACCAGGGGATAACGGAATTGTGCCAAAGCATGATTTCAGCTATACTGCTAGAAAGTTTCGTGGGTTCCAGGGGAGGCCAGTATTCTGTGCTATCGTCGTAGTTGTCTGGCCCGGGATGGCGTTTCAGCTTCCCCCTCCTCTTCATCGCCTCAGGAATGTAGTCGACGCGGATCGTGCCTCTGGGTTCATACCAGTCGTTCTCAATGACGAATAGTGATGGCGTCTTTGTCTTGTTCGTCTCGAAGACGTTGGGATGAGTATGATACGACTGGCGGGGCCAAAACCCACTGCTCGACTCGCTTTCAGGATTTTGACCGTGCAGGCGAAGGTATTCCGAGGCAGTGATGACCGGTTGCCGATTACGGAGATGAGTAATATTCACCATAACCGATATGGGGATGCGGAAGCCTATTTGCTGCTCGACCGGGAGCACACCCCACACGTCCAATCCTGTAGCATTACCCATATTGACCATAGGCACATAGCCCGCGCAAACGGTGCTGCAGATGGCAGAAAAATAAAGGAATCAGAGCATTGACGCAAGGTGGGGAACGCGTCACACACATGTTGTACTCGCACGCGCGTGCATAGACGAACGAAGGTAAAACCAAGGTGCGATTCAAAAGTTCTGCCTCAAGGAGAGCAGCCTCGATGATATACCGCATCTGTCAAGAGATCATTTTTTATAGCTGATATCTAATGCCAAGAGACACACTGACATTGTTCCAACCGAGATTCAGGCTATAGTCTCGAGAAAAAAAACCTCGGGTGGGAGCCACGATGTCTCTGATCTGTTCGAGGGTCAGGACATCGGATACCGGCGAGGAGGCCTGCGAAGGGGAAGATGGGTCATCTGGGACGGAATCTGGATCGAAGCGTGAAGGGAAATGCCAGTCGGGAAAGCGCCATGAAGCGGTATGAGGGGAGAAGAAAGTTACGTAGACAACTAGACCAGTGAGGAGGAGGGAGCTGAAGAACGCGATTTTTACCGCGTCTTTGGAACGAAGGAATGACAGCCGGCGAAACTTAAGGGCGGCATGCGAGTCGGAGGGGGAGAAGGAGAAAAGACCGGGGGGCATGGTGGTTATGGCTATGGGTGAAAGGACTCGGACTAGGTGCGATGTGTCAGTGCGACGTGTGAGTTACTAAGAGCTCCGCGGAACCACCTTTGAACATAGCTAGCCATTACACGAGAGGGCTCGACCTCAGCCGACAGTCGCCGCGGACGGACGAGGTTATGAACTCAGCCTAATTTGGGATAAAGTTCGGCATCTTATATTGTCACGTCATCCTACTCACCTTTACCCATGACCACTCCTGCCAGACTCATTGCGTTCACAGCCCCATCGTTCTGCGTGCAAGCAACCAGTTCTACAAGCCAGAGGATGTCCCATGCGACGAGCCTGGACCATGAGGTGGACGAGTTGCCGATACCAGCGTCATCAGAACGATATGTGTCCCGGCGCGACTTGCAGCACAAGCCCTATGCCCCGGTCCTCAAGCATTGTCTGTAGCTCCGCTTTTCCGACGTCGCCTGTGTTCGGAGTCACCGTCACGTCCGCAGTCAAAAAGATATATAATTGCGAACAAGGATCACTAAGAGCCTGGTAATTCCGCATATAATCTTCCCAGGGCCGTGGGAAATTTTTGAAGGCAAACTCGAAGAACGTATAGTACCTTACGCATTGTAGCTGGCCTGTGCGGATCCCATGAGCTCTTTGGTGGTTTATGGGGACATGAGGGATCCCAAACGGCTGTAGCTCAGTGTTCGTTCGGAGAACCTCATTTTCTCTTGGTCTACGGTAGTAGTCAGGGGGAAAAATCGAGAGGGAAAAATTGTGTTTGGTATTTATGCTGAGCACCGCGACGGTCAAGCCTAAGGAACGGTCCGCGGGTGAGGAAAGTGCCACAGTGTGATGGAAACTACTGGCGGATCTAGTACCTGCTAGTACCTCTCGGCCTGGTACAGTAGTGAGTACTGTAAGGGTGATTGGGTGAGTCCAGAACGGACCGGGCCGTGGGAAGGCTGCAATCGGAGGGCTGATGCAGGCTTCACGATATGGCATAGAATAATCCTACCTGGGATATCGGCACAAGGGCACCCACACAGGGTGTGGATTTATGCGCCTTGGTCCACCCACCGGAACGTCTCGCTGGTGGTTACGGTGCTGTTCACCAGCAGCAAATCGCTCAGGCTCACTGGCATGTGGAAGAGAGAAGATGTTGCCAGTTGTCCGGGTCCAGGAGTTGGACTGTTGTGAATTGGGTATGATCCGATTTGAAGGACCCTACAATAAGATATTCCTTTGCTTTTCATTTCCGGGACGTCCCGACTTGGGTTTACCGGCAGGATGTCAAGATCTCACGCGGCTCAAAACTACAATATCATGCATGGCACATCCCTCGAAGCACACGCCTCGCCAATTATCTTCAGGAACGAGCATGAAGATCACACCACTCTGCGGCGCTCACCCTTATTTCTTGGGCCGAGGCTCAAGGAGCAGCCGCGTGCGCATTGCAGACATTTCAGGAAACCTCGAGTCACGCGGATATAGTGAGACAGACTGAGAGTCCTCTAGCTCGTTAGCCAATGGCTGACCTGCTTGTCGGTTAAGTATAGTATCCTCAGCTCGTTTGTTAGCTTTGTTCCTTCACTATGTGTCTATTCACATTTGACAACCCCACATACCAGCCTTGCAAGGTCCGCTCCACGAGGATCAAGACCCAAGGTAGATCCGCGACGTGGAGCCGCCTGCAGCATGTAGTGGCTCCTGATCGGCGTGGAGTAGGGACGTGTTGTTCCCCACCTGGAGGACTCTCAACGCCTCTCACTATGTCCTCGTGACCCGAGACTTCCTGAAATGTCTATAATGCGCACGCGGCTGCTCTGCACTTTTTGAGCCTCGCCCCAAGAAAGGGCGAGTGCCATCGAGTGGTGTGATCTTCGTCCTCGTTCCTGAAGATACGTGGGGAGGCGTGTACTTCGAGTGGTGTGCCATGCATGGTCACGGTATTGTAGCTTTGAGCTGCGTTTACTACATGTTCCACCTGAGGCCGCACCCCGGTTGTGGTAGGCGTGGCGTCGGTTTGTACGTTCAAGCTGTGGCACATGTGCGCAGGAATATGACCTTACCGTATGAAGGAAGGCCTAATGCAGGCGAAAAGGAGTTCAACATTCTTTAATTTCCCTGTCTTTAGATCTAGTCTGGCTTTTTCAAGTCCACAAAGCACTGGAGTCAATGTCGTTGATCTGCTCTTCATACACGCCAACATCAGGAAAGAGATATCGCAGAAATAATCCAAAATCGAAGGTCGCCAGCGAATACGGCATAATTCAACAGGAAGATGACGACAATCATCTGCAATTTTTCATCCCATCGACCAAACATTACAGGCTCTTTTCCTCATCAGAGGTCTTCATAAACATCGTGGACGGAACTTGCGTATCGGAGTCGCTCGCGTACTCGCGATGAATGGTGTACACGTGTCGTGGCATGCCGGCAGCCCTGGGCGGTCCGAGTGCTGGCCCACTCGTGAACTGCATGCCGGTAGAGTAGGTTGAGTAGTATTCGACTGGGCTCTTCTGCATGCAGACGAGGATGACTATGAGCGTCGGATATAAACCCTATGTCAAGTCAGTAGTTAGTGCCCGGGAGCGCGTATTAAGAACACGCAGAACTCACTGAGGCAAACAACAAGACGGCGTCCATGACGGTGAAACCTGGCTCAGGCATCACGCGGAATGCCGAGATCAGGTATAAAATCTGCAATAGCACAGTCAACTCTTCTGCGAGCATAGACGCTTCTGGAAGTGGGACGACGTACCCAAAGGCAGCAGTAAACAAAACCGGACTCGATGAGCAAAGCGAAGACTCTCTCGACTCTCAAAGTCACACTTCCTTCGCCCAAGTGCTTCCTTACTGAGATGCGGTGTTGCCTACACCAGAGGCATGGTCAGAGACGGTTGTCGGAGGTTGGACGCGAGAAGAGCGCACCAAGCCTTCCAGGCGATCAACCCGGTAGAGAGCAGATTAGTTGCCAGCGTTGGACCAACCATGATCAGGGCACGCTCTCCCAATTTCGCGTTGCTTTCATCTTGAATACTCCGGTGGGATGGGTTGAAGAGGGGTACGAGGCCGAGACCAAGGTCACATCCGGCGGCAGCTGCGAGCGAAACATTCCGATGAGCACAGTATGACGACTACGAGTGATCCCTTGTTATGTACCTGTGGTCCCAAGGATGAAGAGCAGAAGAATGGCGATGACGCGCTTGTCTCTGTTCCAGATAACCACCGCGCGCCAAGCGCAAATAATATCGCTTAGAATATACTGAACAGCCGTTAGTTGAGTCAAGCAGACGGCATGGAAGCACCGTGCAGGCGCACCATCAGACGTGAAATAGTTGCCCCTACAGCAATGATGACATTGGTGCGATTTGAAGACCATATATTACCAGCCGTGGGGTCGAGGAACAACTGCATTTGCTGAAACCCGAGGGATGTCTCTAGCACCAGTGCGATGATTCCTAAGACGAACATGAAAGTCGTGATTCCAAACATGAACACTCTAGGCCGAGACGACGTAAAACCCGGTTTGCTCCTGGGAGCCATAGTGCTGTCAGCGTGCATCGTCCTTGCTTCGAAAGTATAAATGAACCTCACAGGAGGATGTGGACCGAGGTTGCGTAGAGTACGATATAGACGCCTGCGAGGTAAAGTACATTAGCTAAGAAACTGGAGTAGCAACGGCAAGTCTCTTGTCCCTCACCATATACGATACCGACACAAAGGTTGTCATACACTGTCAGTTCGTATTGAAGGTAATACGCGGCAGCGTCAGGAGCACCGCTGGACATGGCGGCAAAATGGAGTGGCAGATCAGAGCGTGAGGCCAAGTATGGGGAAAAACAAAGCTCGTAGCTCCTTGCGGATCCTTAAGTAGACATTTGCTGTAGCTGCTGTCAGAGCGAGGACCGCCGACTGTACGACAAGTGTGTGGGGAACTGGAAGCATACTTTGTACGAGAAAGGAAAATTGATACGCACTTGGAGGACACGCGGCGTTTGGGCGAGCCAACTGTCCATATTACATCACGAATAGATCTCCCTTCATAGAAACAGAAGGGGAAGCCCGCGGCTGGGAGCCTGAGAACTCGAAAACTGACCCTTTTCAGGTTTATATGGTAGATCACCTGATCATATTCCCGTGGGTACTGTAACCTGAAGGTCTGACACCGAGGACTATGGGGGGGCGGAGCAGTCACGCGAAGTCCGCCGCAGGACGTAACTATACAGCACAGCTTAACGTCAGCCGAGTTGACCGCGCCTCCCAGTGCCTGAAGTAGGTCTCTGAGGGAACTCGTTTAACTTAAAACGACAGAGGTCTTACCGTCGTGGCGGGACACGTCAATGGTGGAAGCCATAGGCATGGGAGGCTGCAAGATAAGCAAATGTCCGATATTTCCGTGAGCTCGTCCAGAATGCGTGGTCACCGAGCAGCTAGCTACTAAGGAAGTTGATGGCCCACACGCGGCGGCGGCCACAGAACGGCTTGAACACGCCGCGTCGAGAACTATTAAAAGTGTCCATATGGAAAACGGCTAGTCATTTGCATACAATGGACGGGGACGCAAAACCTCTTACTAGGCACGCAATCTGCCGACCATTCACGTAGAGTTTCGACTCGAATTGAATGCGATTTGTTAGGCGCCAACTATGCGGCGGCAGCGTGGAGGCGTCGGCAAGTGCGATTATGACACCGCGGACTCTGCGGTGTGAAAAGATCAGAAATCCAGAAATTAACCTATCTAAGGGCATCAGGCGAGCTCTGGAAGCCTAACTGCCTTTGCCACACCAAAATGCGGTAGCGTTGTTCGTGCCCACGTCAATTCGAGAACGACTCAACCCAAAGTTTGTGTGGAGGGCTCTCCGTATCTGCACGGCACCTCCATGCAACAAAACGGATGGAAGACGATGAACTCTTCTTACGGTACCTTGCATTTAACAAATTTTGTCGCGCCGCAAATGTTTTATAAAATGATGCTGAACAGACAAATGTCGATTGGGACTGACGGGTCAGACATCTTGATCGCATCATCGTCTATCGGTGTGTCTGCGTACGCGGGGTGTTGTGATTGCCCTGACTATGATATGGAGCGGACATAGAGAAGAGCTCACTTTAAAGTGCAGGCACTTGAATCACATCCTCACGCCAAGGGTAGACAGACGGTACACCATGTTCGTTCCTCTGCGCCAAAGACCTGGGAGATCTATTAGGGTATGTGCGCGTCTGGATCCACACGTCCTTGTTTATAATACCCCTTGCATTGGTAGGAGGGTACAGGGGACCAAGCGCCAAACAGTGTAGGAGCGTGCACCCCAGGTCAATTGACATAGTATCGGCTTAGATGGAAAAGAATCAGTGTTGAGCACTCGATTCGATATCCGATGAAAATATTCATGTAAGGAATCCCTTCTCTACATGCGTGCGGCGGGGTTTGTGCGAGTGGCGAGTGGTGTGGGTTTCTCCTCTGCGTCCGTCGGCCTTTTTGCGAAACGACTGAGGAATTACTCCAAAACTAGACTGTGAGCTCTTTGTTTATAGTTATTTATGTGGGCGGACTTTCCTGATTCAGTGCGGAGAACAAAAGTTAATGTTCTCAAGTTATTATGTAACTCATGGCTATTTGTCCCGAGTGGTAACTTATAATTACTTCCTGCGGCAATCTGTCATCGACGTGCATCAGCGCCCAGCCCGGGGTAACCTCCCCTCACCGCAGAACAGCCAGTGGTCAAATGAAAGAAGCGTGGAACAGACATAATGACACCAGAACTGCCGCATGGAACGCCCCCAAGTCGAGCAAGACCGGGCAGGGCAGGGGAAAGTCGACAGGCTCTTCTATTCTATCAGAGCCGTGTCAGGCGCGGGTGGTTCGACGTCCTGAAGTGCAATTTAGAATTCAACATTGAGCTCATTGAGGGTGACCTCGTAGGTGAATGACACGATACGAGAAAGGGAGGTAGATCAGGTAGGACCCCCCTTGTGCGTAAACACGCACTGACCTGAACCTCCCTTTTCAATGACTTTCGATACTACTATCTTTCTGTGCTGTTCTTCCGTACCCCGCCATGCTATCCACACCTCCTATGCTATGAACGGCTGTACGCCCTCGCCGTGCGCAACACCTACTTTCTTCCCATTCCACCGCTGCTATTTCCTGCTATTGCATCACACAGATGCCTGCTGTATGCTCCACTATTGCGCGTCAATCCGCTAGCCCACCAGATATGCAGAATCTGGCCCTCGGATGCATCGCACCTATTCGCATATTGGGCCAAGAATGCGGGCCTATCCTCATCAAGTCCAAATTTATTGAGAGTGGCGAAGGCAGCTCGCACTGTGAGTCTTGAACTGCCACAAAGCCACGATATCAAGAACACCTCCGGGTCCTCAGTACACACCACAAAAGGTAAGCTCTGTTCCGCCGTCACTCCTAAGGGTGAGGTCCCAAGGCTCGCTTGCTGCGTCGTTTACTCCTTGCAGGTTGGGTATCGTGATCTTGCCTTGGACAAGTGGACCCATCATCCCCGATGGAGAAGCGCTTCGCGCTTCCGCCCATTTCCCTAGCCGCTCATATCTTGGTCACTATGCTATGCGCTATGCTACACCCAGTGTACCGGTACGATCGGTCCATCCTCCCCGCGCACCGGCTCCCTTCTTTTGTAGTACGCCCCATCATGCATCAAGCCGCGTAGTGACCGTCAAAGATTTGGGTTGGCTTTCCATCGTTCGATTACTGGTGATCACGCGATCACGTCGAAGGTTGCCTAAACCACTCAGATTTGTTGTATTCACACCACCACAATAAACTCTTAGCGTTTACGCCAATTGGCTACTTTGCGACTTACCATTGAATAAACACAGCACCCAAGTCAACAAGCGGTATGTGATCAAGACTGAGGTCGATAGTGACTTGAGATAAGACGTGCATAAGGGCACACGAGCAACATCGAGAAGCTACGACAGACATCTAAGGAGCTCACTATGCGTTACTGAAAAGGGAAATACTCAACACGAGAGTCTGAAACGAGACGGACAGACTTTGAGGTGCAGTCGCACACGTGTACGCGTCGGGCCGGCCGGACCGGCGACCACACAGCTCCACTGGGTCGAGCTCAGTTGCTCGACCGCGGTCCTCAATTTTACTTGACGAAAAAATTCTTCTAACAGGTATATATACTTCGAAATTCCAGTGTCCTGCTGCATACCGAGAAAGTGTTTGTCAGGCTGCTGAGTGAAGCCGTTCAGATATTCTCGCGCTTGAGCTTGAGATCTTGTGGGCTCGAGGCCTAGCTCGAGGCCTTGAGGGCTGCTCTTAACACAAGCCGACGGCGCCATAGTGGTGCCGTTGTTGTGGTAGACTTGGCAACACACCCTCCAGCGCTACCCCAGGGCACGGACCGTTGCTTATTTCGCGAACAATCTGGGGCCCCATGTTTCAGAACTCGGCCAAATCACAGAATGACTGCTGTGCTGTGATAATGCCCTGGGTTGTCCCAGTGACACGAGAAGTAGGGTTGCTGCGTAGGGCACTGTGACAATGGGGAAATATAGTATCACCAGTCTAACTCCACCATATTCGGCGCCGCGGCGGCAAACCCCCGGCCCCACGGCCATGAGTTCGTACATCCCCATGCTCCTGCAACTCTCGAGCTGATGCACCCGGTACGTGACGTGAGTCATGCCAGTTTTCCATGGAAGATGCTTCAACTGTCGACTCCGCGTCTTGTACGCTGCTGTGCTGCCGTTGTGCGCGTTGAAGTAGTCACAGCCCTTCCATTCTCTTTATGAACCGACATTACCGGCATCACAGCTGCACGAGGAATGGCTCCACAGGTCACGCGGTCACGGCCAACGGCCACATCGTATTTGACTTAAACCAGAGGCAAATTCGTGGGAATTTAGGGCTAGGGGAACACCAAAAGGCGGGCTCCAATCACCATGCAGATGAAAGCCCCAACCACACCTGACGCGGTTGTATGGATAGGTATCTTGGACAGCCTTAGTATCCACCCGATATTACTCGCCCGTGCCAAAGTCATGACGACATTTCTGTTCATCAATCAGAAAGAGCTGGCAGGCGTCGTCGTAGGGTTACACGGTATGAGGAGTGGTGAACCTCGCAATCGTATTAAAAAAGCGGAGAACATCCCCAGAGTGAACGCTAGGATCATTTGAGAATGGATCAGATTCGACGAGGGCAGGGCAGAGGCGACGCACGATGCCCGGACCTAAATCGGAGCGCTGTTGTTGTTGGGACATGAGGCAATGCTTGTTTGAAACCGCGTTCAAGGTACATAGCATAGGAAGGCTTCGACGTTCATTTACAGGTAGATCGCCGCATAGAGCTTCGTTGAGTTTTCGCCCAAGGTTTGTGTTGACAAAAAAAAACAATTCCAACCCGCGTTTCTCTCTGTCCGGGAGCTGCCCTCCCGTGATCGACAACGTATCATTTCTTTTTATGGGCAATTAAAAATTATTTATATTTGACTTTTTCACCTTGGACGGCGATGCGATGACCCGGACCCGGAGCATAAACAAGCTGGACTCGCTCTCACGGGGCGCCCGAGAACCGCAGCCAACACGCTTTATCCGTGCTGCTTTCTTGATTGGATCCCGATCCATGGAAGGCTGGATCTCGTCTCAATCACGACTTCACATACGAACACAGATACTCGTCGCAATCACCGCGTCCTATGTATCTCGTAGCTTGGCCCTTATACTACGATCACGGCCTTAGTGCGGGTAGAAGATATTACTCAGTGAACCAACAAAAGTGGATGATACTCGGAAAATTGGGGGGTTTACCTCGATTACCACCCCATTCCGTAATCTGCCTCCTGCTGATGCCTCATGAATACCGCCCCTTTGCCTTGCCTTGATACCGGCTAGCGCTTCATGTGGATCATAGGACCTCTAGACATGTCTCCGACATCCCCATATCCTCGTCCACCAACACTTATTCTGCTAGACATGAATTAAACCTAGCTCCGCACTCGCATCCTTGTTTCCCTATCGAGGCTCGGGTGATTTCCCAGCGGCGAAATCCTTCCACAATTCCACCACGAGCTCTTTCATATCACACTTGGTCCCACTGCGTGCGTCGCACTTCGTCCACTTGGCCGTCTATATTATGATAACTCGTGTGGGCATGGCACTCCGATCGGCTGTTAAATAGTCCGCAAGTAACCTGTTTCTCCTCGTCTACCTTCATTCCTCTGAATTTTCCCCATGGCACCCGAGCAGTCCCCTCACCAGTCTCGTCCTTCCAGCCCGCCACTGAGCGACACTTCGTCTACGCCGACAGACTTCTCTGAACTCGGACTCTCTCCTTCGTCTGATGCAGACCAAAGTAACTCGCTGCCACCCACGACCCCACCCTATTCTGCCCAACCCAAAGAGCCTCTAAGCCTCACTAATTTCAAGGGAAGCAGTTTCGCGGCCACTGAGGCAATCAAATGCCTTCTACAAGCCATAGGGCGCGATGTCGTGTCCTTCCGTCGTAATACGCATGTCTCGTATTTGGTGGTGGAACGTGCACGAGATATCGTCAATACGATCAACGAATACATTTCCCGAGTGGAAAGCAGTACTACCGCCGACTGGGACAGCTTTGAGAAATTCTCGGTGGCTATCGAACCATTAGAGGAGTGAGTATACCCGCACACAATTTACACGTTGGGGACATGCGGACTGACACGATACCCATTTTCCAGTATCTTGTTCCAACTGCTGCTGTTCACAGAAGATGAGAAAACCCGGTACTTCGGTAATGACCGCGCCATCGCAGATTGCGTTGCGTCGACAGAGGCTTGGGCTACGAACAGAGAGAAGTTTTCGCAGACTCTCAAGAGTTTCAACACGCACGACCAGCTCGTCGTACGTTGGCCACGTAAAACATATTCCGACGCACGATCTTACAGGAACATAGAGCCTTTTCGATCAGGACGATTCTACGTCTCGCGATCGCGAACGTCTGGATGCGCTGACTCATGACGACCGGTCACTCATGGGAGAAATTGGAAGTGCTAGGAACAACATCTTCAATGACAAAAGCAAAAAGCGCGTACTAATGTGTATCCTGAACCCTTACGTTTCTAACCGTACTCATAGGTTTCCCAAATACGTGACATCCGCGGTAGCTCCTTTGGACACGCTGCAGACACAGATGACTAGCGGGCCTCTTCCCGAAGTGAGTCCACGCCAGCACAAAGATCGTTCTTGTATTCACATATCGGGCGTAGTGGCTCACAGTCATCACGATCAAGACGTGCATGCTAGTCCAAGGCGTGCTAGAGGTCTTACTACAACCGAATGCCAGCACCGAGGTCCTGAACCATCTAAAGTCGAAGCCCGTCTGGAAAGCCGTGACGGCGTACGTGTCGTTTCTGATGCATCTGAACCCATTGTGGACCTGACGTTGCTTAGGTTAACAAAAGCCCTGGTCAGCGTGAACAAGGGGCTCTCGGCTTTACCAGAAGACGTTCAAAAGAAATACAATGACTTCTTAAAGATACTCCAGGTATGCCTTCAGCTTGTGCTGCTCTGAGTAATCTTCTTACAGCTATTTCAGGAACTGAGCGGGCTCGTGCTCAAACTCCCGGACTCCTATGTAAATATTTTGAAGGAGTCCGGTCGTGTTCGCCGCCCATTCCAGGCACAGGCGTTCGCGCTTGTCATTCTCTGCCGCTTCTTGGCAGATCACTTTACCAAGATTGGGGACACGACAAGTGTCACGGTCGACAATGTCAATTCTCTGGAGGAGTAAGTTTGACTGCTGGGCTAGAAGTTTTCCTTCGACTCACATACTTCCCTCAGGGCATTCAACGAAACGTTGAAAGTACTACAGGCAGCTGTCAACGCTGTCACTCAGCTTAGTGTTTTCGACTTGACGAACTTCGAGACCAACAATACGGTCCAAGAGTTCAAGAAGGCGGAATTAGTTATAGAGGAGAGTTTCACATCTTTTGGCGTAAGTTTTTTTCTTATATTCACTGTTTCCGAGAATATTGAATTCCTCTCACGCAGCTGTCCGAGGAATGGTCAAAGAAGGTGAACGTCCGAAAGGAAGCGTGGGAAAAGGATAAGGGCCGTATGGACCAGCTGAATAAAGTGCTGAACAAAGTGAGTCGTCTTGTAACAAACAAGCAGGCTAAATTGCTTATGATGATGAGAAGCCACAGAGCAGCAGCGCGACCGCCGTCGTGAAGGTCAACATCAGCATACGCGACAAATCACCAGATGGAGCCGAATTGTGCAACACTTCTGGTATGCAGCTGTCCTCCGTTAAACAGTAAACCACGTATTGATGCGAAATTACCATCTAGTTTCGGAAGAAGTCACGACGCGCCTACTCGCATTGCGTTGGGCCGCCGCTAGCGCGCTCCCGAACCCAGACGATGCGAAGGGCGCACGCACGGCTGGCTCTTTCCACAGATTGACAAACAATGAAAGCGTTGAGTTGCAAAAGACAATCACCGAAATTTCCGAGGGCAACGGAGAAGTCAATCTCAAGCTTGTACTTGCCTGACAGCGACCTTACGGACCCCCTCATCTGATCCCATATACCATTCCCGTCTCCTGAGCAGTTGTGCATGATGTTCGAAGTCTGTAAATTTGTGTTTAGCTATACCCAGCATGATACCCTTAATTCAGCGTCCAGGTTTGCCTGGCTTCTGACTTTGAGAACGATTCGCCACAGAGCAGACACGCGTCACGTGCGCGCATGCAGCAGAAAACGGTGCGGGGCGGCCGATCAAGAAATCTCATACCTTGGACCGTGCCTATCAATACTCGCTCTCCCTCACCTCACCCAAGGCTACTTTGAAAGTTAGGAAACTCGATATCCCAATAGAATCTTCCGAGCCCGCATACAGACACGCACTAGCATGTCTGAGTCCTCCTCCGAGTCCGGCGACTATATTAATGGCTCACCATCCCCGACTACTCGTAGAAATCTGCTCTTCCTTGATATGCAACTACCGCTCCCTGAAGATACAAACTTGCGAAGCAGCCTACTTCTAGAAAGTGACACTCCCTCTTGGTTTACTCGGCCCGATACTAGGAGTTCCGATCCTAGGGATCCTTTCCCCTTCACGAGCACTCCAGAGCTGTGTTTTGCTGCGTCTAGCTCCCCCTACCTATCTCCCGCGAAGGACTGTCTCTTTCCGCATTCTGCTAGAACTCACCTCCCTGGTGTAGGTGGCATTCACCTCGTCGATCCGGCTTCTGATCACGCTTCCTTCGTTCGTCATCTGGATCTCCGCTTGCGAGAGGTTGTAGAACAGCAGAATATCTCTAAAATCAGTGGTAATGCGCGCATATATCCAGAACAAATCCTCAAATACAAGCCGCAAATAGTCTCCACGGTCTGTGACACGTCTTCTGACCTGGAGTCTGTTGTCGTCTCAAAAGCGCGCGGTTCTCGTTCTTTTCCTCTGCTTCGTCGGGATTGGCGACAGTTCTCCCCGCCTGATGGCAGCGATCCTGGTGGCTGTGTTTTTTCTGTCACCTCGCATGACGCTAGTTATGTTCCAACACGAAACAAACGAAAGGCGCTGGCTACCATAGAGGAAGGCCTCGACATTGCTGTCGATTTCTTTGCACATGATGAATGTCTTCCCCGCCGTTCTGATTCCTACTTATCCGCGTCAGATAGTGCCTCTCCTCTAACGCGCCGCTGCTCAGATACTCGCTATCCTCGTTTCAAAAAGCAAAAATGTCATTCTTTCGACGGGGCTCAGCCGCAGGGAATTCCTGTACTATCTCCTTTGGCGAAACCTTCAATTCTTCCAAAGACAAACGTATTTCACCATAAGTCATCCTCATTCCCCAGATGGAAAGAGCATGGCTCGAACATAGACGAGGTAAGCAAAAGGGTGGCTGGGATGACTGCATATATCTCATTCGTCGATTCGGGGCGAACCGGACAAGGTCACTACACCGTCCCACTTCCGTTACCCCTGGCACAATTCCACCACTGGACTCGTTTTATCGTACCCACCTACCCAACTAGCAACACGTGTTCCCAGTCCAGTTCCCACTCTTTCACCTCAACATTTCCAAGAAATTGAAGTCCCACGCGTCTTTGCGAGTAGCGAAGATGCCGCAGAAGCTCGTCTCAAGTTCCTACTCAAGAAAGATGTCCTCTATCTGCGGAGAAAAGGTTCAGTCGCCCTTGCTGCTCTCGACTTCGCTCCCCGAGACAGTTTCGTCATGGATGTCATCGCGTGGATACTGACGGTATGCACATACGCGAGTCCGTCGTTGATGCTGTTTCCTTATGCTGTATCGAAACGCAGGTCGAGCCTCCCCAAGGCTCTACGATAACCGTGTCGACGGAAGAGAGGATCCATTCTCGGGACCTCCATGAACAACTGACAACTCATCATGATACCCGATTTCTTGCGGCGCTCATCTTTGTTTCGTTTTTCTTCTCCGTTCCTGCAAGACTTGGGGAAGAGAGCCCCAAAGTAGCGGACCACCCTGACGTGAACCAACGGGAAGAGTCCGACGACAGCCGAAAGATGGTTGTCTGGGATTATGCAGTCGCGGCGATCGCTCTCGCTGTAAAGGTCTAAGCAGTTGTCTCATTCCTGGATCACCTTACGAATCCCCGCGTCGCGCAGATTCATCGTGACAATTTACCCCCTCTGAGGCCCATCTATGCGCGTCATTTTCTGGCAATGGCGCCTCACGAAATGTCCTTTGATGACCTCGAGGTGTGTCGTCCGTATCAAAGTCCTATCGTCCTCTGATATCTCCTAGCTTTCTCAGCGTGATTTGCTTGAATGTCTCTCGTATGACCTCGGAATGCCAACCCCACAAGCAATCTTGGACGAACTTCACCTCGCGCTTCCAACTTTGCGACGCGTGTTGCACTTTGGACGCGCGTGGGAAGATGTGTTAAGCGAGACTTGGAAACAGCTGCTCGCCGCTGCGCACTGTATGTGCTACCCTGATCAGTGAGCAATACCTGACAGCCTCATTTAGCGCCGGATATACTGCATTTCCCTGTGTCACTACTCACGACAACTGCACTCATCGAGGCTATAACGGGGGTTGTTTGCCGTCACTTATCTCTCATGAAGCTGAGAACCCGCGCCGGATGTCTCGACCGTATCTGCGGGTGTCTTACGAAGCACGCCATGTCGGACAACACGAAGGCGCTATTCTTGGAAGAGAAACCTACAGATGAAGAATCGCGTATACTGCACGCAACGAGCGGGTTATTGGAAGACATCCGCACGGTATTGGGGCTTTCGGCGGTATGACACATTCTAACTTGGCTATGTCATACCTTTGACGTATGTCAGGATAAGATAGGGGAGTGCGAAGAGTGGCTTGCAACGGTTCGATTGGTCTCGAGACAGCCCTTGCGCTCGAAATACTTTCCAGAGGCTGTCAAGTAGTCCAGGAGAGATATCAGGGTAAACCTTCTTATAAGTTCCAGATCGGAAGACGACTCTCGGCTGTCTCGTGCACTCGTGCTCGAAACCTTGCAGCTGTATGCCCAGACCCGCTTTGTCAGTACTGGTAGCTCCCTTGGCATTAAACGCCAGCCAATTGACTCATTCTTCCCTATACGCCGAGACCGATGGTCGACACGAGGAACTCCGGTGATGAACATTATTTTACTCAAGGCGTGGTTCACGCGTGCGACCAGGATAGCTTTAGTTCCGCGTCGGATCCCACTTGTCGCGTATTGGGTTGAGGCTGTGCGCCTCCACAACCATATGCCTCGTTGTTTGCTGAGTCAGCTTGCGTTCCGTTGAATTTATTGAGTTGCTCTCTTTGATGACTTAACGAGACGACCCAGTTGTGTGGTTCTCAGCTGGGTACTTTGTTCTGGATCACCTCCTAGTCAAGCGCACTCGGGAAACTTGAGAACAGATGGGATGGACCACAGGATGGTGATTGGATCTTCGTGTCCATGCTCCGCAGTCACGTTGTTTCAGTAATGATCTGCTTCACGACCGAAACGTACGGAGTCCAGCTGTCTCAACTCGCTAGCTGCGGGAGTGGTGTCGCAGCTCGTGTCATGTCTCTCCGCATTGATTCGAGTTCACGCCTCGGCATTCACAATCGGTTGCGGAATGGCCCGGGTATAGAGGTATGGGTGAGTGGTAGCGGTGAGGAGTCGAGAACTCGTGCATACAGATGCCGATCGTGGTGTTTTCGGCGCTTCTAGCTACCAAAGGCTTCCTCCTCCCCATTACTTAGTGACTTGTAGTTGGTCCGCAGCAACATTCCCTACAAAAATTAGTTTATCAGAGCAACCCCAGCCAGGATCGAGCCACAACGTGGCTGTTGTCGTTGTCACCATCGTTGGGGCCGTCATTACCGCTCGCTTCGTGGCAACTTATGCCTTATGCCATGTCTGCGGAGGGCCTTCAGTCCATTAGATTAGCCGCTTTTACTGTAATCATTCCTCGAACCATTTCATCAGCACCCCGAACATGACTAAAAACGAAAGTCTTCCGGATGTAATAGTGATCGCGAGGGAGATCACTTCGTCATATCCAGCCCCAAGTCCAGGCCTAATCACCACCTCCATTAGACGCTCTTCTTCCCACAGCCCCCGAATGTATGTGTGAATGTGATGGTATATACTGTTCATGAGCATTCATTTTCCTTGGCTTCTATCAGACGGATATCTCAAGACACACGTCAGGGACTTCCACCCTAAAGCACAATCGGATTTCGGGTCCCGAATTCGTGACGCACCTCGCCAGTCTTCTTGAAGCTTTGTCCCATTACTGGCTGGCTCAATAGTCTTGACTAATACCGACATCGTACCATACGATCATTCTAGGTATATACCTTTCAGACACACCCATGATGGCACGTGGTCGTCTATTCTAGTGACTCGTTGGGGCTCCACACATTAGCTTTCACGGAAACTACGTGAATGTGAACAATAGACATGGCGATCTTTATTCATGATAGTGATGAGCCGTGTGTGTCACGACGTCATTGGGGTTCGGGTCAGTAATGCCCCTGAAACGCCAAGCATGGGCTTGAGGGAACCTCAAGGCCTCAAGGTCCCGCCGTGTGAGACCCGGCAGTTGTGCTCGTTGCAAAAATCTCTTCTGCACTATGGCTAAACGTGGTAGATATCCGCCAATAGCCATTTCCATAGTCCGCCAATGAAGTAGGTAATGCCCGTGATCCGCTGTGTCACAGGCTGTAAATGTGAACATTATTGCCATTCTTCGCGACAATGAATCAACAGTCAACGAGTAGTCAACGCTTGGGTCAACGGCACTGGAAGCGAGGTCATCCACGATCTGAGAGGGGCTGTGCTCGGCAATGCACGGTGATGCAGTCGGGATAGGAGAAGTAGGTCCAGAACTTCTAGGCATCAAAGGTTGTGAACACATGAGTGAGTCGAGGACATCTATTGATTTCGAGAACAGTGTAATATTTTGTGTCCGATAAGGGTTATTTCTCAGTCATTTTGATTCCCGCCCGCAGTGATCCACGCGGGATGAACGTGCCAGTGGGCGTGGCGTGGTCGGTTGGCGCTGGTCAACGCCGAAGCGACCGTACCCAGGTGTATTAGGAACATGATTGAGTGGAGGAAGCTAGGAACAGATCTGCGTACAGCACAGTTTCATGTTCATGTTCGTATAGTTACAGTTACAGGGGTGCGCAGTGTCGCGGTTACTCTTATCACACTCTCACACCTAGGCGCTCAAGGGTGCGGGCGCCTGTGATAATAGCTTGGCTCCATTGGCGCGCTTTGTTACCCGGGTTCCTTGCAAGCCAACGCGTGTCCAGCGCTGTGCACCGCTTTTGTCATCGAAAGGCATTATCTAGGATACTGGACATGCGCATCAGGCAGGCTTGAGCCGCGAACAATGCGACACGCGACCGCCTCGCGTTGGAATGTCGGGGTTTCACTGGCACGCACCGCCCCAATTATCACGATTCACAAGCTTCGACCCGCAACATGAACAACATGCTGCCTCCACTCGGCAGCCCTCTCACAGAACCAGCGGACGGCTCGCAGCCAGGAGGTGCACGCGCCATGCGCGGGTCGCCCCAGCACAAAAGCATCCCTGCGCACCGTTGTTAGCACCCCAATCTTCTTACCCCTTCACTACTACCACCACCACCACCCAGAATACAACCACCAGTACTACAAGCGAACGATAGAATGGGTAACGCACCAAGTTCATCCCGCAGTTCGACACCGCCGTCATCACCGCCCCCGCCCCCGCGTGTGCCCCCGCGAGTTCACTCTCCCCCACCGCGCGACGCGCTCGCGCTAATGCGAGGACAGTCACTCACATCCAAGGCCCAGCCCATACCAGCGCCTTCTCTTCCTTCCCCTCTACCTCCCATACCGGCAGTCTCTCTTCCTTCCCCAATACCTCCCACACCGGCAATCTCAATTCCTTCCCCACTACCTCCAACGCCGAAGCCGCATAATATCGAGATTCAGCCGCCCACACCAAAGTCGGGAGTACCACCAACACGGGAGTTGCCCCTAGAGCAGGATGTCAGCGAAGCCAAACCCGGTGAGCTCGAAGGGTCTTCAGAAGAAGAGCGGACTTCCCACCGCACGGACTGGGGCGCTGCCCGGGCGGCCATGGAACGTGCGATCGGCTCTCTTCGGGACCGCGCGGAGGAGATTGCGAGAGAGACCATGGAGCGGCGTCGTGAGCAGCGCGCGATGGAAGAAGAAGAGGCCAGAGCACTGCACGAGCGTAAGATGACGATATACGAAGACGCAGAGCCAGGCCCCTTCGAAGAGCTGCGCTTCCCACCGGGACTAGAGCGTGGGGGTAGTGAGAGCGAGGCCTCCGCCATGTTCCACTCTTCGGAGCCGACGACTGACACTCTTGTGGAAGAACTGGAGCAGGTCACGGATGAGCCAGATGAAGGTGACCTCGAGAAGCTCCTCGAGAGGCTTCAGGTGCAAGAAGTCCAGGAGGCCGTCGCCGTCGTCGTACAGGAGGGTCCAGCCTACGTAAAGGAACTCGCGGTTCTTCCCGACGAGCCAGTCAGCCTGGAACAGTCGCAAGTCTCCAGTGAAGAGCCTGCGGAGGAAGTTGCAAAGGTTGACGAGGAAGATGAAGAAGCTGAAGAAGCCGAGGCTTCTCAAGAGGCGATGCCGATTGTCCAGGAAACTCCTATTTTCACCGAGGATCACTCACCCGACCAGGTACCTCTTGATTCTTCGGACCGGCCTGCAAGCCTGCTTGAAGAAGCTTCCGACACGCAGTCCGATCATCTTACTTCTTCCGTCGAGTACCCGCGCCCCGACACACCGCACCCGACCCTCGACGATACCCGAGCAGCCTCGCCTGTCCCATTCCCGGTGACCACCGAGCCTGAGGACCAAGGGTACAGCACGCAAGACGACGAGGATCGCGTGACGCAGAGCGAGTCGCGTGCCCCTGGCAAGCACGTGCACTGGGGCGGCGTGGAGGCGCAGCCCGCGTATACACGCCCGCAGGAAGACGAGGAGCACGCGGAGGAGCTGCCCTCGCCACCGTTTTCCCGACTGTTACTCCCGGCGCCGGCGCCGGTTGAGCCACCACGGGATTTGCGTGCAGAGCGCGCGGCCCGGCTTGCGGCGGCACGCCGGCCCGTGCTCCCAGCGGTGCAGAAGGCGAGTCGCAAGCTCGAGCCCGGCCTATACACCGCAACGGATGTCCGCTGGGGAATGGCGCTCGACCTTTCCGGCGCGGACAATCGCTCGCTGATCGCATTTGGGTCCCATGGGTGGGAAAATCAACAGGTGAGTGTTCTGCCCTGTCTTTCGCTTCTGGTCTCCGGGAAGGCTGACTATGACCCACCCTCGCCTGCGTGTCGCATAGTGGGAGTTCCAGTCGTGTGGTGCCGGTTTCGTCATCAAGAGTGTCAGCGCTGGACTGTTCCTTTCTCTTGAGGACCTGCAGGGGCTCCATCGAGATGGGAGCACGGAAGTTGTAGCAGGGCAGTTCCCAATGTGTTGGGAAATGGAAATCATGGACAATGGGAGCGCCGATAATGAGGAAGACGGCGATGGCGACGTATACGCACGGTATGTGCTCTTATTATTTTGTGCTGCTTGGCCGCTTAAGCCTGATCGTCGCATTAGCATCCGGTTGCCAAACACCGAGATGTCCCTGGGCTTCAACGGAGGTTACGCAGGGGCACAGGTGAACCACGAGATCTCCGCGTATCGTTCTCTCTCTGACAGGGGACACCACAGCTCTTCCTTACAAAAGATGCGAACAACATGAGCACCTTCTGGCGACTGCGTGCGCCGCGCCGCGAGCAGGTTGTGAAGAACCCGCCGATCTCGACGACTGAGACCATCCGACAAGGCGGAATGACGACTTTGATAACGACCACGAGCGTGACGACTACGACAACGAGAACTGTGACACGAATTGTTACGGGCGACGCATGAAGGCGCCACCCCCACCAAAGAAGACGAGGACACTGACGAGCATTTGTTTCATATTATCATGCACCCCCTATATTTTAATATTTTTGAAAAATTGCGCATAGACGATGACAATAACGATATTTCAATGATTGACCTGGTGCCTTGTTGGATTGCCGATTGCGAGCTTGCAGGGCTTTGGATGTAGAAGAGAAGTTGATCCATTCTCGCGCCACAGATGCGCAACAAGTGATTTTCGGGAATTGCCGAAGTGGGATACGACGTAACACATCTGCACTTGCGCGTACTGTATGAGGCGTTAGCAAATTTTGTACCCCGGCCAAGATACAGTAGACATGCACGTCCATTATCGTACCTGGACAGCTCATAGTTCTTCAGCTTGAGAATCCCACCTTACAAACTCTCTTCCGAGAGAGCAGCCTCCTACTACTAAGTATGATGCCATTTACCATTCACATACGTCGCGATTGAGTGATGACGCGATGATGTAATATATACATCGCATTCCTACTGATATATATCAAGCTCGCATCCCTTCCGATGGTCGCTCACATCTGAACCTCAACGCAAGTTTGACAATGAGTGAGCCTCTGCAAAAAGGACAAGACGTTTCGTGCGTATCCCTCATACCTTCATTATACTTCCTAGATTGAATTGTGCCCCATGCAGATGGAAATGGGGAAGCGGCGACATTACGGGAATAGTCGACGAGGTCGTCACCGAGGGTCAAGCCCAGGTTGAAAGTAACAAGGTGCGCAGCTTCCTTCTGAAGGGCTTGCCTATACGTAGGTGGTTCAATGCCAATGTATGCCTCTTTGATTAGGGAAACACGATTACACGCAATGCTCGCGAGGGAGATCCGGCAGTTAAGATCGCACGCAAAGGGGTACGTCTGTATCAGAGCTCTATTCTCAGAAAGACTTGATTAGATATCAGAATGACGTTGTTAAACTCGCTCACGAGCTGAACGAAGTAAACTTTCGCTTGGGTGCAGAATACATGGGCGTTGCCGCCAGGCATATATCCAATGTGCAAATTACTGTGAATGGCCACATCCACTTGTTAAGAACACGCATCGCAGTAATAGAGCTGCCGTGGAGCAGCAGCTAATTAGTGTGGCACCTTGCACATTGTGGCCGCAATCAACGCCTTTGGGTGGCCTAGCAATAGAATCTCATCAACGATCCGAGTGTGCCAAGCAAGGTGCCAGGAGCGGAAATATGCCCGGTCATGGCTGGTTAAGATTTGTTGATGTGATGAACAGCCAGTACAGCAAACGTGTTCTGTCTGTAGGGATTGAAACTCAGGTAAACCCCTATGATGAAGTGCAGTGTACACTGCACAGAGTGGCGAGACGGCGTGCCTCGCGAGTTCATTCCAAAAAACGAATCCATCGAATAAGTCATGAAATGACTTTTTCCCTTGGTTATTGAATACTATACGCCTGGCCACGGGTTCACATGGACTACAGGCGACAAGTGTCGATACCTTTGAATCGCCCTAATTGAATCCTGGGTAGTTAACCGATACACGGTACGGACCTGTCCGCTGCACAGACCAGGTACTATGTACAGTACGGCCGGCAAAACCAAAAATGTACATGATGGCGCCTCGAGTCGCTCACTGCCGAGCTCGTTCGGAACATCGATTGCGTGGGACCGGAAACCGGAACTCAGGTGTCAACCCGGAGTCCCGGACTATTAATTGCGTCACCTGCCCAGCCACCAACTGCACGTTGACCAGAAACGACCACAAATGCATCTTTGGCAGTACCACAGCAGAACATCTCATTGGCAGCACCTCAGGCCGTCAGGCGGCATAACCGCGGCCGTGGATTTTTTACCCCACAGACCGGCGCACATAGGCTGCATGGTCCCGGGTTCTGTTCTCGTTCGTCATTACGGGACCACATTTCCGCCAGTGCCACAGGTGCCCGGTGCCTCCTGATCCTAACAGCCACATTACTTGCGCCTCACAACGTTTTCCCGACACACTCACTGCAGACTGCATCTGCCATGGATGCGCTCTTGAAGACTGCAGGTGGCCCACCATCGCTCGTCGTGGATCACCTTATTGGAATACCTATGCTGTCTGAGCTGGTCCCAAGCTCTGGTATTGTCCTCATGCTTATAGCGTGTCAAGGTCATCGCTCTTCTTAAAAAAGCCTCTGAAAAATACTGCACAATTTCCCCCAGTCTAAGCATGCCAGTGTCCCCTGCACAATCCCCATCGTGTACCGGTAATCCCCGAACCTACTCGTATGGAGGTCTGTATAGGTCTGGGTTTCTACACATCAATACCTTCCGCTCTGGCTCTCGTGCCGATGAACAGAGCTGCATGAAAAGGGTAGAGGACGTCACGAAGTACAAACTCCCTACTTATCAGGCTGCGGCAGTTGTGGTACGCTTGGCTCCACTTGTTGGACAGTGTCTTAACAGTAATGACCTCTCGTCATAGTCTACTGTCCTTTCTGGAGTAGAGTCACAACTTCTTGTCTTCTTCAAGTCGTCTCCCAACTCTACGCAGCAACCAGCACCAGCCATCCTCCAGTATCTCCTCCTTCTCACCTACGTAGCCCTGATCTTCAGCATGAGTGCCACCATCAGCTCGCTGGTGCTCACCGAGAATTTCGGAAACATCCCCATGCTCGTGGCCCGCTTTCGGGAGAACATCACCACCCTGGAATTCGAAACTGCCTCTTTGCAAGCAAGACTAAGTGACGATATTACTCCACGGCGATGGAGATGGATAGAGTGGCATTGTACGCACCACACACTATGTCTCCAAGAGGATCGCTGACTTGTTGGCCACTAGGGTTGTTCACACTGCTAGTGTCCATGTTATGTCTCCCGGCACAGATCCTCTTGTATATTTGGATGGAAGAGAGAGGTGGTATCCGGGCCGCAGTCTCTGTCACCAGTGTATTTGCCATGCTTCCCTTGCTGCACTTCATCCCTATTACCTGGGATTTCCCCCAAGACAAGAGGAAACATGAATCCGCTCTTCTACCTGTTTCCTATGCTAGCCATTGGGCCAGTAGTCTTAGAAGTGGTGTACTTCCTGCGTCAGTTAATTTCCCCCAGGTACCCCACCTCGCGCATCCTGCATCTCAGCTCGGTTATTGATATACCCCCTCACATTTACTACCCCCGGGTGTCGCCGTAGTTTCATTGCATTCCTGCATTACATAACTTTCCATGACATGACTTTTCGCTTATTTCCTATGTAGTGGCATTCTTGAGTACTGTATCCGAATTTTTTACCCAATACGTCAAGCACTTTTTCTTCACAGATGTTGTATCGACGTACTCCAATAATTCTCAGCCGGCCATGTCCTCTGGGTCAAAAATGGCCCTTGTCTATATAGCTGCTGGCCGTTGGACGTTCCGGGCCAGAGATCTTCTCGGCATGGCTGCCATTGTAAGCGGTTGACTCTTTCCGTTACTGTCCATCCGCCCTCCGCCGCGCAATGGCACGCTCAGGTTATGTCTACTGGGTCATGTAATGTCACTATTGCTTCAAGAGCTTTACACGACCCTCGAATGCTCACATGCACGCGTTCAGGGTGCGTCTGGCTTATCAAGGTGACTTACTACGATGAACTTGGTGCAATCAGCCTGCGGAAGGCAAGGCGGAAGATGAACGCTTTATCAACATCACGGTCACGGCACTCTGGATGCCACCATACTGCCATCATCCAATGATACCAATATACCCGACCACTATGCTACTAGTATGATATATCTCCCCACTCAGGAAGTTGCTCCAATATCAATTTAGCACTGGCACAGCAACACAGGGCTTCTGATGTTCGGAGAAAGTTACACCGGCGGTCGCGAAGCCAGGAGTAGGACCGAGATACTACAATAACGAAACTTCTGACTACCGGGGAGTGCTGCGCCCTGGCAATCTGGTTGGCTCCGGAATAGCACATACAGAGCACGTACTGAAAGAGCCTCTTGCTCACTGTCTCACCTTAAGTGTATTTCTCAACAGCTGCTTCTTCGACAGTTTACCTGTTGATAACACCGTGATCACAACGGCGGGATGATGGGATCACCGAAGGACAGCGCGTAGCCTCCTAGACGCCCCACCCACACACTTACTTTAACCCCGAGAACATCCTCTACGACTCTTGCGTAGCTAATATGGCCCATGCCCAAGACATAGAGCACCGGCAAACGACACTGAATTCGTGCGTCACAGGCCACTGGTCCGTGGCTCTCCCGTTAATGAACCACTGCTACAACCCGGGTCCTCTTAGATCGGACGATGGGAGAGTCGCCACGTGCGTCACCTCGTCTAGCGTGGATGATATTCAGCGCGTTTACACTCTCCGCGTCGCCCATACGCTCGAAGAGTGCGATCGTAGTGGGGTTCACGTCGAGGCCACAGACCTGTTGGACGAGATGGATCCGTGGATGAAGGCGAGGTGTGAACAGTGCAAGCTCGCACTGGCACGCCGCACCGACTTGAACGACTCCCACAGGGTCGTGGACTGGCAGCGAGCCGCAGGTCACCTTAGAATGGGCTGAGAGGGTTTGAGAATAAGAACGACCTAATCGCAGACTTCCCACGCGCCGGTCCGCTCTCCCGTTGGTCACGTCATTGTCAACAAGGCGAAACACTTCCAAATTAGGAACGTTAGAATTTTTCGTTGGGCCTCCACCTCCCCCACCGCGGTTCGTGGCAGCCGCCTCTGACCTTTCGTCGTCAGTGGTTGCATGCTTGATCGCTTCTACCGCCGCTTTACAGTCGTCGTTCCACCACCTTGCCGACCTTGCTAGATTGCTGCCTTTGCGCTTGAGGATGGCTTCCGACGCTCCTTGTAAGGCGTCGTACAAGAGGTCGACTAGGGCAAACCTCATGTGTCGTTTTTCTTCTTCTTTGGATCACCTCATGTGTCGTTCGCGGCGGGGCTCGAACCACAGGTGCTCTGTTCTCGAGCTCTTTGGTCCAGGCCCCGTACGTCTCATCTTCAATATCTAGGTCGAACTGCGCGCTTCCTTGGGCGGTCGCGCGTCCTGCTCAGTGTTAGCAATTGACCGGATCAGTGCACGATCAGAGCTGATTGGGCCCTCCCAGTCTACTACCGCGCCTACGAACGTCTGGCGCAGAGACGCACTGAAGGTGCGCCAAACCAAGTCTAGGGTGCTGTCTCACTGGTTCTCCGTACCCCTGCGGGTTGCCACACCCAGTGCATTCCTGTGCGTTTGTGGCCGCCCACTCTTCAAATATTCCTGCCCCCGGCGACAGGTCAGCGTCCACGTCCTGGAGTGGAGATAACCGTGGGTGTGATTGTTCGATGTCGAGGCAAGCACGAGCAGTGCCTCACGCGCTGACGGGTTACATCGTTGTAGAAGTCGATGATCCGCCATTTTCCCCGGCTCCCGCGCACGTCAACGACTCTTGATTAACGCTAATTTAGCTCTAATTAATAGGGGAGGATTTTCCAATGGGACCACGCACACGCCCTTTTGTTTTTGAATCCAATGCGCTAAGGTTTTGGGCACGGACATCGCTTGACGTCGAGCGTGAATTGGCGGCCCGTCTTTAGAGGATGTGTGAATAATGACGCTCCGGAGAGACATCCGCTGTTGAAGCAGGTGGGACACCGGTTGCGGGCAAACCGAAAGGCATACGACCGGGGGCACATGAACGGGATACAGTAAGTTAGGGGAAGTTGAACGCTAAAGGGGCACGCGACAGGGGGCCGCGGGCCGGTCCAAATGCTGTCAACATGTCAAAATCTAATGGTGAGTGCACACTCTGCGGCGATCTGTCACCATCCTTTGCGATCAAGCCATTTTTGAATGCGCGTCCTTGCTTTGTGGCCTCATCACTGACGGATTTCTTAAGCTGTGTGGGGGTTAGGTATGCCTGCCCCATTGCTGAGAACAAAAGGAACGTCACTAGACTTTCCTTTTGTTCTCAGCAATGGTGATGGACAAGCTGGACAGTCGACGCAGCCTCACACCCTACTTAACAATCACAGTGTCGATGAACAAGGCCTCTTACTCACCAACCCCACCGATCCCGTAGTGACCCAAGTGAGTTAGACCACTCTCCTGTAGAGAAACTACTAAGCCTATAGCCAAGGCGCCCCTGAATCTATGGACGTGCATCTTAAATGTTCTCTTTTATGTATTTCTGTCCTTAATGGGCTCGCTTGTTAATAGCTTGTTCTAAGTGTATGTACCTTCCAATGGGTTGTAACTCCTACAAGTGCCTGCGCGAAATGAGTCACCGCCCACACCATGCTGCAATGTACAGCTTATTTTTGTCTTCACGTCTCGAACCCGGCGAAGTGACCAGCGAAATTGTGTATACACTGTGACGGCGTTGCATAGCTCACGAATAAGTTTACCATTGATTTTCGATGGGTTGCAACCGATTCCCATTCGATGCAGCATGAGTCATTTCCCATGGTCGCTCGCGCTAGCCGACTCCGATGGGCAGGTCATCACGTGCGTCACTTCGTCTTGCGTGGATGATCTTCAGTGCGTCTACACTCTCCACGTCGCCCATCGCTCAAGCGCGCGGTCGTAGCGGGGTTCACGTCGAGAACTCAGGCATATTGGATAAAATGGCTGAGGGAGAGGCGGGAACAGTACGAGCGCGATGGGCCAGAGGCGTGACTACCCGCATTCAAGACAGTGGCAGTCCTCATTTGCAATCGAATGTAGCAATTGCCGAGAGCGAGGCTGCAACGTCCGAGTTACTGCGTCTGTCTACAGTAAGTGTAGTGCAATTCGATCGGGGATGAGGAGTCTCGGACTATTCAAGCTGGGGACGGCTTCCGACGCTTGTAAGGCGCCGTACAGGGGTAGACTTGGGCGTCAACCACAGGTGCCCGAGCTCTTTGGTCCAGGCCTCGTGCGTCTTGCCGTCAATGTCTTGCTCGAACTGCTTGTTGCGCGCTTCCTTGGGCGGTCGCGCGTCCTGCTCAGTGTTAGTAAAATGACCGATGCATGAATCAGAGCCGATTGAGCCCTCCCAGTCCACTACCGCGTCTACGCACGTCTGGCGCAGAGAACACGCTGAAGTTGCGCAAAAGTCTAGGTGCTGTCTCGCTGGTTCTCCATACCCCTGCAAGTTGCCACACCCGGCGCATTCAACAGCTCCTGTGCGCGCCCACTCTTCAATCTTCCTGCTCCCGGCGACAGAATCAGCGTCCACGTCGTGGAGTGGAGATTGAAGGCACCTACGACTAGCGTGGGGATGAATGCCTCGATGTCGAGCGTGAGCACGAGCAGTGCCTCAAGTGCTGACGCGCTGACGGGTAACATCGTCGTAGAAGTTGATGATCCGCCATTTTTTCCGGCCCGCGCGCACGTCAATGACTCTTGATTAACTCTAATTAACAGGGGAGGATGCGCTTTTTCTTTCTTTTTGAATCCAATGCGCTTGGGTTTTGGGGCGGACATCGCTTGACGTTGAGCGTGAGTTGGTGGCCCATCCTGTTGGAGAGACTGTGTGTGTGTGTGATGTCGCTCCGGAGAGACATCCGCCAATGAAGCAGGTGGGAAACCGGTTGCGCACATGAACGGGATAGGCTTGCGCGCGAAACACTGGAACCGGGAATCGGTCTTTCGGTGAAAAAACCATGAAAAAAAACCAACTTAGACATAAAATTCGCACAACTGAGTCAGACTTTGGGTCTTTCATGGAGGACAATGGCAGAGGACAATGAGGACATTAAAGACTTTAAGTTCTTGCCACCATGTGGAAGCCTTTATGTTCTTTTAGGTATTTTTCACAGTTCTATCACGAAAAAACCGATTCCCGGTTCCAGTGATAAAGGGGGTGCGAAAGGGGCACGCAACTAGGGGACCCCGGGCCGGTCCAAATGCTGTCAACAAGCAAATTCAAATGGTGAGTGCACATCCTGTGCGGCGATCCATCACCATCTTTGTGATCCCGCCATTTTTGAATGCGCGTCCTTGCTTTGTGGCCTCCTCACTGCCGGATTTCTTAAGCTGTGTGGGGTTTAGGTGTGTGCCTGTCCCATTGCTGAGAACACAGAAATATCACTAGACTTTCCTTTGTTCTCAGCAATGGTGATGGACAAGCTGGACAGTCGACGCAGTTTGTCACACTCTACTTACTGTAACAATCACAGTGTCAATTAATAAGGCCTCTTACTCACTAACCCCACCGATCTCGTAGTGACCCAAGTAAGTTAGATCACCCCCCGCAGAGAAACTACTAAGCCTCTGGACCCCAGGCGCCCCTGAATCCACGAACATGCATCTTAAATGCTTGTCTTTTATGCATCTCTGTCCTTAGTGGGCTTGCTTGTTAATGGCCTGTTCAAGGGCCTGTTCTAGGTGTAACCCATACACATGCTTGCGAAATGAGTCACTGCCAGTGCCTGTAAAGTACAGCTGTATTTCTTTTTAAATTTGCGTCTTGAACTCGGCGAAGTGACCTGCGAAATTGTGCATACATTCGGGACGGGGTTGCATATCTCACGAATAATATTTCCAATGGGCTGCGACCGATTCCCGTTCGACGCTGAGGTACTTCTTTTTTTTTTTTTTTTTAAATCAATTTCTATACCGGGGCAGTATGGGATACGTACAAAACTGGACCCGCTACTGGGCCAACTATTCTGTATGGAAACCCATAGGGGGCTCACCGGCAACTACACAGACCAGGTCATGCACCTTTTATAAGCGACTTACAGGTGGTCCGGATCACTGGATGCTGGCCACCCCAGCTCTGTGCTCCACAACCCACTACTCTTACCCAAAACTCCTACTCCCCAGGGGTCAAACGGGACAAGGGCAAACCTTGAAAATGCCGTGAGGGGGGCCTAAGCGAACAGGAAGGGAGGAAATGGGGGATGAGAATGAATAGACCAAGGCAGTAGGGAATAAGAAAATATGCACCAGCCAATGAAACGATGATATAAGGAGTGCAAAGGGCCCAGGGCATTAAAGCCGAGAGCCTGAACCGAAAACCAAAAGGGCCACCACACCAGTGGACGCCAGCTTAAGTAAAGAACGTGTTGCCACCCATGGGAAAAGAAGGTGGACAGGGAAGGGATGTGGCCGGAGCCAAAGGGAAGGATCAGCCAGATGTGGGAGCTGTGGCCTTGCCATGAGGCTTCTGCTTCCAGCGTCTCAACTCCCCAGAGTGCCCAAAGGCGAATAAGGTTTTCCCCACCAAAAGTGACTGCAGAGATTCCCCGAGGGGATCCTCAAATGTGACCACAAGCAACAAGACGGAACCAGGGCCATAGGTGGATGGTGCCCTCACCCAAGATGGGGGCTGCGTGAGGTGGAGGGTGCGGAAGG
>WNGR01001102.1_pt1 | contig 32972 bp, 31 predicted proteins | sample 5407581 | NCBI WGS metagenome assembly WNGR01 (sample SAMN13153383, study PRJNA577476) | soil metagenome | isolation source: 80 cm soil or saprolite under Garry oak tree replicate 2 | place: USA:California | collected 2016-06-15
ACGAGAACATACCGAGTCACGAGTCTGTATAGTAGGTGGTCACATGAGTCAAGCCTGTGAGTCACCATGAGTCGCAGAGAAAAGGTTAACATGGGGTAAAATAAAGAAAAATGAATAGAACGGTTCCGGGACGTAACACCAGCGCTGAAGACATACTATTTGCAATGATATGGGAAGATGGTTCTGTTGTATAAATTTTATAGTGTCATCTAGTAGTTGATCACTGTAGTCTCCAATGTTCATGCAAAAGTTGACATATGTTAGGATAGCATTGACTAGCATGGACTGATCCCGATAGTTTGACTTTAAAAGTCTAGACAGGGTAGCCTTGGTGTTATTTGCCTCTAGCACCATCTCCGCATAGTCATAACAACCTGCTTGATATCTATTTGTCATTGCTAGAGCAATGTAATAGTTATTTAACAGCTCTTCATGCCCCGATAACAGAAGGCCCTGACTGAGGCAAAAGTGACGGATAATTGAATGACTTTGATATCTCTCTGCGGTAACTTCAATAAGGCTACATTGCTGAAGAACTCGCAGACACGGTAGGATGTCCATGTCAAGTACACCTTTAAATTTGTCCAGCAGTTCCGTATGAATGCCACCCGGGAGCACACTTAGCACCCCAAGTAACTCCCTAGCCGCGGGATTGTCTCTCATTCGTTTGCTATTAAGAGAGAGCTGGATCGAGTACTCCAGGTTTGACAGTTTATGAGAATGGCCCCTTTGAACGAGCCTGGTGTACTTTTCTTTCCACTCTTTCCACAACAATGCAGGCGACGTGGCCTGAGCGAGGTGAGCCAACACGTTGACCGCAAGCGGAACACAGTCCACCGCCGCAATAAGTTGCTCAGCGAAGCCATCAAAATTATTGGAAATACGCTGCCAGGCTACTTGAGCCGCATAATTATCAAGTGTCTTCAACGGGGCCAGAGTAGGCTGTGTCCAGTGGGTTCGAGCGGGCCTCTCTATGCCACGCATGGTAACAAGCACGGTGACGCAACGCAGCGACGTAATCTTGGAGAGCAGCTCCTCGACCGAGTTTCGTATCTCGGCAGCCTGGTCCCAAGGCGACTCAAAGTTATCAAGGCAGATTATGCACTTCTTCTTCGTCAACGATTCCTTTATATAAGACCAAGATGCATCTGACCCAGCTTCTAACAGGCCTAGAGCCTTCGCGAGCTCGATTAAGAGGTCTCCGGACGTAGTGGCAGATTCACAGGCGGCGAAATATCTTGCGTCACCAAAGCGCTCACGGACGCGACGATGAGCGAGCACCGCGCTCGCAAGAGTGGTCTTCCCGTAACCTCCGGGTCCCAGGATCGCGATGCGAGCAGGACGAGGCCCGAAAATCATGTCAAGGATCTGAGTAAGCTCAGCATCACGTCCAAAGAATATTTGCGGTGCAGATGCCTTGGGCGGCTTGGACAACGCAGACCTAGGTGAGACATATGAGGACCTAATGGACAAGAAAAGGTGCAGAAGGCGTAGAGATGAACTTACGTAATGGCCCTGGAGGAACTAGCGGCGGATTCCGCTGACGGGCTGACAGTGAAAGCGTTGACCTAGGGACCGATCAACCAACTGAAACCACCCAAAGTAGAAATGCAGTGTACCGCACGGCCTTGAATAAGCTGCGTAAAGTGAATATGAAGAGTCACCTTCGCCTACGAGCCCCGGGGAGGGGGATTGATCAGATGAACGGCGAGGAGGACGCTGTAGTCGAAGACGAACCTGGAAGACATTAAGTGCATGCGATAGCATGCCGTCGCATTTTTTGACCTTCGTTAGAATGTCCGCGCGCTGTAACACTTTCTTGATTCTTCCGTACTCGGCGCACTCCTTGAGCATTCCCCCGATCCCATCCAGGCTCCTTGCCGTGGGTTAGAAGGTGCGAACGAGTGCTCGAGATGGACTCAACGCACTTCTGAAGGGGCTGCAACGCAGTTTCCAAATGAGCAAAATCTTCCTCGCGCAGCCCATTCATTTCGCATGACTTCCCGACACCGATAACAATATTCGCAACTTCGATGAGCCTCTGCGCTACTACCGCCCACTCCTCTTTGAACTGTCGAACCTCCTAATCGCACGATCATCGATCATCAACGAAAAAGGCTCTCGAAGTGGTGAGGGGACACGTACGCCGTGCACTTGGATCACATAGAGCAGCATCCCAGCGATCGATGAGATACAAGGGACCTTGGACGCCAGGGAGCTCGCTTCTTTGAGGATGCCGAGAGACGTTTTGATCCCGGACATGATGGTGTCGACAGGTCCACCAACCGCATCCGACGTACTAGCAGGGAAATCACCGAAAGCTGACCAACATTTATTAGCTACGGGGGGGAGTCAGTCATAAGCTGCACTCACGGGTTAAAGACATTTTGTAGACGACGACAGTGAGAAGGAGAAAACAAATACAGATGATTCGGGCCACGTTGGGCTATGCACAGCCTCGAGGCTGGGAAGCAAAACGTGACCTGGGCGCCAGCTGCCACTGGCACCGACAGCGACAACTCGCACCCTTTAAGTTACTAAGACCAAGGCTAAATCGCCAGACATTTGTTCCTCACGCTATTTGAGTCGCGGACGCGGATGCAAAGTGGCACACTATTCTGTTAGGACATTGTCCGATTTTCTCGCTGATTCTATTGTGCTCTCAAGACGTAAACTGCCCACGGTATGTTTGGTGGTAACGACGTTGGCAAAGATTCAACAACCTTCCCTCTTAGGTACATACATCGGACAGTCTGGTTCTTGCCCTCCATCCCCGACCTGCTGAGCGCAAACAAAGAGGGTGAACAGAAAGTAAGACGTTGATTATTTTTTCACTGCGACCTTGATACAGCTCCTAAGTGGCGCGCTTGTCGTCGTCACCATCTCCAAAATAGTACATGCATCATAAGAGATCAGTTAAATTACCTTTCCCTCTTGCATGTACTGCAAGCCTCCCTTCACGCTGACGAGGCCGCTGAGTTGGATATCGACCGGGTTCGGCTTGATCTTGCCCGTGGCAAGCATCTTGATCAATAAATCGACGTACCACTTTCCATTCGACTCCTAGAAGCCCATGAGAAAAACCGCATTGGTAAAGGGAGGTTTGCACGAGGGGCGTACGCGTTTGAGCAAATCGGGGGCCATACTGAACTTGACTTTTACATCCGGACGAGGGCTCTCGTACGGAAGAATGATGGCCACTCTTCCGCCCTTGTCCCCTATCGCTCCGGTGACTTGCACCGGCGTCTTACCCTCTGAAATCGTGTCGACAGCGATATCGAGTGCATTGCTGGTGGCAGCGCGAATATTTTCTACGACGCTCTCGTCGCGGTAGTCGAATACCTCGTCCGCACCAAGCCCCTTGACGAGGTCAAAGTTCTTTGGCGATGCTGTCGTTATGACCCGGAGACCGCCGAGTTTGGCGAACTGGACCACATACTGGCCGACAGACGAGGCACCACCCCAGATGAGGATGGAGCGTTGGGGTCCAGACCGGGCCTCGAAGGGTGAAGGCAGCTCAAGAGACTGGTGTAGGCACTGCATGGCGGTGAATGGAGCCACACCAAGCTGGGCGGCTTCCTCGAACGACCAACCCTCGGGGATAGGTACGATGCCATGTTCTGCTTCCGCGACGACGTATTCCGCGAACGTGCCGTTTGCGGTGACGGCTGGAACCGGGTTCAGCACGAAGTCAACTAGTAAGATACTCGGAAAACGACTGACTGCCGGGTACGAAACCGCCGACACGCTCCCCCACGGTCCTCACACCCGCCGGGACGTCCGGCCCCAGTTCTTCAACCGTGCCCGCGAAATCATTTCCGACGATGGCACCGTATTTATTCGCTTTTAGGGCACGTCCGATCGACTTCCCTAGAGGTAATAAGTGAGTCGTGCTTCCTCCCGAAAGTCGAATTAGTGGTTATGAACTGACAGTCTGTCGGGTTCTGCGCCGCGGCTACTACCTTGACGAGGATCTGACCAGGACCTGGTTTTGGAACATCTTTTCGACCAAACGTGGGGCCGGTTTCCGATATGAAGATAGCATTTTGTTTGGTTGGTGCCATTGTTACGCGGCTTGTATGGCAAGGAGTGATGGGGCGAGATGAACTGAGTCGGAGCGTAGGTTTTGACAAAACTTATAAAGCGGACGAACAGGGGCTCCTGACATCATGCATCGTCACCGACCCAGAGGTTTGCGAATACTGTACCTATGCCCGGCGCGGTGATGACTGAGGTATCAGTAAGCCGCTGACGAATCAGGCCGCAGCCCGAATCCCAACACGATCTCCAGGTGCATGCCACCGTACCATATCCTGACCCACAAAACAAACGTTGCGAGGACCTGATGGGTCGCAATGTCAGAAGCCCCATAAATTGCGCAAATGCCAACTTAGGTCCGCGTCGTTCTCACATGCCGAACTGACCATTCTGCAATATCTAGCAACGGTACCCTGCTACATGAGCCGGAATTTGTCAGTTGAGTAACGGCATCTCGAGGCACAACTGGCTATCTCTTACCTCCGGCTCTTATCACAGCTGACTCGCTTTCCCACCGTCTGTCGTCCTAGGCCCCGCTTATAGGCGCTGGGATATCTCTTGTACGAACCAATCGGCGCCGCGCCAATTGTTGTACAATGCTTCAAGTTCAGCACGATATCACAATCCGCTTTGTTGTGCCCGTACCGATCCCTTTGAGCACACTCCTCTATAGGGCATTTCGCTCCTCCCGTTGGGTTTGTTTATGTGGACTTCAACGGGCCTCATTGTAAGAGACTGAGACCCACCTCTCAGCAACTGACTTTTGTCCGCGGCTTTGTCCACGACTGGCAATGTAGGTGACTGATTGTGCATTTTTTTCCCTTGTGTCCATTCGCAGCCAATATGATAGGGAGTCGGGACGGGTCGGATTAACGAGTTTAGCCGGAGCTGCAGAAACTGGTCTCGCAGCAGGATCTTTGATAGTTGATCTGGGGATTCCCACCCACATTGTACCCGTTCTTGCTGCCGTCTTATTAACCGAAATGCCGTGCCTTCGCATGGTACTACTCATTCGTCGAACACTTTTTCGCCACATGATTATCACAAAATAAATCCATTACCTTTTAAGCGGAGGCAGTAGCTCGAGAGACCGCACCGCCTCGGTGCAGATGAATCCCGAGGCTCCTAAGCACGGTTCTAATTAACTGATTATCACGCGTGCACGCGGTAGGGCGGCTAATAGAGACTCACGGTGCCCGAGTGGGCCCGAGACGGGTCCCGCGTCTCATCGCGATCATCCTGAAATCTAGGCCTTGGCCATCACGACGAGGCCGGACTTTGCTACCCGCGCAATCACGAGCATCGCACAGGCGAGGAGCATGGTGACCGCACAGAACACCTGCATGCGGAGAAATTGGCCCGTGTGGAGGTTGAGGAGGGCGCCACCGACGGGGGAGCCGACGAGCACGCCAAGGCTGGAGACGCTGAAGCTCATGCCGATGCGCGTGCCGACCTTGCTGAGGTCCGGGGAGAGCGAAACGAGCGTGCTTGGGGGCAGCGAGACGAACGAGCCGGAGAAGAAGCCGTAGAGGACCGCAAAGGCGAGGAGGGCGCCGGTGCTGTGCATGGCAGTCCACGCGAGGACGAGGGCGCCGCAGATAAGGGCGCACGGGATCATCGTGTTGAGTGTGCCCACGCGGTCCGCGAGCGCGGCTGGTGCGAGGCGGCCGAAGACAGAGGCGGCGTTGAGGATGGGCACGAAGTAGAAGGCGAGCGTCGTACTCGCGCCGGTCTTGGAGAGCGCGAAAGACGTGATGTAGAAGAAGGGGTTGTAGAGACCGATGAAGCCGAAACAGAGCCCCAACGTGCAGAAGATGAAGGGCGCCTCGCGCAGCGCCGAGACGTCGAAGAGCTTGCGGCGCGTGCTTGGCACGACGCGTTGGCGCGTGATGAGATTGGCGATGACGAGCGTGACGAGTACGATGAGACCGATCACGCGAGTCGCCCAGCCGAAGCCGATCCTCGGCTGCAGCTCGTGGAATATGGTTGGATAGATTATCCCGCCTAAGAAACGAATGGGGGTGGGGGAGACGATACCGTCAGCACGCATGTACAACGCATGTGCAAGCAAACGCCACGATTATGATACGACGCGCTACTCACCGATACTGCTACCGCTGGCGCCGACACCGATGGCAAAGGCACGGTGCTTCTCAAAGTAGGTGGACACGACGGCGACGCTGGGTACGAACATCATGCCTGCGCCGAGGCCGATGCAGATGCCTTGAGCGAGGAAGGCCTGGTAGTATTGCTTCACCAGGCTGGTCATCATCGTGCCAAAGACAACGAGAAACGACCCCACGCCGAAGAGGGTGCGGATGTAACCAGCATCGAAAATGGGCCCCGTGAGTGCGCTGACGAGAAAGAGTAGGAAGGCCTGAACGGAGCCAATCCACGAAATGGCAGATGGGGAGTGCGAGCGAAGAAGGTCAACCTCATAAAAGGACTGGTACGCCCCAAAGGTGTTGACGATGCCCCTGAATGTGAGTCGCGTTGGTTCGACGCCAGGCTGATCGTTGTCATCGAGCATACCATGTATTCATGAGCACGAAAAAGCAGGCTAAGACTTGGAGCCTTGGGAGCAATCCGCCATCTGGTGTACCTGAGGTGTGGGATTGCGGTTGTGTGGGAGATTGGGACTCTGGGATAGCTGGGGAGGTCGGTTTGACCTCGACAAACGCGTCTGACGAGATACGCTTTTCACTGCACTCTGCCTGAGCTCGAGAGCGGGAGCCCATGCGTGCCCCGGGGGAGCCAGTGTTTGAGCGGGGATGGCGTGAGTGTTCGGGAGCGTTTATAAATGAAATCGTTGCGAACTCGGTCTTCTCGAGTTACCACGCCGCAGATTGATGATTCCTCTCCTTTCCTGTAGCACGGCAAACCCACAAATTGTTTCTCCGAAGCTTGAAATTTTGGCATGCGGCATGGAAACCTGCAAGGAGGGGTGGGGGTTTGGTTATCAGCTGCCGAGCATCCAATTGAATTGCCTCAGGAAGAAGGTTTTTCCACTCGTGCCGGCGGCGGCGACCATGGCCAGTGACTCAGCCGCGAGGCTCAGCCCTAACTGCCTAATCTGAGCCGCCATCATGGCCTTACAGCCCTTGCCTGCTCCAACAGCTGCCCTCATACGTTCATCTGCGCTTATCTCTCAGGGCGCAGAAGCCGCAAGTACCATTCGCTCCCACTATATCCCGGAACTTTCTCAACTGGTGCCTGCAGAAGGTCTATCGCACGACCCTGCACGAAGGGGGTGAACCAGTACTTCTCAAGCACCGGTTTTCAAAGCAATACCGCCACGCCACGCTGGACGCGACTTTGACGCGCGCGCGCGTTGCCGGAGAAGCTCGTGCGCTCGTGCGCTGTCTCCGGTGTGTATTTGAGCCGCCCTTACAGGGTGCCGGCTGAGAATACTGAGTCGTCGTGACAGGTGCGGCGTTAGCGTGCCCGGGCTACGCTTCGTAGATGCGGCAAGTGGTGCGCTAGGTATCGAATGGGTCAATGGGAAGAGTGTTCGGTCCTTGCTCGGGTCAGGGGATGAAGGCGAAGAAACATATCACGAGGAAGACGGGGATGTTGCGCCCGCTGAAGATGAAGATCTGTTGCTTGCGGAGTATAGAGTACCGAAAGGTATGAGTTATCTTATCCATCGCTCATGGGTAGTCATTTTTCTCAACCGTAACTAGATGCATTGATGGTTATGGTGGGCACTGAGATAGCGAAAATGCATCTTGCAGACATCATCCACGGGGACCTGACGACGTCAAACATGATGCTGCGCCATCCGTCCTCTATAACGAATTCCGCAGGTGTACACCAACTAGTACGCGAACATTATTTCGTTGTCACACTCCCCTTGGGTCAACTCAAAGATTAGGTTCTCATTGACTTTGGGCTAGCTTATACATCTACGCTGGCAGAAGACAAAGCTGTAGACTTATACGTGTTGGAGCGCGCATTCGCTTCTACCCACCCAGAATCTGAGCCATTATTTTCTTCTGTACTCGACGCGTACAAGAGGAAGATGGGAAAGGAATGGGCAGCGATTGGACGTAGACTAGAGGACGGTGAGTTGTTGCCAGCGCGCATTCAGGATCAATGTTGGTTGACCCACTGGCGTCTCCTGGTCAGTTCGATTGAGAGGACGTAAGCGAAGCATGGTCGGTTAATGTATCCGTTACCAAATGTAGTAATCTATCCATTCGGAGCCCAAATTGGACCTGCCCTAAACCTTAATCGTGAATCATCTTACCGTATTTTCCGTCGCTTGCAATTGGCCTCAACGCTCTGCTCTGCTGCATACATTCCCTCCCGCCTCGATAGCCCTGACCCTACATCTCGTACGTATGCATATACCCACCTCTGAGTCGTCTGAACAACTCTGCGTAGGACCCCCAACATGGCACCCATGACAAAACCAGAGACGATCCTCAAGCAGGCGGAGGGTCTTGTGTCTGTCGGGCAATCGCATGCAGCGTTGCAATCATTCACGGAAATGTTTTCCTCAAAGCGCTTCCGAACAACCCCCTTAGCATCACTTGAACCCATAATGATACGCTTCGTCGAACTCTGCGTCGAGATGCGCAAAGGCCGTGTCGCAAAAGAGGGACTCATGCAATACAAGAATACCGCCCAAAACACGAGCGTCGGCTCGATCGAAGTCGTCATCCAAAAGTTTGTCAGCCTCGCCGATGCTAAGCTCCAGGAGGCCCAAGAAAAGGCGGAGAAGGCCGCCGCGGACGCCGCGGCAGACGTCGACGACCTCGAAGCAACAGAGACGCCAGAGAGCATACTACTCGGTGCCGTCAGCGGCGATCAGAGCAGGGACCGAACTGATCGCGCCCTCGTCACCCCGTGGCTCAAGTTTTTGTGGGAAAGTTATCGCACCGCACTAGAAACGCTCAAAAACAACGCGCGCTTGCAAGTCATTTACCATGTACGCCGCATGCCTTATGACTACCTGTGCCGTTATCTGACGCTCTCCACCTTCCGCGCGCTGTCGGTAGCAAATTGCACAGCAAGCGTTCCAGTTTTGCCTGAAGCATCAACGAAAGGTTGAATTTCGACGTCTATGCGAGACACTGCGCCTTCACCTTTCCAATGTTGCAAAATATGCGCACCAGTCACACGCCATTAACCTCCAGGACCCCGATACTCTTCAGCATTACCTCGACGCACGCTTTGCGCAACTCAACACTTCCGTGGAGCTTGAGCTATGGCAGGAGGCCTTCCGCTCTGTAGAAGATGTCCACAATCTCTTGATTATGGCAAAGAAGGCGCCCCGTCCGGCTATGATGGCCAACTACTATGAGAAACTTACCAAGATCTTCTTAATGAGTGGTAACGCACTATACCATGCCGCCGCGTGGGGGAAGTTCTATGCCGTGACCACCACCATCGGCGGCAAGTCCGAGGAAGAGCTTAGCAGACTTGCTGGCCAGGTTCTCGTCAGTGCGCTTGCGGTTCCCGTCAACCAAAAGGCCGAGGAGTCTGTAGAGGAGGTCAAGGGCAGGACAGGGCGTCTGACGTCACTGCTCGGCCTATCCAAGACGCCGACCAGGACAGGCCTTCTGAAGGATGCGGTGAGTTTCAATGGTCTCCAACACGTTGGCATCTTTCTGACCGTCTCCTGTTTACAGCTCTCGCGCAATGTGTTGAAACTCGCGTCAGAGAATATCCGATCCCTTTACAATATACTTGAGGTGACCTTTGATCCCTTGACACTCTGCGTCGAAGTAGCCCCGCTCTTTCGTGCCCTTTCCGAAGACTCCTATGCTCCGTATCTACCACTGCTGCAACGTGCCCTCCTTTCGCGGCTCATTTCGCAACTAGCGCAAGTTTACTCGTCCATCACCATCGAGAATCTACTTTCCCTTCTTCAGCCCTTGCGAGAAGCGCTCACCGGGAGTGGTGGGGACCCAGCGATATACGAGCCAGAGCAGATCGAGGCGTACATCATGCGCGGCACCCACGCAGGCGAGCTCAGCGTCCGCGTAGATCACGCGTCTGGCACTCTTGAATTTGTCGATGACCCTTTCTCCGGCTTTGACAATACACGAGTGGCCTCTTCTTCCGCGCACGGCATTGTCGTCCAACCTTCGGCCGCGTCGCTCGTGCGAACTCGTCTCAGTGGCATCGCCAACGCGCTAAATCACGCTCTCGCAATTCTCGAGCCCCCACCTGTCCCTTCGGCCGAAGAGCAACGCGCCCGCGTCGCCGCGCTGGTCACCGCTGCTGACGCAGAGCGCAAGGCCCTACAATTGCGCCGCGCGATCGTTGCGCGTCGGCGCGAGCTACTTTCGGAGCTTGCTGCGAGAAAGGAGAAGGAGGAGCAGAGCCGTCGGTCGGAGGAGTCGCGTCTGGCCAAGTTTGACGAGTCTCGGCGGGCCATGGAGGACGCGCGCAGACGCGAGATTGAACGCGCGCGGGCGGAGATCCAGCAGCGCAGGAACGAGGAGGCACGCCAGCTTGCCCAAAGCCTTCGGGAGCGTGGCAATCTCAAGGTAGATATTGATGTGAGTCTTGATTCATCCGTGTCGATCGGACTGTATAATATCGTACTGCAGGACGTCGAAAACTTGAACACGGACAGCCTGATGCGGCTCCAGGTCGAGCAACTCGAGAAAGAGAAGAAAGAGCGCGAGGCGCGGCTACGTGTCATTGCCAAGCGGATCGACCACATCGAGCGCGCATACCGCCAGGAGGAGCGGCCCTTACTCGCGAAGGACTACGAGCAGCAGCAGACGAGCGACCGTTCGACATTTGAGCGGGTCCAAAAAGATCGCATCGAGGCTGCACGACTCGACCACAAGCGCAATCTGGAGACGAAGAAGCGCCTCTCACGCATACTCCCAGAGTTCGAAGCGCGTAAGGAGATCATCCTCGAGAAGCGCAGCGCCGAGTACGAGCGCAAGCAGGCGGCCGCGGAGGCGAAGATCGAGGAGGAAAAGGCAAAGCGCCGCGCCGCGGTGCTCAAGACGCGCGAAGAGGAGCGCTTACGAGAGGAAGCGGTCGAACGGGCTCGCCGCGAAGCAGAGGAGGCCGAGCGGAGCAAGCTCGAGGGTGCGTTGTTCCGTGATCCACGAACCATCGTCTTTCTTAATCTGGTTGACACCCCCTTTCCCTCCCTCGAAACAGAGGAAGAACGCCAGCTTGCAGAGGAGGAAGCCGCAAAGCGCGAGGCAGAAGCAGAGGTCGTCCGCATGCGCGAGGAGCGCGAACGACAGCGCGCGGCGGACCTCGAGCGTATCAAGCTACAGCAGCAGCGCGAGGAGGAGGCGGCACGGAGAGCCGAGGAGCGGCGCAAGCAACCACCTGCCGCCACCGCTTCCGTGCCGACAACGGTGTCCGAGGGCGGGGCGTGGCGTCGCGGTGGCCCTCCGTCTGCTGTCGCTGCTGCGCCTCCACCGGCTCGCACGCCCCCGCGTTCTGAAAGCCCCGCGCCGTCTGGCGGCTCATCCAGGCTGTTTGGTCGTGGTGGTGGCACCGGCGGTGCCGCGACGGGCTGGCGTGCGCGCGAGCAGGCAAGGGGCGCCGGGACTGCGACTGGCGGTGGTCCCGCTCCGTCGTCGGGGGCGCACGAGGAGCAGCAGAAGAAGGTGGAGAACAAGGATGATGGGTTCCAGGCTCCGAAGAATGTGTGGAAGCCTTCGAGGTTGCGGGGACAGCAGTAGACTTCCTTTTTTTTTCTTCCTGTTCTTTCATCTGTGCGAGTAGGGCCAATGTATCCATTACTTTGCATTACATTTGATCTCTGAGCGTGGTTGGTGATCGTAGCCACAATCGTTCACCACTGCCGGTCAATTCATGTCATCATCGCTATCGTCGTCATCTAGATAAAGATTACTGGATTATCCATGCCTTTACTACGTGCTAATGGGGAGATATGATCACCAGTGTAAACAACAATGAGTGCAGTACAGATTGCGGGTCTAATATATATATATATGCATATAAGCGACGGGGTAAGAAAGCACCGAAGAAACCAGAAAAGAAAAAGAAATCAAAGAAAGTCCAAGTGAAGTGCTGCATTGGTCAGATCGAGATGGTCGTTTTGCTTGGAGTGGACGTGAAGTTCGCTCCTTGTCTGGAGATTCAGGTGGAAGAAAGGCGAGGGGAGGTAAGGCGAAGACCTAGTAGGTGGTAGATGAGGATGGGGTGTCTGGGATCACCGTCTTTTCTGTTGCTCCTCTTCCTCCGCCTCAAGCATCATCGCTGCCCCCCAAAAAAGAAACCCGATCAGCAAACCTGCGCAAGAGAACGAGGAGTCCAAAACCCACCGCCCCACGACGAATTTTGCATCGAAGCGAGCACGTCGTGATCGTCGTCGACCATGAACGACGAGGAATCGCGAAACACAGACAAGTCGCGCCTGCCAGCAAGTAAAAAAGGACGAGAGTCGATTTGCCAGTCAGCATCAATCCAAATCCGTCGGAAATCGGTACCTCGCAACAAAAAAGGCAAGGCAGGGTTGTATTACGTACGTGTAGCGCAGTCCGAGGTCAGCCGAGAGTGCGCTCATGTCGCTCTCCCGGCGGTCGCGGCGGAGTCCTCTCAAGGGCGAGCTACCGCTGCTGCTGCCTATGCTGCCGCCAAGGGGCGAGAAGTCGGACGGACTGAAGTGATCGTGCCGCGTTGGCGTCTCAGGCTCAACCCAGCTAAAACCGGCCTCGTGCCGCTTGGCGGAGGTGATGTCGCGGCTACTCACGGGCAGCGGCGGCGGCGTGGACGGCATGTCCTCGACGACGACGATCTCGGGCACGTCTGCCGGTGGGAAGGGAGACGAGACGATTGAATCAGTGTCACGTGGCGAGCGAGGAGATGATCGTACCGTGGTCGGCGGCTGCGGCGTGAGCCTGCTGCCGCATCGCCAAGAAGCGTCGGCGGTAGGAGATAGTCCTCAACATTGACCTCACGTGGTCGAGGTTGACGAGGTCTGTGACGAGCCCGTTGGTTCCGGTTCGGACGACAAGGTCTTTCAAACTATCCACCACCATGTCAGACACAGTATCGCTCGGCTGAATGCTCGTTCAATGGGACTTACACCAGGGCCTCCTTGTCAACAATCAATTTGTGGTGGGCTAGCAATAGCAGCATGTTAGTGAACGATATGCCCTTTCCGTGCTGGTGAATGATGATTGCTTCGTGGTACAGACGGCTGAAGAGCTTTCGGCGTCTGCGAATAGCCGCATAGTCGATCGTCGACAGAGTAGCGTTCAGTGACCTGAGGTTGACCCCGTGCGTAGACTTATTGTCAGTGTAGTCGCGAACACCTTTATCCGTACAGGTCGCCAAGATGTTTTCGACACTGAACTCTGTTGGATAGATGCGGACTTCGAAGATACCGCCTAATTTCTACATGATCAAGCGTCAATGGGGTTGCAGGAGGACGATGACGGCGGCCAGAAGTGCAGAGCTCACTCACCTTGAAAAAAGGGACAAACTGCGGGCGCTCCAAAAATCCTGTCTTCTGATTCGCGAATTCCGCCCAGACCTTCTTAAAAGCGCGCATCTCCTCTCGCGTTACTGCCTTGGCGCCGCCGGTGGTCTGGTATACGTACGAAAAGCTCTCGACTACCACACCTATATGTGGCATGAGCACAAGGGTACACCGAAAAGGTGGGAATATAGCTCACCAGTGAACATGTTCACAAAGATGTACTAAGCAATCTGGACGTTAAAACATAGGACGTCGGAGAAAGCGGAACAACCTACCATGCTAAGAATATTCCAAGCTATGAAAAGCGTGTAGGCCCAACCGACGCTTCCACAGTCTGAGTCTTGTTCGGCCGGCGATGAATCAGTACATCTGGGATAGGTGGTGGTGCTACAAGCGTGGTTAGACAAAAAAAGTGTGCAAGGAAGAAAGCTCACTGGTCGTGCATATATTGATTCCAGCCTTCGCTGAATATTCGGCAGCAGTCAGATAAGGAACGCGCTGCATCAGAGTAACCCAGCAGTACGCACCCCGAAGTCATGAACGCAAGCATCACAAGCGCATTGCTCATTGTCGAGTAGTTCTGATTGCGGGTTTCAAGCGTGTTCCACTTGGTCAGGCTGAAGACTTCCACGAAAAGTATGGCAAAGAACATGAACAAGACGAGCCAAAGCGAAAGGAGACTCAAGATGATGGGTAGACTGGCTCTGCAAACGAGTGGACGGTGAGAGCTGGCGTCAGGGGACAAAGCCATATTCATTAAGCAGAGGGACATACACGGCGGTCTTGAACAGCTTGTTCAAGTTGTTCATTCGTTGTACTAGCTTGAACGCAATGCTGACCAAAAACAGTTTTTGCAGTTGGTCGATCACATAACCATTGACGCCGATCCGAACAGAGATAGACGTGATCAAGCTACCCGAAGCGACGATGACGTCGAAGATGTTCCAGCCGTTGGCGCGGAAGCTTCGCCAGCCCAGTCCGTGGAAGCGCACGAGGATGTCGACGACGTACATGACGGTTATGAGCAGGAAGAAATCATCTGCGTAGCCCGAGGCCGATCAGCAAAACGCTCAGAAGCAGTAAGAGCACTGTCGGTGGCTTACTTCGGAAATCATCTGCAAAGGTTTGCGGAGAGAACGTTTGCGTCCTGAAAAGTAGAAAGTCAGCCCCGGACAGTGCCTTTTGTCTTCTGTTACGGGTGGGGGGAGGGACACGCACATGAGCGCGATAATGTGGAGGGTGAACAACACCGTCATCATCCGTGACCACCAGCCGTGCTTGTATACCGCGCGGTCGAAGCACCATGCCCTGGGCTTCCATGTCGGCCGCGTTTTTGGTCGTTTAGACGGCCGCTGGCGCTTGATCAGCTTTTGGAGGTCGATCCACTCTCGCTGGGGCTGCGTGAGCAGGGCGGTTCCGGTCTTCGCACTAAAATTCCCGATGATGATACTAGTCGCAGGAAGGGTCAGTTTGAAGAACAGACGCGGGTGCGCATGCCTGGGCGGAGGAAGCGGTACTCACCTGACGAACAGCGTGAGGATGACGACGCCCCCGAGAAGGTTGTAGATCACAAAGAAGATGGCGTTGACCTGCGACGCGTTGGTCTGCGGTTTCTGATTCGGCCCGGTGATGCTCGTCACGACGCCCATGACGTCGACCCATCCCTCGAGGGAGACGATCTCAAAGAGGATGAGGAGCGAGGCGCGGAAGGAATCAAAGGAGAATGTCGTCGACGGCGACGGGTTCGCCCAGACGCGCGGGACGGGGAACGCGAACGTGCTGGTACTGCCGACGACACTCATTTCGTACTCGTTGATGCATTCATTGAGCCCGGACGCCTCGCCGTCGTTGCACTGGTTCGTCAAGCCCTGGAAGATGTTCAGACCCCAGACCGCGTACGGGATCATGTAGAGGATGGCGAGCAGCGCGGCGTCGAGGATACGCGTGATGCCAGAGATAATCAGCGACTCGAATGTCGAACGCATCTTCTCGATCAGCGTGATCAGCTTGAGAGCGCGCAGCGCCTTGAGTGCACGCGTGAAGCGGCTGAGACCGCCGATAAAAATCAGGCCAGTCGTGACATTGACCAGGAGGCCGGCCATGATGAAGAAGTCAAGCACGTTCCAGATACCCCGCACATACGCGTTCGGGGTGAACACGAACCCGTCTGCGATGACCTTGATGACGAACTCCACCAGCAGCGTCAGTCCGAACGCCGACTCAGCAACATCGAACCAGGAACCGCGCACACGCCCGTGCTCCAGGTAGTAATTGCGGCGATAGATGGGCGTAGCGATCGACTCGACGACGATTCCCCCGATGACGGTCAGTAACAAGACGAGCTGGAAGATGATGTGCGCAATCTTCGATGGAGGCCGTCCGAATATGCGGTCGCCACCCGCGGGCCGGACGAGCATCTGGCAGAACCGCCGCACGGCGCTCTTTTGAGGAAAGATCCAGAATGTCTTGTCGAATGATGGGTGGTCGCGAATAAAGTCGGCCTTTATAGCTCTGCGCTCGTCCAAGGCATCGTTAACTTCTTCGGCCATCGCCCCTTCATTATTGATGGCCGCAAGGAGGTCACTAAGCGGTGAGTTTGATTGGGAAGTGACGCGATCAACTACAAAGACAGGAACTCACAGGTGCCCGTCTGTCTCTTCGTCGGTGGAATTCTGCGACGGGGAACTATGTTTGCGGGCGTGCCGCAGAGTAGCGAGGGGTACATCATCCGACTGCGTGTCACCGATGAAGAGCCTCTGCAGCACATTAAGCGACTTGTTCGTGACATGGTGCACGCGTCTCCTGCCTTCCGTTGTGCGGACCTGCGCTCCACAGCACCGAACGCTGGATTAGACAGGACTGCATCGGGGGGACTGGAAGAGGACTCACGCGGCTGGGCCGGCGCTCGGGCACTGGGAGGCCGTAGTCTTGCACAAGGGCCTTCTGCATCGGCAGCACGAGGTTCGAAGGGAGATTCTCTACAACGATGGCCCGCGGAGAGGGTTTAAACCACCGGTACGGATTGAGCTTGCGTACCCATGTCGGCCTGTGCTTGTCGGGTTCCTGCGTCCGGAAATAGAGGCTCGCCTGCTGACTGCGCTTGGCCTCCTCGGCGACGCTGAAGTTCTCGTTAATGACGGCGATGAACATTTGCAGTACGATAACTACAGGTCTCTCTAGTCAGCAATCGTGATAGAACGCGCTGGAAAAGTGGACGGTAACGCACAGTTCGCGAAGAAGAACCACCCTACGATAAAGATGACAACGACCCACGACTGCCCGAGGGGTATCTCCGCCATCGCAGAGCTGTAGAGGACGGTCGTCCAGTTCTCGGACGAGAAGATCTGGTAGATAGCCAAGAACGAAGTGAAGATCTGCCCAAAGTTCATAGCTTCGCTGCTCGAAAGGTCGCCGCGTAGGAGCTGCGAGGCAAAGAGCGCGGCGAGGTAGTTGACGATAATGAGGAAGAGAGACATGTTGGCTAGGCCGTGCATGTTCCCGAACACAGACAGCAGAAGCGGCTTCATGCGCGGGATCTCGAGGATAACGCGGTAGAAACGTGCGAGCTGGAAGATCGTCAGCCAGGGGTACGCCGGCGAGTTGTGCACTATGGGGATCTGGATGACCGTGGAGCCAATTGCGAGCACGAGGTCGAGGTAGTTGTTGCCCTGTACGAAGAAGCTGCGCCAATCCGGTAGATGCGCGACGATTCGCACTGCGATCTCGATATCGAACGCGATAGTGAGCACTAGCTCACCGATGTTGAGGATCTGCTGGTGGGTCGGGGTGATATCTACCTCGCGCGTCGCTTGCAGGACAAGCGAAGCGAGAGCGAGAGCGACCCAACACCACCGGATGTGTTCATATAGATCCCGGACAGGGTTTCCGCGTGCTGCACGGCGACGACCGTCCACTCCGGCAGCCCACGCTTCATCTTGCTCGTCAACGATGGGCCGAAGGCTAAACATATCATTTACTGGGCTGCATGAGAATAAAGGCGTAATAGAAACTCACGGAGAAGCGCTGAACGCGCTCTTTTGTGTTTCCTCCCTGATAGCCGAGAACGTGTTGGTAATCACAGCGACGAACAGGTTGATGAGCCAAAAATTTAGCACGACGATACAGATTATAAAAAAGAAGGAGGATATGAAGAATTCCGCGTCGATCATGGAGTACATCAGTGACGACCACTAAAACAAATCAGTATAAGCAAGTCAATAAAAGATGCGTCGACTAACCCCGTTGGCGGACGCCACGACAAACACTTGCAGAGCAGCAAAGTAAATCGTGTCAAAGCTCTCGATGTTACCTTGAGGATTGTTGGCCTCCTATATTTTCAGTCATTCGGGCCGATAGCAGGCAAAAGCTACTGACGGACCTTGCAGACCTGGCCAACCGGACAGATATATCCCTTTATGGTAACATTCCGTCCGTCCTGCGTTATGTACGGCATTTTAGAGAAGTTACCCGAGTCAATGTATCCCCCGCACGATTGACTGAGCTGGATCTCGGGCTCACCGAGGGTCGGCTCCAAGTAGCACGACCGGCGGAGCGAGCCCTTGAATGTCTGAATGCCGATGATCCTGGTGAGCAATGAGTCGTCAGCCTCGACCCTGAAAACAAATAGGCCGTTCATCGTGCGCGGAGGACATACGAAAACAGGGCCATGGCGAAAAGCACGAAATACGCTACGCTGGCGAGCAGCGGGCGCGCCGTCTTGAGCGAGCGCATGATGGTCTACAGAGAAACGAACCCGGTGGTGACGACATCGTAAGTTTCTCGATCGATCGATCCCCTGCCAATCGGGCCGCGCGATGTAGCACTCACCGTCGTGCCGGACGTGATCGTGAGCAGCCTGGCGGTCCGCAAGACGCTGAGCGCGCGGAAGATGCCGACATGGTACCGCCCGCGCTCGGCGCCGGTCTGCGCGAGGAGGAACGTAATCCAGAAGGCGACCACGGCAATGGCATCAATGCGCGTCCAGCTGTGGCGCAAGTACGGTAGGTTGCGGCGCGTGACATCGCGCGCGAGGCGCATGCTAAACTGAAACGGCAGCACAAGCGTGTCCTGTGCGGGCGTGTACGTGGTCAGGGCCATCACAATCGTCGAAGACGAAGATGGTGTTTTCTCTAGAAGCGTCGCGGTTGTGTCGGCACGCTTTCGCGCTGGGGGTGCTGAATTGACGAGAGTGGCGCTCGATGCGGCAGCGGAGGTGGCGCCTAAGGGCGCAGGGGAGTCGTATCTGGAAGAGAGGCCGGAAAGCGCGAAGGGCCGGGTGGCGTTCCCGTAGAAACGGTGGAGGCGGTGGAGGAGTGTGCCTTTGCGGCCAAGGTTTGTGGTTGGGTGAGTAGGGGAGGCAGCGGCGGAGCGAACGGCGGGCGCAGTTGACACGGGGCGAATCGAATGGTCGGTCGAGAAAGGAGAGGTGAAGACGGCGTAGATGGGAACTTCAGGGTCGAGGATGAGACCAGAGACGCACATTCGTGAAAACGCTTCAAAGCTGCGCAGCAAGTCGACATGTGAGAGGAAGCCCGGTAGAGGAGCCTTCGACAACATGCCTGAATAACACAAAAAGGAAGAATATAATATAGTCTTCCCATGTCTGGAAGAAGCCGAGTACGCGGGGTGGCGTTGCGCTCGGGTCAGAGAGTGTGAGGGTACGAGAGGCCTGAATGGTCAGCAAAATAGCGTAAAGAAGAATCGAACAAAGAATGACAATTTCTGTCCACCTGTGCGGCAGTCAGGCATGCTGCACGCGCCAAGTAGAAAAAAAAACCAAGGTCACGCACGGGAATATCAGAAAATCGTACATGGCGAGCCGGACGCGGTTAGTCGGCCCAAAGAATCCGAGCGTGCGTCCGCGCAGGGGAAGGACATTGCTCGGGTCCGGCAGGGGTTCATCCACTTTCTCTCCCCCTTCATCATCATCTTCTGCGACCCGCTCCTCGCCATCGTCGCTCCCCAAGCGAACATGATCTTCATCTTCGAGGCTGGAGCCGGCAAAGTTTACAACACGCACCGAGATGCGGCGAAGGCCCTGGGAGATAGATTTGATGGTCGTTCCAGAGCGAGAAAGGGGGGAGAGCTCCGCACTGTAGCGCTGCGTACGACGCCGCGTGCGTGGGGTGGCAGCGGCAGTGTGTTCTGAGTCGGTTCGCCAATTGCCTCCATTGGTCGGTTCGGAAGACACGTTGGGGGTGAGGTGGGCCGAGTCGTCGAATGTAGATGTGCTAGACTCGCGGCGCGAGGAAATGAGGGATGCGGTGGAAGTGCCCGCGCGGGGGTGGTTCGTGTATACGAATGGCTCTACGCCGTAGTCCGAGGTCGCCGTCGAGACACGAAACCTGTCCATTTGTGTGGGGGAGATGAACGGGTCGTCATCGATAGTGTAAGCGGGGGCGGGTTGTGAAGATAAGTTGGGACGGGATGAGGGACCAGGGTCGTTCATGGCGGACAAATCTGAGTCGGGGCGAAGAGGATCCTGTCCAGACTCGACTCTGCCCCAGCTGAGTCGGCGCCTGGCGAAGCTGTTGCGGCCGTCACCAGAGGGTACAAGCGAGGGAGAACCTGGTCCGATGCCAGCTGAGGTGACGGCGAGTTCTATTGCTGAAGAGGTGGAACTGTGAGTGGAATGCTGCGCGCCGTCCATAGACATGCGCGAGCGTGATAGTTTACACAGGAATAAGAATGATGAAGAACGGTCTCTCAGTTGCAATCGGTCGGGCCAAGATTGGTGGTCATGAAAGCGACGGTAACAGAGTGACGCTCGGTTGCCAGTTTGGTTCCAAAAAAGGAAGGTTTCGAAACGTAAGCGACTGACGCGACGGGCTTTCCCGCGATCCAAACCATCGTCGTGAATCCTCCATGATGCAATGGCCGAAGCTGCTCACCCATGGCCTGAATACATACATCAATCCTTCAATTCTGCTATCATGAGCGGTCTTTCTGCCCGTGATGAATCGCTCTTCTATGGTCCATTCACGCGACTTCTCTACACCCTTTCCTCCGCCGAGCGCCCATATGAAATTGTGCCATAGTTCAAGAGTGTAGCTCTACAGGGCTCTGATACCATCGCTGTTCTTGTGGTGGAGCTCAATCGCCATCCTGTTTTTTCCATTGAGATTAAACCTCCTGCCCCAATCCCCTATGACTCTAAGCGCAAAGAAGCCGATGAATAGACGAGACGCCAGTTCAGGGATCTCAGACAAATCTTAGTCATTCCTATCCTCCACGGAACCAGTGCATTCGGCATTCGACCCTTGTTCTATGAATACGATAAAGCTACCCATGTCCTCCAACCAGAGCAAGTTCTCCGGCTCCACCCTTCCGCTCTTGCCGACGTGGCTCCCATCACTCGCTGGGACTGTGACGTTCTCCAACAGGAGGGGGCGAACCGCTTGAGGGATGTCGTCAATAAGGTTAAGGAGATGGCTGCCCAGGTCTGAGGGTACCGGTTTGATACAAAGTTATCCATTCTTAAACTCGTTGGCTAACATCCCATTCCTAGAATCCCACAATGGATTGCCAACATATGCTTCCTCGAGATATGCGATATTTTTTCTGAAGGCGAGAAATTTGATTCGTGGTGGTGTGCGTGCTCCGATTCCGAGACATCTGTGTCGGCTTATTTGTCTCGCTGACGCCGAAGGCACTGAGCAATTTGTCGAAGGGATAACTTAGCTTGACGCATGCCACGGGTAGGAAAAAGGAAGAAGGCAGTCAAAATCGTGTGCGGGGCCAATGTCCATCGAGGAGAAAGCAACACTTTCATGCGGCGATGAAACGGAGGACGACGGCATCCGGAGAGAGCAGATGAAGTAGTCGGGACGGAAAGGGGTTGGCTCCTCCTTGACCCATACTGCAACATCCTCAGTGAGCATCCTTCAATGCTTTGCACGCGCGTGTGAGAACTCATGAGGATTTGAATTCAAAAGTAAGAAATACAAATGCAATATTCGTAAAGTAGAGGATACAGGTTTTTCTCAAGCGTCAGCATGTATGGTCGATGCACAGTCTGTCACGCACTGAGATTACATCGTCGTGGTTGCGCTCGGGTGCGGCTTGCAGGGGGCCGCTCGCGTCGATGCCGGGATCGGGAGTTTGTATGTCTGACAGAGTGGGACTTCATTTTGCTGTGTTCCAAGTTGATGAACATACGGCGAAGGCCACAGATTCGGACTCACGCTTTTGCTCAGTCTAGAGTACAATAGCAGAATGCTGTGTCACTTTACGCGTCAAATTCGTCGTAGGTGTTCTGTTTTTTCACCCCGGGTGAGACATGACACTAGTATTCAGGCTTATAGCGGTCAGTGTTGCGCGTGCGGGCTGGTCGCTGTTCAGGAATGTAGGCCATCTGGGGGTGTCGACTGTGAGAGGGACGTGGCATATGCGTGTGCTTCTCGCTGACCTGGCATGGTCCTAACGGTGACGGTACTGTAACGGACGTGTAATTTACGCTGTCAACGGTCCACTCCGATTTGTCATGTCATTCAAATACAGAACTCGAACTCGGGATGTCCGTTCCGTGTCTTGGGTCGCAGGAAAACTAGTACGAGAAAGCAGGTGGGCATCCTTTTTCACTTGCGTTGCATAAGAGTAATATAGGATCTGGTCGTGACACCATCACTGCTTTCTCAACGAGGTCCTTATCGTTTCCTCTGAGGGCTGGACCTCGCTCAGCGTTTAGCGTTCAGCGCTTAGCCCTTGCAGGTTGCACCTTGGTAATTTAACACTCTATCCTGATACTACTTTTCGTGATACCAATCGAACCTGGGAGAAGTGACCATTTACGTGCAATATCACGCGCCTACACTCGGCCATGGTCCCACACAGCGAGTTTAGTGAGCGAAACAGTTACGCAACGACGGCAATCAAGTAGCAGCGTAAGGGTGATGACGGGGGGCGTTGCATCTCCCTTGGGTGATGCGGGCTGTTCGCCGCCCCCACTTGGCTCGCATCCACCCTGCCTCGGCACACCTGCCTATGGCCATTTCCTGCCCACGCCTCGTTTGAGTAGCTTTGCGGCTCCATTGAAGGCGAGGGCTGCGGCGAAGAAGGACGACCAGGCTGAGGTCTAGGACTATGTTGGACGAGCGCGCTCAAATACTAGACATTCCCTTTTCGTTGCGTTGTGAGGAAATCCGGACACTTATGCACATGGGGACTATAAATCGACAAGTGGGTGATAATAAGCGCCAAAACGACGTGACCGGCGACAGTCTGAGTGCCTTCTAAGCTACTACTGTATGAGGAGTTCTAATGCACAGGTATATTTGGGAGTAGGAGAAGGACAGTACGGAGACTAGTAGCTTGTAAAGTGCCACATAGGGCCATGTACCCCAAAGTGCACTCAAATGGATTCGAAAAAAAAAGTATGAGGAACACGAGTCTCCCTGAACAGCCCGAAGACTTTCTGAGTCCGAGCGGCTACAATACGGCGCACAAGGATAAATTGTTTGTGCATCCCCGATATCCATATAGTTCAACAGGCTCTACGGATCCTGTTAGTGGGGCACAGGAGGTGCGTGTTCATTATCCCCTATGGCGTCTCCCACGTCTGTCGTGATAGGGCACAGGGCTCTGGGACCAACAGGACGTAGATGGAGAGGCTAAGAGGAACGTATCATGTCACACTCGGGGAGGATACAGTCACTGGAACCGGGAACCGGTCTCTTCGTGATAAAACTGTGAAAAATACCTGAAAGAACATAAAGGTTTCCACATGATGGCAAGAACTTAAAGTCTTTAACGTCCCCATTGTCCTCTGCCATTGTCCTCCATGAAAGACTCAAAGTCTGACTCAGTTGTGCGAATTTTATGTCTAAGTTGGTTTTTTTTCACGATTTTTTCACCGAAAGGCCGATTCCCAGTTCCAGTGAGTCCACCGACTTCCCTCCGGATCCGACGGTTAATGAACGTGACCAGGCGCTTGCTGCTCACGATTGTCTCGAGGAGCTCGCCCACGCGCCACACGGAACCGGGCTCCACGACAGTCACGTAGGGCCGGAAGGGCACGCTAACCCTCTCGAAGACCAGCGCCGACACGTCCGGGAATGAGAGTCGCCCCAGTTCGTAAAGAGCAGCGTCAGCACGTCGGTCGGTCAAGTTGTGCTTCAGGAGGGTGGAAATACTTCGGAGGTGTGTTAGTGGGTATGATTTAAAAGCGTGAGCGTAGTGAGGCTAGGTGCTGGAGTGCACCAGCATTGGTTGCCTCGTCGACGAGCGGTGCCTGGTAGGCGAAAATTGTGCCGAAGGGTGATGGAGGGGGTCAAGACATCACCGCTCGAGTGCGCGTTCTCGCCCACAATACGAAGCCAGTAGCACACAGAAGGATCTATCGATCTGAAGGACAATCCAGAATCGCAAGACCTGTCGAGCGTGGGTCAGGCAATGTTGCCACCGAAGAGCCTATCGTTACCGATAAGGATGAGAAGGTGGTTGCAAGGTCGCTGTGCTTCAAGTTGAGCTTGAGTGCTTGAGCCTTGGGGACGAGGAGGGACGGATTCCGATATTCTCAATTAGGGCCGTTCCGGCCCGGCTTGGCTAGCTCTGACTTGGCTGGAGGCGACAAATCGATCAACAACTCTTGCTTTCCCAAACTCCATCGCTCCAATGGACACCCAACAACCCCGTCATCAAATTCCAAAGATCCAGTTCCGAGTCCTTATTATAGGAAGGGCAAACGCAGGAAAGACTTCCATCTTACAAAGACTTTGTGACACAACGGAGAGCCCCATTATTTACCGAGGAAAGGAGAAGGTATGTAGTCCAACCTTATTGTCTGCGTGTCTGATCTCACTGCCGACCAGGTTACACTTTACCCGTCCATGGATGTTAGTGATAATAGTACTTTCTCTTCTGTTGCCTCTAAACACGGAGCCAGCGAGGCGAGCACACGATCGACGACGAACTTGTGTTCTCAAATCATAAGGGCTACGTGTTTCACGATTCTCGCGGAATTGAGTCGGGAAGCACAGAGGAACTCGGGATTTTGCAGGAATTCATTCGGCGCAAGTGTGGAGAGAGGCGACTGCGAGACAGATTGCATGCGATATGGTTTGGACTCTCGAGTATTCACGATTACGATAACTGACGGTTATATTTTGAGGTACTGCGTTCCAATGGACAACCAACGACCACAGCTCGATCTGAAATTTTTCAATGACATTTCCCCAGACCAGAATGGTGCGTTGTTGCGGGCATTCATGACTGTATTTAACGAACAATTTGAAGTCCCCGTCATTGCAGTGTTCACTAAATATGACCAATTCTTGCGCAACGTCGAAATGCATTTGTTCGATTACCCTGAGGAATACCCGGATAGCAATGTATCTGAAGTGGCGGAGAAACTATTTCAAGAGCGCTACCTACATCCCCTTGGTAATGATGTTAGATTTGTGCGACTAGAAAGTAGGTTCAGAGTCAAATACCAGGGTTACATGCCGATTGATATTTGGCAGAAATGCACAGGCAAAATAGGCGCTGCGATGATCTTATTGAGAAGACGGCCGCAGCTTTGAATGAGGATATCGTCGCATTGATGCTTTTAGCTGTGCAGAGGGGTAATTTAGGAGTGAGTGTCCAAACGGCTTTGAACCGGTGAGTGTGCCAGTTGAGGGGGCGGAGGAAGCGACATGAGCAACGGTCTCAACAAACACTGCAGTGTCCATTCCAGTGCTGGGTTCGAGGTCAAACGTGCAAAGGATATAGTTCGGGAATGTCTTATTCCGTTTCCATTCATCTGGGCAAGTGTTAATAGAGTCCTGAATTTGTGGTACATGCCTCATGATGCTTGATGTCGCCCAACTCCTAGATAGTGAGTGCCGCCCATACGCTTTTCAGATCGACTGACCCGACCATGCTGGTGCTCTGCTCTCCAGTTTGTGAGTGGTTTCCGTGCCCCACTGTTTCAAGCCTGCTGACGACGCCTGTCCTCGGCTCTTCAGGAAGTGAGTGGCTGCCGTGGCTCGCTGCGTTTCAAGCCTGCTGACGATGCCTGTCCTCGGCTCTCCAGGGAGTGAGTGGCTGCCGTGGCTCACCGCGTTTCAAGCCTGCTGACGATACCTGTCCTCGGCTCTCTAGAAAGTGAGTGGCTGCCATCCTGGCTGCTTTTCAAACCTACTAATAACGCCTGTCCTCGGCTCTCCAGTATGTGAGTGGCTGCCGTGGCTCGCTACGTTTCAAGCCTGCTGACGGCGCCTGTCCCCGGCTCTCCAGGAAGTGAGTAGCTGCCGTGGTTCGCTTTTGAGCCTGCCGACGATGCCTGTCCTCGACTCTCCAGGAAGTGAGTGGCTGCTGTGGCTTGCTGCGTTTCAAACCTGCTAATGACGCCTGTCCTCGGCTCTCCAGTATGTGAGTGGCTGCTTTGGCTTGCAGCGTTTCAAGCCTGCTGACGACGCCTAACCTCGGCCCTTCAGAGAGTGAGTAGCTGTCGTGCCTTGCTGCGTTTCTAGTCTGCCGACAACGCCTGTCCTTGGCTCTCTAGTGGGTGAATGACTGCCGTGGCTCGCTGTGTTTCAAGCCTGCTGATGACGCTTGACTCGGCTCTCCAGGGAGTGAGTGGCTGCCATGGCTCGCTCTATTTAAAGCCTGCTGACGATACCTATCCTTGGCTCTCCAGGAAGTGAGTGGCTGCCGTGGCTCCCTGCGTTTCAAGCCTGCTGACGACACCTGTCCTTGACCCTCCAGTTGGTGAGTGGCTGCCGTGCCTCTCTGCGTTTCTAGTCTGCTGACGATGCCTGTCCTTGGCTCTCTAGGAAGTGAGTAGCTGCCGTGGCTCGCTGCGTTTCAAGCCTGCTGAAGACGCCTGTCCTCGACTATCCAGTTGGTGAATGGCTGCTGTGGCTCGCTGCGTTTCCAGTCTGCTGACGACGCCTGACCTTGGCCCTCCAGCCTGTGAGTAGTTACCGTGGCTCGCTGCGTTTCAAACCCGCTGACGATGACTGTCCTCGGCTCTCCAGTGGGTAAGTGGTGCCGTAGCTCGCTGCATTTCAAACCTGCTGACGATGCCTGTCCTCGGCTCTCTAGGGAGTGAGTGGCTGCTGTGGCTCGCTGTGTTTCAAGCCTGTTGACAATGCCTGTCCTCGGCTCTCCAGGAAGTGAGTGGCTGCTGTGGCTCGCTGCGTTTAAAGCCTGCTAACGATGGCTGTCCTCGACTATCCAGTTAGTGAGTGGCTGCCATGGCTCGCTGCGGTTCTAGTCTGCTAATGACGCCTGTCCTTGGCTCTTCAGTTTGTGAGTGGCTGCCGTGGCTCGCTGTGTTTCGGACCTGCTGACGACGGGTGTCCTCGGCTCTCAGTGGGTGGGTGGCTGCCGTGGCTCGCTGTGTTTCAAGCCTGCTAACGATGCATGTCCTCGGCTCTCCAGGGAGTGAGTGGCTACCGTAGACCGCTGCTTTTCAGACCTGCTGACGATGCCTGTCCTCGGCTCTCCAGAAAGTGAGTGACTACCATGCCTCGCTGCGTTTCAAACCTGCTGACGACGCCTGTCCTCGGTTCTCCAGTATGTGAGTGCTGCCGTGGCTCGCTGTGTTTCAACCCTGTTGATGACGCCTGTCCTCGACTCTCCAGTCTGTAAGTAGCCGCCGTGGCTCGCTGCGTTTCAAGCCCGTTGACGACATCTGTCCTCGGCTCTCCAGAGAGTGAGTGGCTGCCATGGCTCGCTGCGTTTCAAGCTTGCTGACGATGCATGTCCTCGGCTCTTCAGAAAGTGAGTGGCTGCCATGGCTCACTGCGTTTCAAGCCTGCTGACCTCGGCTCTCCAGGGAGTGAGTCTGCCGTGACTCGCTACTTTTCAAGCCTGCTGACGACGCCTGTCCTCGGCTCTCCAGGGGGTGAGTAGCTGCCAAGGCTCGCTGCGTTTCAGGCCTACTGACGACGCCTGACCTCGTCTCTCCAGTTGGTGAGTAGCTGCCATGCATTGCTGCGTTTCAAGCCTGCTAACGACGCCTGACCTTGGCACTCCAGTTGGTGAGTGGTTGCAATACCTCGCTATTTCAAGCCTGCTGACGACGCCTGTCTTTGGCTCTCCAGTATGTGAGTGTCAGCCATGGCTCACAGCATTTTAGGCCTGCTGACGACGCCTGTCCTCGGCTCTCCAGTGGGTGAGTGACTGCCGTGGGTCGCTGCGTTTTGAGCCTGCTGACCTCGGCTCTCCAGTTTGTGAGTGGCTGCCGTGGGTCGCTGTGTTTCAAGCCTGCTGATGATGCCTGTCCTTGGCTCTCCAGTTTGTGAGTGGCTGCCGTGGGTCGCTGTGTGTCAAGCCTGCTGATGACGCCTGTCCTCGACTATCCAGTGGGTGAGTGGCCGCTATGCCTCGCTGCGTTTCTAGTCTGCTGACACGTCTGTCCTCGGCTCTCCAGTGGGTGAGTTGCTGCCGTGCCTCGCTGTGTTTCAAACCCACTGACGACGCCTATCCCTGGTTCTCCAGCCTGTGAGTGGCTGCCATGCCTCGCTGCGTTTCAAGCCTGCTGACGACGCCTGTTCTCGGCTCTACAGCCTGTGAGTGGCTGCTGTGGCTTGCCGCGTTTCAGGCCTGCTGACGATGGCTGTCCTCAGCTGTCCAGTATGTGAGTGGCTGCCGTGGGTCGACGCGTTTTAAGCCTGCTGACGACGCTTGTCCTTGGCTCTCCAGGGAGTGAGTGGCCGCCGTGCCTCATTGCGTTTTAAGCCTGCTGACGACGGCTGCCCTCGGCTCTCCAGTTGGTGAGTGGCTGCCATGCCTTGCAGCGTTTCAAGCCTGCTGACGACGGCTGTCCTCGGCTCTCCAGGTGGTGAGTGGCTGCTGTGCCTCGCTGTGTTTCAAGCCTGCTGACGATGCCTGTCCTCGGCTCTCCAGGGAGTGAGTGGCTGCCATACCTTACTGCGTTTCAAACCTGCTGACGATGCCTATCCTTGGCTCTCCAGGGAGTGAGTGGCCACCGTGGCTCGCTGTGTTTCAAGCCTGCTGATGACGCCTGTCCTCGACTATCCAGTATGTAAGTGGCTGCCGTGGCTCGCTGCGTTCCAAGCCTGCTGACGACGCCTGTCCTCGGCCCTCCAGTTGGTGAGTGGCTGTCGTGCCTCGCTGCGTTTCTAGTCTGCTAACGACGCCTGTCCTCGGCTCTCCAGTTGGTGAGTAGCTGCCGTGCCTTGTTGCGTCTCTAGTCCGCTGACACGCCTGTCCTCGGCTCTCCAGTGGGTAAGTAGCTGCCGTGGCTCGCAGTCTTTCAAACTTGCTGACGATGCCTGTCCTTGGCTCTCCAGAAAGTGAGTGGCTGCCATGGCTCGCAGCGTTTCAAGCCTGCTGAGGATGACTTTCCTGCGGCTCTCCAGTTGGTGAGTGGCTGCCATACCTCACTGCGTTTCAAGCTTGTGATGACGCCTGTCGCTCTTCAGAATGTGAGGGCTGCTTGCCTTGCTGCGTTTTATACCTGCTGATGACGCCTGTCCTTGGTTCTCCATTCATCATACTCATCCCTGGCCTACTAGCGCGTGCGTGTGTGCTCTCCTTCCAAGCATGCTAACGGTGTCCATCTTTGGTCTTCAGTTTGTAAGTTCTCTCCGTACGTTCACTCAAACAAGAATCTCACACTCCTTATAAGACAATGCGGGTTATGTCACTGCCCACCATTCAAAATGTGTTATTTTCGTATTACACTTATCTGTCTCTATGGCTTATGATATTTATCTTGCTAGCTCACCATCCCCCATCTTAGCGGTCATCATTTGGTCCTTGGTATTTCACTTTATCATTTTTGGAGTGCGTTTGACCTTTGTGGAAGCTGTTATCCTCATATTGAAGCGTGCCACCTTCTTACGTCTCTCAAACTTGTCAAGTAAATCAGCTCTAACCCGCGCGGAGCTGGACTATCGGGAGGCGAATATTGACTTGAAAATTCGACAATACCTTACGGGATCCTCTCAAGAGCACTCTGTCGAGTCATTTGCAGGCTTTATTATGGCTACTGATATGGTTCGTTTATTCTTGTATTTGTTAAGATAATATCTCGTTAAGCTTTTAGTGCCATCTCAGTCTTCAGTCAACAACACATCCACATAAGATCATTGGATTAAATGGTTCTGGAAACCAGTATTCCCGCGCAAGACTATCTTGCTGGAGTCAAGGAACAACACAGGGAAGGATAAGTAGATCCAATGTCGAGTGGTTCGGGAATTGTGTAGTTGAGCCATGTACAACCTGTTTGTGATTCGCCCGCCAATTCACACGTTTGAGTCTCTGTCGAAGCCGCGTGAATTCGAACATCGCCCGCTGGGGCGTGAATCTGTGAACGCCACCATCGATTCACACTTCCCTCGCGCGCCTGATCTTTGGACAGGCCCCTCCGGCTTTACTCCGACACGTTCAAGTTTACTTCACACACTCTTCAACAATCGGCGCTATATCAGCCTGGTTGCCGTCTAGTTGAGAGATTGTTGTACCAATCCCAAAAGTCCGATTGAAAGAAGGTGAAGCCGATCGTTTGCTATTCACGATTTGCCTAAAATTTTGCAACTCCCGCTGAATAATAATATTAAACTCCCCGCTTTCCTTGCCACCTCTCCTCCTAGCACATCCTCTATTTTCCTCTTGCCTCTTGCCTTCCACTGTATGCTACTTTAGTGTACCCAAAATGGCGCCACGTTCCACACGAACTCCTCTATTTTATTGTCCCTTTTTTTTTCTCGCTCGTTTGAGTATAATGGCGACGTCACTGCCACTTTCAAGTCCTTCTCTTTTGTCCAATGCTCATTTCTCAGCATATACAAATGGACATGCGCCAACTAAGCCCCGCACGTCAAATGCCTCCTCCAGCTCTCGACAGGACAAGACTTACCCAGCGAGAGTCACAAGCGGCTCCAGCCCACATCAGCAAAACTACCAAAGTTTAACCCAACTTATTTGTTGCTTAAATTCAGTCATTATGTCGCTAAGCCATCAGCCAAGGCTAAGCGACCACTAATCACATCAAACAGGTTTAAGGCCTTTCAGAGCTCTGTTTACGTTCAAACTTGTAGTGTAAATTCATAAGTGTGCTAAGACAATTTGTCAGCATACTAAGAAAGTAAGACGGAGTCATGAATCCAAAGTTTGTGCCAACCTAACGTGTTCACTGCCTCACTCAATTTGGCACTCCATTCCAGTAATGCTACTAAGGGTAAATGGCCTTCACAAAACAAAGCAATTGCTGTGGTTGAGGAATCCACAATGGGATGGTGAACATGGCAACATGTTGGGTCAAAATTGTTAGATAATGTATTTATAGTACTAGGAAAACGGGAATCTACGATGACAGTGAAACGTCTACAATGGGACAGTGAACATGGCAAACATATTAGGGGTCAACTTGGTACTCGGAAAACAGTGGGAAAGGCGAACCCTGCTCAAGATTAGTGGGCTTGACTGCAAGTTGGAAGATGCAATGACGTATGTGGTGCAAGAACTCAGTCTTCTTGTGTGTCATAGTTGGGGAATAGTGGGAAACATCCACGGTGGGATTGTAAACTTGGCAAACATATCGGGGGTAAACTTGGGTACTTGGAAAATGGTGGGAAAGGTGAACCCTGTTCAAGACCCTATAATTAGTGGACTTGACTGCGAGTCAGGTGATGTAATGATGTACGTGGTGCAAGAACTTGGTCTTCTTGTGTGTCATCTAAGAAGCAATGTCGAAAGTGTGATGATCAATGAACCGATTGACACAGAAGCCCTTGACATAGTCCAGTGAGTTGTTGTGTGTGATATCATCGGGAACGAATGAGCTCCCAAATATTGGGACCAGGTCCACTGCACAGAAGATGCAGTCAATGTGGATGACTGCAAGAATGGGATTTCCGCTGCGATCAAAATCAGGAGTGACCATCCACATCCCAGTGTCCTCGTCTGGCTTCTCGAAGATGTGACTGAACCAATGAACTAGGGCACAAGGGTAAGTAACACCAAGATATCTGAATGAGAAGAAGCATATGGCATGCGCGACCTCCATCCTGCGCATGCCATTGACCTTGTTGTCACTGTTGACAAAAATACAGTCGTAATGTGGCGTTCCCCTGAGCCATGAAGGTGCTGCCCATATGACTTCCGTTCACATGCCTTCATTGTTGCTTAGGTTGCTGGGGGTGTGGAACGTCGTGGTTGTGCAGTTGAAGACACGGACATGACCCACAAACCTTAGACAGGTATGGCTAGGGTCTTCATGAACCCCGCTATTGTCTAATTGCTCACATATAAATCGACTGATGAGCTGAGGAAGCTTGGGTACATTGAGCTCATTGGTTAGTGAGGAGACATCACCCACACGCCGTCATTCTTAAATATCAAAGTCACTTCACGTTTGAGCTTGAGACTGAAGCTAGTACTTATGTGGGACACTCGCAAGCCTGATATCACTCTCTATGGCTTGCAATGGGTCATTAGTTGTAGCAAGGGGTCGGGTCTGAGTGTGTCTCATCATCGACCCCATCGGTGATGTCAGCAGTCTCACGTTCACTCGGCATTCCTAAAGAGAAGCTGTGAGCGACAATTCGAGTACAAGGGACAAAAGACAAACCTTGTATCCTGGCATAACTATCCAGAATAGAGCCATTTAACATACCCCAGGCCAGAAAGTCAGCTCACGCAGCTGCAAGCTTATCGAGTCGCTGGATAGGAACGAGCATCTGAAGTAGGGCGTGGTACCGGTTGGACTGTCGCCAAGGCTCTTTTACCGCCTTGATGTATTTGGATTCCATGATTGAGGAACACAGGCCATTTGGGGCACCAAACAGTCAAATGAGCATCAAGTAATGAGTCATAGAGTGTTGTTGCAGTAAAGAAATGTCAAGGCAAACTCCAGTGGCCTGAAATATCGAACGGTAATGGTGAAAATGTCTCAATGCGTCCTCCAAGATCTCTATGGTCCATTCAGTGATCATGTCGGAGCGAGCGATGTAACAGAATTTGAGAAAGGCATGGAAGCAGCGCACCACATCACAGGGAATATGGCCCTTGATGGCCAGCAGGTAAACCTACACCATAGGTAAGTATTAATCTACTAACGACGAGAGGAACATGTGCTGACCTTCATCAGCACTTTAGAGTCATCTCTGGTCCACTGCTCGAAGCCACAACCTTGGGGAAATCGGCAGAGATGTGAAAAGGGTGGCACAACAGAAATACTAGCACAGTATGAGCACAGTACTATGGAAAGCAAGAGTGAGCACATCAGCAAAATGGACCTGACCTGTCATTACTAGGGGCAACTAGCGCCCACTAAAATTGAGTGCTGCCAGTGCTGCTAGTCTTGGCTAGTGCTCTCTAGTAACATTCCATTTTCCTGATGCAGCTTCATTTCTGACTGCACACTAGTTGGTTCCTTAGCCAACCCCTTGAGCTGCACTCCCGGTTGTTGACGCAGACAACTGACAGCGTGTGAGGGTTAGCAAGATAGCTAGACAAGAGCGCAACTTCAGAGGTAGAAGAACTCTATATTGCTATACTACACACCTAGACAAGAGCGCACTGCAGAAGGGAGTGAGCTAAG
>WNGR01001290.1_pt1 | contig 32953 bp, 30 predicted proteins | sample 5407581 | NCBI WGS metagenome assembly WNGR01 (sample SAMN13153383, study PRJNA577476) | soil metagenome | isolation source: 80 cm soil or saprolite under Garry oak tree replicate 2 | place: USA:California | collected 2016-06-15
GCCCTAAGCGCTCCGCCCTGCGGGCTGCGCAGGGCTGCGCTCCGGGCCAGGCCAACGACAACAAAGAGCAAAACCAAAAACGAAAAAGGGGACATTTTTAATGAGGTAAGAGAGGGGACATTTTAAAAGAGCTTTGACAGTATCGTCGCGAGACCGTTGACACCCGAGGGCCGCAGGCATATGGTCTTTGCTCAAAGGAAGACTTGAATGCGGACATTCGAGGTTAAACCACCTACTAAAGAGGAGAGAGCCAATGACGAATGAGAAGCACGATTCCGAAGAACGGGATGAGGCCGCCAGCGATCTTTCACGGCGCGACTTCATCGCCATGTCTGTGGCCGCTGGCATTGTCGCCGCCGCGGGTCCGGCCTCAGCCGCGATGCCTGTGATGGAGACCGATGTCACGATCAAAACGCCCGATGGCGTGTGTGACGCCGCATTCATTCATCCGACCACCGGCTCTCATCCGGGCGTGGTGATTTGGGCGGACGCCTTCGGCTTGCGCCCCGTGATGCGCGACATCGGCAAGCGCATTGCTGCCGAGGGCTATTCGGTGCTCGTGCCGAACCCGTTTTATCGCGTGGCCAAGGCGCCTGTGATCGCCAACGTCTCCTCCTTCAACTTCCAGACGGATATGCCCAAGATTCAGCCACTGATGGCGTCGATTAACGCGCCGGGCGCGGCGGAGAAGGATGCCGCGGCTTACATTGCTTTCCTGGACGCGCAGTCACAGGTCAATAAGGGGAAGAAAATTGGGACCCAAGGCTACTGCATGGGCGGGCCGCTGGTGGTGAAGACGTGCGCCGCCGTTCCGAATCGCGTTGGCGCCGGTGGTTCCTTCCACGGCGGCGGCCTGGTCACGGACAAGCCCGACAGCCCGCACCTGCTCGCGCCCAAGATCAAGGCGCGGATGTATTTCGGGATCGCGTCGAATGACGATATGCGCCAACCGGACGCCAAAGACAAGCTGAGAGAGTCCTTTGCCGCCGCAAAGGTTCCGGCCGAAATTGACGTCTACTCATCCAAGCACGGTTGGTGTGTGGCGGACATGCCGGCTGATGCGAGCGGGCCGATCTACAACATGCCGGACGCCGAACGCGCCTGGGGCAAGCTAGTCGCGCTATACAAGACGGCCCTCGCCTAAAAGACGCGCACGTCGCCCAGTCGACGACAGCCGCATTCGAGTTGTAGGCTCCCGACCGGGAGCGAAACGCGAATTTCGACGTATGTGATTGCGCACCCCAGGGGGTAGTGTCATGAAAAATAGCGTAAAGCGCCTCGGGCTCGCCGCCGTGCTCCTCCTAGCAGCGCTCCACGTCCAAGCGCAGGGCGCCAACGAGGTCGTCAGACTCGATCCGGCGCTCGATCAGATTATTTCCTCCGACACGAAAGTGGAGAAGCTGGCGGGCGGCTTTGGGTTCGTCGAGGGGCCGGTGTGGGTTCGCCAGGGCGGCTATCTGCTCTTCAGCGACATTCCCGCCAACGCCATCAACAAATGGACGCCGGACGGAAAGGTTGCCGTTTTCCTCAAGCCCAGTGGCTTTACCGGGAGCGATCCGTCGGACGTCGGATCGCAAAACAACAACGGGCAGGCGGTGGTCACGCTTCTCGGCTCGAATGGCGTGACCCTGGATCGGCAGGGGCGGGTGGTCTTTTGCGCGCATGGCGATCGGGACGTGGCCCGGATCGAAAAAGACGGAAAGCGCACAGTGCTGGCAGATCGGTTTGAAGGTAAACGTCTCAATAGCCCCAATGATCTGGTCTTCAAATCGGACGGTGCGCTTTATTTCACCGATCCTTCCGCCGGCCTCCGAAAGCGAGACGACGATCCCAAGAAGGAGTTGCCTTTCAACGGCGTGTATCTGCTGAAGGACGGCAAGCTTCAATTGCTGGAGAAGACCTTTGCGACTCCAAACGGTATTGCCTTTGCGCCCGGGGAGAAATATTTGTACGTAAACGATACAACCCGCAAGCTCATCATGCGCTATGAGAAGTCGACCAGAAAGGGAACGTTTACTGCACCGGACCGGGTGGCTTCTGGATCATGTCGCCCGAGGGCAAACACCTGGGGACAGTCAAGACGCCGGAGCTCCCCGCGAACCTTGCCTGGGGCGACGCCGACGCCAAGACCCTCTATCTCACCGCCCGCACGGGCTTATATCGCATCCGCCTGAAGGTTGCCGGGATACGGCCGTAAGGCAGCCGTTCTCGTCCACGCATCGGTAATCTTCGCTGCAGGCCGCGCAGCACGTCAGCCCGGCCTACCGCGAAGAGACTTCGGTTCGCGCCGCCTCGCGCGCTCGGTCGAGAACGTAGCCTTGGATCAGCCGCACCTGTGCCGATGTGAGGTCCTCTGAAAACGACGGCATCCCGAACTCCCTCGCTGTGCCACCCAGCGCGATCTGCTCGAACTTCTGGTGCGTTTCTTCTGGGGCATAACGCAAGTCGAACACCGCCCCGCCGCTCGCCACCTCCGCGCCATGGCAACGCGCGCAAAAAGTGGCGTACAGCACGCGGCCCTTTTCCATGTCGGGCTTGGACGCCGCGAGCTGGAAAGTCGGCATCGGAACCGGTTGAACCACTCGCTCGTAAGGAGGCAGCGTGGCGGTGCCGCCAAGCGCGAACGACAAAAGTTTTCCTGGCGCAACCTTTCCTTTGCCGGTGGCTCGATTGCCCAGCACCTCAGGTCCGCCCCATCCGGCGAGTACGGCGATGTACTGCTTGCCATCCACTTCGTAGGTCATCGGTGGCGCCATGATCCCGATTCCCGTGTCGAATTCCCACAGCAGCTTGCCATCGGCTGCCTGATAGGCACTCAGCTTTCCATCGGCGCGCCCCTGAAAAACGAGGCTGCCGGCGGTGGAGAGAGTTCCCCCGCTGCCTGGATCAGGGAGATCGACATGCCAAGCTTCGCGCTGGGCCGCGGCATCCCAAGCGACGAGCCGCCCGCTTGGTTTTAGCGCGAGCCATTGTTTGCGCACCGGTCCCACGTAGCCCCTGTCCAGCCCGGTGGTCTGGTCATGCAGGTTAATTTTCCAGCCGGCGGTCACCGCTTGAAGGGACGTGGCGTCCAGAGTTCCCATATACACAAGCCCGGTAACCGGATTGAAGGAGAGTGGATGCCAATTGTGCGCCCCTGCGCTCGAGGGCTTGACGATTGTGGCGTCCTTGAGTTCGCGGACCGCTGCGTTTTCAATGGGGCGCCCGTTGGAATCGATACCTTTGGCCCAATTGATCTCCGCATACGGGCGCGCCGAAATGAGCTTGCCCGTTGCGGGATCCAGCTCATAGAAAAATCCGTTCTTGTTCGCTTGCATCAGCACGCGGCGCTGCTGCCCTTCGATCGTAAGCGTGGCGAGCATCAGCGGCTGGGTCTGATAGGCCCACACCTGTTCGCCCGTATCGGCGCGCAGCGCGACGATGGAAGCGACGTAGAGATCATCGCCCTTGCCGCGCAGCCGGTCATACCAAGGCGAGCCATTGCCGGTACCGAAGAATACGAAGTCCAGGTCCGGATCGTACACAATTGCGTCCCACGCGGTTCCACCGCCGCCTGCCTTCCACCATTCGCCCGACCACGTCGCTGCCGCCCGGCGCATGGCCTCGGACTCGAACGGCTTTGCCGGATCGCCGGGCACGGTATAAGTCCTCCAGACCAGATTGCCTGTGTCCGCGTCATATGCCGAAACGTAGCCACGCACGGCGTACTCTGCCCCAGCGTTTCCAATGAATACGCGCCCCTTGGCGATTCGAGGCGCGCCCGTGATGGCATAGGGTCCGTCTCGGGACATGCGGATCGTATTGCCATAGCAGGCGACCTGTGCGCGCATCGACCGCGTATACCAGGCTCCATGCGCTGCTGGTGTAGAGGACGCCGTCCTGAACCAATGGCGTCGCTTCGAGGCCACGCAGAGTTCCCAGATCGAAAGACCATGCCAGGCCGAGCCGGGTTACGCTCTGCTCGTCGATCTGTCGAAGTGGGCTAAAACGCTGCTCGGAGTACGTGTGGCCGTAGGTGATCCAGTTCGCGGGGTCGGCATCGGCTGCCCGAAGCGCGGCATCATCCACTACCGTGACGCGACTGCGCGCACAACCAATGACTGCAAGAATCCAAACCGCCGCCGTTGCCACTATCAATCTTCGGGAAAAATTGTGACGCATCGCGGTTGCTCCAAGCATAGGGACTCCTTTCTCAGGCCGCGCAGCCGTACCTTTACCCCGCGCGTGGCGGAGCGTCAATGGGATTTTTCGAAAATTCGCTGCAAAATAGAACCCTAAAAATAACCGCTGGCGAAGAAGTGCGTCGCCCAGCCGAAGGATACGTCGTGGATACCTTTCAGCAGAAGACTTGGCTTGGATATCTGGCTTTCGTCCGCATCCTCGTGGGAGTGCAATTCTTCATGGTGGGATGGCCAAAGCTCACAGGAGGGCGCTTCCTAACCCGAAATGGCCAGGGTCTCGCCGAAGAATTGCTGCGCGGAGCACCGAAGGATTATCTTGCGTGGCATCGCGCGTTCATCACCGGCTTCGTCGTCCCTCACGCCCATTTTTTCAGCTATCTGGTGGCCATCGGTGAGGTGGCCATCGCGACTTCCCTCATCACCGGCTGCCTGGTACGGATCTCCTCCCTCTTTGGCGCCTTTCACAACGCGAACATATACTTTTCCGTCGCCATCGCCGCCGGTAGCGCAACCATGAACTACGACCGGCTGCTGGTCTTACTGCACCTCGTTTTTGTGGGCGCTTCCGCAGGTCGCGTGTTTGGCGTCGATGGCTGGCTGAAGCAGCACTTCCCTAATTACAGGCTGTTCTAGATCTTCGGCGACAGGGCGGCGAGCTCCTGCGCGGGCCAGCCTTACGAGCGAATGGTCACAACTTGCTTAAGCCCTCGTTCAGCTCGATATATGTCCCCCAAGGATCGGTGATGAACGCGAGCGCGATGCCCAGATCTGGCCGGGGGGTATAGGGCATGTCGAGCTTGATCCCGGCCGCTTCGGCCTTCTTGCAAAATGCCTCCAGGCCCTTGATCTCGAAACCAATGTGGTCGAGTTCGCGCCCTTTGGTTCCCACGGTTGGCGTGTCGGATTTCGCGAACGTCAAGTTCACTCCGGGCAGGTCGGCGGCCTCGAATTGGCCGCGCTTGCCCGGCTTAGCGCCAAACGTCTTGGCGTACCAGGCCTGAATAGCCAATACGGAGTTCGTACCGTGATGAAACTTGATCGGCACGGTCTGCATCGCATCTTCCAGAATCTCAACCCTCACGAGATCGTCCGGCGAGTGCAGATAGATTTGTTTTGCGTTCGCTGGATTGGGAGGCTCCATGGTCAGCCCTGCAGCCATCCACTTCGCCCTCGCCTCCGCTACATTCGGTACCAGGAAACCGATGTGATTCACCGTCGATCCCACCGTGCCGGCCGTCGGGTCCATTGCCTTTCGGATCAGGATCAGCACGCCCGGGAATTTCACCACTTCGTTGGCGCCCAGTTTGCTTGCGGGCTTGCCGCCCACCGCGATCCAGAACTTCTTGGCCGCGTCCATGTCCTGCACCGCGAAGTGCACATGGCCCATCGCCACGCCCACGCTACCGGGGTCGGCGAGCTGCGCCCGCGCCGCGGTTCCCGGCAATATTGCCACGAGCCCCAGAATCCAAATCAGTTTCCTCATGTGCCCTCCAGCGAAAGTCCGTCCTCAAGCGAGCTTTCGCGCAAGTAACGTACTGAACCCGACGCTCCCGCAACGGCGCTCGCAAAGCAAAGAAAGTCCATTTTCTTGTTGAACTGCGCGTTGAGCATGCCATCTTACTGGCCACAAGGCAAGTTTGGAATTTGACGTTCCTTCGGCGCGCATGCGGGCGAGCGTCTCCGCTGGCCTAATCGAGCATTCGGCAATTTACACCAACCCGCCCGGGGCGGAATTTGCGCGTTATTCCTCTAGACCCAGCGCGCGAATTTTCGTGAGGAGTGTCTTGTAGGAAACGCCCAGTTGTTCGGCGGCGCGCGTCTTGTTCCATTTCGAGGCGCGCAATGCCGCATCGATCTTGAACCGTTCAATATATTCAATGGCTCGTGTACTGACGTCCTGCAATGTTCCTTCCCAGGAGAACTTTTCCTCCAGCATTCCGGAGGGCATTTCCCCCTCGCCGGGGCGAGGCGCGGAAAGCTGCAGCGCGGCGGCATCAATTTCCTTGCCATCGCTGAGAATGGCCGCGCGTTCCATGGTGTTTTGCAGCTCTCGCACATTGCCAGGCCAGCTATAGGCCAGCAAGGCAGCCCGCGCCCGCTCGGTCAGCGTCAGTCCTGGTTTGCGAAACTCTCTGCGAAAGCGCTCCAGAAAAACATCCGCCAGCAGCAGGACGTCATTCCCACGCTCGCGCAGAGGAGGAATCGTGATCGGCACACCGGCGACGCGGAAATAGAGATCCTCCCGGAACATTCGGGCGGACACCGCCGCGCGCAAATCCTTATTGGTCGCGGCAACGATCCGAACATCCACGTCCGTAGTTTGCGTGCCTCCCACGCGGTCGAAGCGCTTTTCTTCCAGCACGCGCAGCAGCTTGGATTGAATGGCAATCGGCAGCTCTCCAATTTCGTCTAGAAAAATAGTTCCGCGATGGGCTAATTCCATTTTGCCAATTTTGCGGGCGCCCGCACCCGTATACGCTCCGCGTTCATGGCCAAAGAGTTCGTTTTCGACGAGTCCTTCGGGAATCGCAGCGCAGTTTAGGGCCACGAACGGCTGGCTCCGCCTTGTGGAGAGGCCGTGAAGCGCGCGCGCGAAGAGCTCTTTGCCGGTGCCGCTTTCGCCCAGCAGCAAAATGGTGGAATCCGTAGCGGCCACGCGCTGCACCTGCTGCGTCGCCGCCTGCATGGACGGATGCTCTCCGATAATCCTCGGAAAACCGTAACGCGCGGTGTATTCCTCTCGCAGCAAGAGGTTTTCGCGCAGCAACTCTTGTTGCTGCGCCGCGCGCGCCACCAGCAGATTCAGATGATCGAGATCGACCGGTTTCTGAATGAAATCAAAGGCCCCGTCTTTCATCGCCGCTACGGCTTCTTCGATTGAGCCGTACGCGGTAATGAGAATGACGGGAATGGTGGGATCAGCCTGCTTCGATTCGTGAAGCACCTCGAGCCCCGAGCAGCCCGGCAGTTTCAGGTCGCTGAGTACGAGCAGATAGCGGCGTGACCGAATTTTGCCTACCGCCGCTGAGCCATCGGCAGCTTCGTCCACCGTGTAACCGGCACGTTCCAGCGCCTTGCGCAGCATGGCCCGCAATTCGGACTTGTCTTCCACCAGGAGAAGCGGTTCCACGCGTTCTCTTCTATCACGAATTGGGGGGGAGGACTTGTCTCCAGGCTTGGGGATGTGTGGAGAGCGGAACGATGTCGCAAGTTTTAACAAGGCGACGAATTACCTCAGTGAGCACGGAAATAAGAAAGAAGCCGGTATTCGAGCAGCCACGGTTCAACACCGGCTGGCTCTTTGTCTGTTTTTGCGAATGTCAGCGCGGTGCCCCAGCCCCGGAGGTGGAACTCCCTGAGTCCGAGTTCCCAGCGCCGGATGGTTCATTCGCCCAGCCAGCATCACCCCCGGACTTGCGCAGTTCGTCTTCCAGATCGGAGAGCGCTTGCTTATCCTTCTCGATATCCTGTTTCTTGGCGTCGATTTCGCTCTGCGTCTTGTTTACGTCGCTGCGGCTGTACTGCTCGTGCATGGCCCAGTTCGGGTCTTGAGAGTACTGCTGCAACTTTAAATTGTATTCCCGCTGCAGAACGTCGAGTTCCTTCGTATCATCAGCCAGGACCTTTCGTGCCCCGGCAAATTTCGTGCGCCAGTAGCCTTCATCCTTCACCGCATCCTTCTTGGCGTCTTTTCCATCAGCTCCATTGGCGAGCTTCTTATCGTCGGTCTTTTGTGCAGTATTATCGGTTTTTTGTGCAGTGCTGGCCGTGGCGGATGCCGGGGCAGGTTCGTTCCCGATCACTGATATCGTGCCCTTCAGGCCCCCCATGTCCTCATTGGTGAAGACCTTAGCGGCCTTGCTGGAATCTTTCTTTTGAGCGCGCGCTTTTCGCCCTGCATCCCCCAGGGACTGTGAGCCTGAGCTAGTCACGGAGGCATCCTGGGCGCGGCCAATCGACGCGCTTGCGAAACACCAGAGAATCGCCGCTAAAAAGGCAAATCTGCGGGAAATCATGACTCGTCCGCCTTTCGGTCCTGGCAAGTACTAGAACCTAATACAGTCTAGATTCCAGCCGTGTGGGAATCAACGACCCCGCCGACAACCGTGCCCTGTCTGCTAAGTGGCAGCGACACAATGAACTCGGCGCCCCCTTGCGGTTGGTTGCGGACTTCGACCGAGCCCCCGTGTTGCACCACGATCTTCTGCACGATGGCAAGGCCCAGTCCCGTTCCGTTGGTCTTCGTGGTGTAAAACGGTACGAAAATCCTGGAAATATCGTCAGCCGCGATGCCCGGCCCGTTGTCTGTGACGGTGATGCGCTGCAGCTCGCCACTGGGCATGCGTTCGATGGCTCCGCGGACCTCGACACGCCCGCCAAACGGCTGCCCGGCCGCAGCCTCAGCGGCATTGCGAGCCAGATTCAGCAGTGCCTGGCGCAACAGCCCTTCGTCTCCGGCAATGCTCTCGAATTCGCCACCCGATGAAATCGTCACCTCCGGAATGGCCTCTCGTATTTCGGTAATGACTCGGTCGACCAGCGAACGCAGCGGAACCTCCTCTGTGGAGAGGTCCAGGGGCCGCGCAAACTTCAAGAATTCGGTGACCACGTGAGTCAGAGCCCGCGTTTGACCCACGATGAGCTGCGCATTCTCCGCCGTCTCGCCCTCGGACTCCCGGCGTATCAACTGCGCGTAACCGGAAATCGTGGCCAGCGCATTTTTGAACTCATGCGCAATACCCGCGGAGAGTTCGCCAAGGGCGGCCAGGCTTTCTTTGACTTGTACCTGACGCTGCAGCGCCGCAAGCTCGGTCAGATCGCTGAGCAAGCATAGCGCTCCGGTAACCTGCGAGGACTTGCCCAGAATCGGCGAAATGGTCAAGCCCAGCTGGCGCAATTCGCCTTGCGGAGTTGTGTACTCGATCTCCTCGCGACGAAAGGTGCGGCCCTCGCTCAAGCACTTGGCCAGGAGTTTTGATAAGGACGATTCTTTTCCAAACACCTCGGCGTAACGGCGATAAGCCAGCGCGTGCACGTCGAGGGCTGCTTCCGCAGCCGGATTGGCGCTGGTAATTAACCCTGCGGAGCTAATCAGCAGAAGCCCCGCGGGCATATTGCGCGTGACTGCTTCGCTCAGCCGTTCGGTTTGCTGGGCGCGTTCCCGGTCGCGGCGCTGTAATGCCGCGAGTTCTTTTTCCTGTTCTCGAAGCTTCTGAATCACAGCCTGCATCGAGGCGGCCATAAACGCCGAGGGGTTATCCATCGGAGGCTTGGGCAGCGAGAGATCGGAGGTTTCCTGGGATTCTCGGCCGCGCAGTGCGCGGCGCATCAAGAAGAAAACCAATGCCACCGCACCTACGATAAACAAGACCAGCGTGACCGCCGCGGCTGCCCAGCCGAAGCGCAGTGATGGCGACTGGAGATAGGCCATATACGATGCCATCAGCAGCATTCTCGCCGGGTCAGACATGCGTGAATGCCCGGTACCAATCGAGCGCGGGCGAGCCGAAGAACACCACCAGCATCGCTCCGGCTCCCAGGAAGGTTCCAAACGGCAGCTCGAAGTCCCGTCCCTTCCGCCCGATTGCGATCACTGCGATGCCGATGAGGCTCCCCAGCAGTGAGCCCAGCAGAATCGTGAGCAGGGCGCGTTGCAAGCCCAAAAATGCGCCGGCCATGGCCATCATCTTAACGTCGCCTAGGCCCATGCCTTCGCGCCCGCGGGCGCGGAAATAACCTTCTGCGACGAGCCAAAGCAGCCCGCTTGCCACACCTGCGCCGATTAGCGCATCGGCGAATGAGAGCGCCGCTTCCGGCGGAGGGTAGGTAAAAAGGTGATTGGCCAGCCATAATGCAGTGCCGTCGACAGGCCGCGTGAAAAGGCTCAGCAGCAATCCGAGCCCAAAACCGACGAAATTTACCTTATCGGGCAAAATGCGCTCGCGCAGGTCCGTGATCGTCAGCACGATGAGCAGCGCTGCAAAGATGGCCCATTTCAAGGCTTCGGCCTTGATTCCGAACACGAGGTAACAGGCCAGGAAGAGGAGACCCGTTCCCAATTCCACCATGGGGTACATCGCGGAGATACGCGCCTTGCATTTGCGGCAGCGACCGGCCAGCACGAGCCAGCTCACCACGGGAATATTGTCGTAAGGTTTGATGGGCATTCCGCACGACGGGCAATGGGATGGCGGCAAAACCACTGATTCCGCAATGGGTATGCGCAGAATGCAGACGTTCAGAAAGCTGCCAATGATCAGGCCAAAGACGAATATGATGAACGCGATCATGCGAGTTCAAAAGTTAAGTCCGAAAGCTGTCCGACTCCTTTCCACTTTCAGCTTTCGACTGTAAACTTTACATCAATCCGGCTTATTTTCTCTGCGGCCTCTGTGCCTCTGTGTCCTCTGTGTTAAATTCCCGTCTCAGACGTATGTCCTGGCTCGAGCAGAGAATCCGGCGATACGAGCATCGTCGCTGGACGAACGACAACAATCGGCGCGTGCGCCCATTCGATTGGGGGCTCCAGCATATCGGCGGAAGCGCTAACGATTCCGAACCCCGCAAGTTTTTGGGCGGCTGGGCCTCGGAAACGCTGGCGCATAGCGACGCATGGTTCAAAACAGATCCGGCCACCGACTATGCCCTGCACGCTTCGGAAAATGGCGCGCACGGCGACCGCGTTCTCACTTTCACCAGCGCGATAACCTCGCCCTGGCCGGAAAATAATCGTGTCCACGCGCGTCTTTTTGCGGCGAGTAAGTCCGGTCCGGCGGTTGTCGTGCTGCCGCAGTGGAACGCCATGTGGGACGTACAAGTGAACATTTGCCGGTGGCTCAATCGTTTAGGAATTTCCGCGCTGCGCCTTTCCATGCCTTATCACGATCGGCGCATGGCCCCGGGCCACGAGCGCGCCGACCAGCTCGTCGGACCGAATATCGGCCTTACGCTCGAAGCCAACCGGCAGGCCGTTGTTGATGTGCGCAGAAGCCTGCAATGGCTTGCGCGCCAGGGCTACGGAAAACTCGGGCTGGTGGGCACGAGTATCGGCTCGGCGGTCGGATTCATTACCATGGCGCATGAGCCGCTGGTACATGCCGGAGTCTTCCTGCACGTCTCCACATACTTTGCGGACGTCGTGCGCACGGGAATGAATACGGCGCATGTCTGGGAAAGTTTGCGCAACAGCGTCTCTGCGGACGAACTGCGGCGCTTCTGGTCGCCCATCAGTCCTTTTCCGTATGTTCCGCGCATGCGGGGAAGCAGGCAGAAAATGCTCATGGTGAGCGCGCGCTATGACCCCACATTCTGGCCTCAATTTTCCGAAGAGATCATCCGTGAAGTGCGAAAGACGGGAATGGAAAGCGAGGTTCTGTGGCTGCCGTGCGGCCACTATTCGCTCGAGCTTGCGCCCTTCAGCTACGCCGCCGCACTCAGGATGGGATCGTTCCTGTTTCGGAATCTCGCATGACGGTTGCATCTTTCATGGGAGCGCAGCGCGGTTTGGAGCCTTCCGCTCGGTTCAGCGGAGCGAAGGTACCGGACGCGCGCCACGGTTTCGGAGAATTCGTTCATTTTTTCTGTCCGCCGGACCAGCGCGGCTCGCGTTTTTCCAGAAATGCGGCGAGCCCTTCACGGAAATCGGGAGTCGAACGGATGGCCACGCTTTCCGCTACGGCCAGCTCGATACGACGGTCGATTTCCGCTTCGCTGGCACGTACGAGCAGGCGCTTGGTGGCCAGAATGCTGCCCGGACTATTGGCAATCAGTGTTGCAGCCAGCTCGCGTGCGGCGTCCATTAATCGCTCCGCAGGGACTATCCGCGTAACGAGCCCGATCGCCTTGGCTGCGGCAGCATCGACAATTCGCCCGGTCAGAAAAAGATCGCGCGCCAGTTTTTCTCCCACTTGCTTCTCCAGAAACATGGATACCAGCGCGGGCATAAATCCGACGCGCACTTCCGTATATCCGAATTTGGCTTCGGGAGCGGCCAGGGTGAAATCGCAAAGCGTCGCAATTCCGCAACCTCCGGCCAGCGCCGCCCCATTCACGGCTGCAATCAATGGTTTTGGAAAACTCCACAGCCGGCGAAAAAATGCGGCCGTCCTGCGCGCGTCCGCTAAATTCTGTTCTGGTGATTGCGTGGCCAGAGACTTCAACGCGTCCAGGTCCATACCCGCGCAAAAGGCTTTACCGGCCGCCGTGATGATGGCCACTCGCTCGCTGCCGGATTCCACATCCTTGAGCGCGGCCAGGATCTCGGCGATCATCGTCGCGGAAATGGCGTTGCGTTTTTCAGGCCGATTGAGCGCGATCACCGCCAGCGTGCCGTCGGTGTCAATTTTTATAGTGGTATAGGAGGGCATTGCTGTTCAGGCGTGCGCGTAACGGTCGCGGATCTCCGCCGCCTGCGCGAGCGCGGGCGCAAGCGCGGAAAGCTCGAGGCCACTATCAATCCCGTGCGCGCGTAGCGTCCGCACAACCGTCTCCGTGGCGATATTGCCCACCAATTCGTCACCGGCAAATGGACAGCCGCCGAGACCTGTCAGCGCGGAATCGAACCTGCGGCAGCCGGCATTGTAGGCGGCCATAACTTTTTCCGCCATTCCTTCCGGCCGGCTGTGCAGATGGACGCCCAATTCGATTCCGGCGACGCAATCTTTCACTGCGCCGTATAGCTTGCCCACCGCTTCGGGCGTTGCCGTTCCGACGGTATCGGCCAGTGAAATCGTGCGCACGCCAATGTCCTTCAACCAGATGAGCGTATCCTCCACAATTTCCGGTCCCCAAGGCTCCTCGTAAGGGTTGCCGAAAGCCATAGAGACATACACCACCAAGCTGCGCCCCGCTTCTTTCGTCACTTTTTTCAGCTTTTCCACTAAAGCGCGCGATTCCACCCGCGACATATTGGCATTCGCGCGGCGGAAGTAAGCAGAAATGGAATAGGGATATCCGAGGGTGGTCACGCCCGGCGCCGCCAGCGCGCGTTCCATTCCTTTTTCATTTACCACGATGCCGATGATTTCCGGAGCTTCCATTCCGGCGGGCAGGGAAGCAAAGAACGCCTCCAGCACGGCTTCGCTATCCGCCATCTGACGAACGTGCTGCGGCGAAACGAAACTCACCGCGTCGATATGCCGGAATCCCGCCTCTACCAGCGCGCGCAAGTGCGAAGCCTTCACCTGGGTCGGGATCAGTTGTGGCAATCCCTGCCAGGCGTCACGCGGACATTCGATGATCTTGACCGGGTCGGCGGAGCCAGCAATCATCGCGGGGCAGATTGTCTCAAGTTTGTAGAACTCCGGTTTTGAATTCCCGCACGTCGGGATTGAGCGCAGCGGCCTCAAGGGCCCAGACGAGGGCCTCGCGCGTGTGCGCAGGATCCAAAATGGCGTCCACCCAAAGGCGCGCGGCTGCGTAGCGCGGGTCGGTCTGGCTTTCGTAACTCGCACGCACCGATTCGCGCAACTCTTCGAGTTCTGCACCCGAAAGTTTTTTGCCCTCGCGCTGCAGTTGCTTTACCTTGATTTCGACGAGCGTGCCGGCAGCCGAATCGCCGCTCATCACCGCATAGCGCGCTGTCGGCCAGGCAAAAATAAATCGCGGGTCGTAGGCTTTGCCGCACATGGCGTAATGGCCCGCACCGAAACTGCCGCCGAGAATGACGCTGATTTTTGGCACCACGCTATTGGCCACGGCATTCACCATCTTGGCCCCGGCGCGAATGATGCCGCTCCATTCCGCTTCCTTGCCCACCATGAATCCATTGACATCATGCAGAAAGATGAGCGGCACCAGATTCTGATTGCAATCCAGTATGAATCGCGCGGCCTTCTCCGCCGATTCCGTATAAATCACGCCGCCAAACTCCACGCGGCGCTGGCCCGTGCCCGGATCAATGGTGGGAACTTGCATCTTCTGGTTGGCGACGATCCCCACGGCCCAGCCGCCGATGCGCGCATATCCGCAGAGCACGGTTTGGCCGTACTCTGCGCGATATTCCTCAAAGCTGCTGCCGTCCGCCATTCGCGCGATGATCTCCCGCATATCGTATTGCCGCGCGGGATCGGAGGAAAAAATCCCATAAATCTCCTCGGCCGGATAGGACGGCGGTTTCGGCGCAATGTGATCAAACCGCGCCTCCGCCGGATGGCCTGCCATGCTCACGAGCGACCGAATGCGTTCGAGACAGGCGGCGTCGTCGGATTCACGAAAATCCACCGTGCCGCTCACCTGCGCGTGCATTTTCGCGCCGCCCAGTTCTTCCGCCGAGACACGCTGACCTATAGCGGCCTGCACTAGCGCGGGGCCGGCGAGAAAAAGTCCCGAGCCCTCAGTCATCAAAATGTGGTCGCACATCACCGGCAGATAAGCGCCGCCGGCCACGCACATGCCCATGATAGCGGTGATCTGCGGAATCCCCATGGCGCTCATCACCGCGTTATTGCGAAAGACGCGGCCGAAATCGTCGGTATCCGGAAAAACATCCTCCTGCAAGGGCAGAAAGACGCCCGCGGAATCGACCAGGTAGATGGTCGGGATATGGTTTTCAATGGCGATATTCTGCGCTCGGATCACTTTCTTGGCTGTGATGGGGAAAAATGCGCCTGCTTTTACTGTGGCATCATTCGCGATAATCATCATGAGGCGGCCCGCCACGCGTGCGAGGCCCGTAATCGTGCCCCCCGCCGGCGCCCCGCCCCATTCTTGATACATTTCGTAAGCGGCATAAATACCAAGCTCAAAGAAGTCTGTTTTAGGGTCGATCAGCCGGGCGATGCGCTCGCGTGCCGTGAGCCGGCCTTTTTTGTGCTGCCCCTCGATCGCTTTTGCGCCTCCGCCCTCCTGCAGCTGCGCTTCTTCATTCTTGATTTCCGTAAGCAGGTCCACCATGCGGCGCGTGTTCTGCTCGTAATCAGGCGAATTGCGGCGGATGCGGGTCTCGAGGAGGGTGCTCATAGGTTCTCAGGGTAGCCGAAAGGGAGGCTCCAGGGCCATGGCTCAGTCGCGAGTACGCACATGACCGCGAACAAAATCCACGATGTCCTGCGTGGACGTTCCAGGCAAAAAAACTTCGGCGATTCCAGCTTTCTTCAGCCCGGGGATATCCGCTTCGGGAATAATCCCGCCGACCAGCACGGTCACGTCATCCATGTGCTTGGCCCGCAGCAGCTCCATCAGTTGCGGGCAGAGCGTATTGTGCGCGCCGGAAAGAATCGAGAGGCCGATGACGTCGACGTCTTCCTGTTCCGCCGCGGAGGCGATCATCTCCGGAGTTTGGCGAAGGCCCGTGTAGATCACCTCCATGCCGGCGTCACGCAGCGCGCGAGCGATGATCTTGGCGCCGCGATCGTGGCCATCGAGGCCCGGTTTGGCGATGAGCACGCGAATCTTCCGTTCGGACATGGCTCCAGAGAATACTGCAAATTCTCGCAGGGGAAGAAGCGTTTGCTAGGTGATGGCAACTTCCTCGTAGGCTCCAAAGACGGTGCGCAGGGCATCACAGATTTCGCCCAGAGTCGCATAGGCTTTGACCGCATCATAGAGATGCGGCATGAGGTTCTCCGCACCTTCGGCGGCGCGCATGAGACGATCGAGCCGCCGGCGCACCTCTTCGCCCGAACGTTCGGCGCGTAGCCGCCGGAGCCGCTCCTGCTGGCGCACGGCGACGCTCTCATCAATCTGCAGAACTTCAAGCGGCTTTTCCTCGCTCACGTACGCGTTCACCCCGACGATGATTTTTTCTTTGCGGTCCACGGCTTGCTGATAGCGGTAAGAAGCCTCGGCAATTTCGCGTTGCGGATAAGAGCGCTCGATCGCCGCGACCATGCCGCCCAAGGCATCGATCTTGCGGATGTATTCGCAGGCGCCGTGCTCGACCTCGTTCGTCAACGCTTCCACAAAATACGATCCCCCCAGCGGGTCCGCTGTATTTGTGACACCGCTTTCATACGCGATGATCTGCTGGGTGCGCAGCGCCAGAGTAGCGGCGAATTCCGTAGGCAGCGCCCAAGCTTCATCCAACGAATTCGTGTGCAGCGATTGCGTCCCGCCCATCACCGCGGCAAGCGCCTGAATCGCCGTGCGCACCACATTGTTGTAAGGCTGTTGCGCCGTAAGCGAGCAGCCTGCCGTCTGCGCGTGGAAACGCAGCGCCCAGGAGCGAGGATTTTTTGCGCCAAAGCGCTCGCGCATCTCACGTTGCCAGATGCGCCGCGCGGCGCGATATTTGGCGATTTCTTCAAAAAAATCGTTGTGCGCATTGAAAAAGAACGAAAGCCGCGGCGCGAAATCGTCCACCGCCAGGCCCCGCCGGATGCCGCGCTCGACGTATTCGATGCCGTCTCGCAGCGTGAACGCGACCTCCTGAATCGCCGTGGAGCCGGCCTCGCGAATGTGATAACCGCTGATGGAGATGGGATTGAACCGGGGCGTGTGACGCGTGCCGAACTCGAATGTATCAATCACCAGCCTCAGCGACGGCTCGGGCGGATAGATGTATTCCTTCTGCGCGATGTATTCCTTGAGGATATCGTTCTGCAGTGTTCCCGACAGCAGCTTCCAATCCGCGCTCTGCTTTTCGGCCACGGCCAGATACATGGCCCAGATGATGGCCGCGGGCGAGTTTATAGTCATCGATGTGGTGACTTCCGCGAGCGGGATGCGATCGAAGAGCACCTCCATATCCGCAAGCGAACTTATGGCTACCCCACACTTGCCTACTTCGCCCCGCGAGAGCGGATGATCGGAGTCGTAGCCCATCAGCGTCGGCAGATCGAAAGCCACGGAGAGCCCGGTTTGGCCTTGCGCCAGCAGATACCGGAAGCGCGCATTGGTATCTTCGGCGGTGCCGAAGCCGGCAAATTGGCGCATGGTCCACAGCCGGCCACGGTACATCGTCGGGTGAATGCCGCGCGTGTAGGGCGGCTCGCCGGGCTGCCCCAGGTCGCGCTGAGCCTCCCAGTTAACAAGATCGGCTGCCGTATAAAGCTGGCGGATGGGATGGCCGGATACAGTGGTGAAGCGCTGCGGACGCGCCGGAGAATGTAGCGTCTCGATTTCAGCCGATGAAATCGCGGGCTTTTCGTCGCTCATGCGGGGCAGCTTTCACGCGATATTCCGCGCACGGCTACAAATTGTGCAGCAGTCGGCGAACTCACGCCTCCATTCTAGGCCCTGCACCACGCGGAGCAAAGCACTCTGCTCCAAGGTGGGTGTCTCAATCACGACGACCGACTGTTCGGCAGCAGAGACTCGCACGCCGGAAGGCGCTAGCGCCCGAAAGACTGGCTGACGCTTTTGGAGGGATCGCCGGCTGCGGAAGAGGTCAAATCCGCGAGCACATCGGCAGGCTTCCAGTCGTTTCTGTTGTAGCTCTTATAAATAAGACCGTTCGGTGAAAGTATCGCAGTGCTCATCGAGTGAGTGATCTGCCCCTGTTCCTCGCTGGCAAAGACATCGAAGAACTTCGTTACCGTACTTTTTTCACCCGCAGGTATCGTAGCAAATTCCCAATGCTCAAACGTGCGCGGGCCTCGATCGCTCACGAATGCCCGTGCATAGTTGCGCACCACCTGCGGGGTATCGTACTGCGAGTCAAAGCTGATGCTCAGCAAGTGGGTCTTGGCGTAGAGCTCGGGCGACTTCACGAGAGCTTTTTCGATTTCCGCAAAGTTGTGGGTCATCAGGGGACAATAATCGGGCAGGGGACAACGGGTGTAAATAAACGTCAGTAATACGGACTTGCCGCGATATTGCGCCAATCGGATGCGTTTGCCGTCCTGGTTTACCAGCGCGAAGTCCGGCACCAGCGCTGCCGGCGCGGAAGGCTGCAACTGAGCGCCAGGCGGCGAAGTTTTTCCATCGGATTTCTTCACCACGACAATATTTTCCAGGTGGATTTCACTCGGACCGACCACCACATCGGCGGTGATTTGATCTCCGGGCGAGAGCTCGTCGAGCGAGCGAGCATCCACCACGGGGTAGGGCATGGCCATCGCCGCCATGAACCCCGGAATTTCTTCGTGATTTATGACCACGTGCTGCTGCGATTTATCCACCTGGATGACCGTGCCTTTCAGGTGATAGCGCCGCACCTGGCTTTGGTTTGTCCCGCGGCACGCGGCGGCCGAAAGGCTAAGAACCAATGCCAGCGCAAACAGGAGGCGCGTCTTGGGTGAGATCGCCTTGCCCGATTCCGTCAGAACTTCCATCTTCTTACTGATATCAGGGCTAAAGCCAACGCGCAAGCGCAGTCGCACTTTTTACATTGTAAATGCTGTCCAGGCCGAAAGAGATCTGAGGGAGCTCACCTGAATTGGGGTAGCCGAATTGCTCAGCTACCTAGCCCCTGCATGCCTTCATTGCGTGACCTGGCCCCGAATGGCGGATTCAGGATCGATGTGGCTCTTTTCCAGAAGGACGCCCATGGATCGTTCCATTTCCACCAGCGCTTTTGCGTAAGTGGCGTGGGCTTGCACTTCGGTGAGTTGGGCCTCCAGCATATTTCTCTGGGCCAGAATCACATTGTAGGGCGTGGAGAGTCCCGCCGCCCGCTTCTTCTGCTCCGCGTCCACGGATTGCCTACTGAACTCCACCGCTGAGGCTGCCGCCGTGGCCTCCGCTTTGGCTTGTATCAACCGGATGCTCGCGGAGCGCACTTCCACTCCAATGTGATTCTGGGTCCTTTGCAGGGATATTTCCGACTGCTGTTCCAGCATGCTGGCGCGCGCGTTATCTGCCAGCGCGCTGCGATTCTTGATTGGAATGGTAAGCGCAAAACCAATGGCGTATTCGGGGTACTTTACATGAATGAACTGGTTCAATTCCTGGCCGGCGCCTCCCGGCAGCACGATGGGAACGCCGCCGGGAGTCGAAATAAGTTGGTTTCCTGAGAGGCCCGCCGTAGCGAAAAATCCGAACACATTGAACGTCGGCTTGAGAACTTTCTGCGTCGCCTTGACCGCCACCTCGTCATTCATGACGGTTGCCTCTGCTTGAGGCACCTCGGGGCGATTTTTTGCTGCACTCGATATCGCTTCCTCGAGCGGCGGAATATCCGCCTCCTGCGGATCAGGTAGTGGGTCCGTGGCCGCCATCTCGGCGTTTCCTAAGGCCTCCGTGATCTGTCTGCTGAAGAGGGTCTTGAGCGTCAAGGCCTGCTGCTGGAAGTTCGTTTGGGCCACGATTAGATCGCGCTGGGTCGATGCCACCTGCGCTTGCGCCGACACGACATCGAGAGGCGCCAGAGTTCCGATCTCGGCCTGTCTCTTGTTGTCCTCGTAGAGTTGCTGAGCGACCTGGAGCGCTTGCTGAGTTGCCTTGACCTGTTCCTGGGCCGAGACCAGATCCCAATAGCTGTCTTCTGCTTGGGCCAGCATGGTATTGACTTGTTGCAGGAACCATTCTCGGACGAACTGCACATTATTTCGAGCCACCGTTTGAAACCGGCGATTGAAGGCCAGACCGAACCCGTTCGTCAGCTGCTGGACGACGCTAACAGTCATTCTGGTGATGAAGTCAGGATTGTAGATTAAGGCCTGCTGGCTACTACTTTGGCGTTGATTAGCAAGATCCAAGCTAAAGCTCGTTCCGGTCGGAAACGCCTGCTGGTAGCCGAAGGAGAAGAAAGTGCTATGCGTAGAAACAACGGGGGAACCTGCAACTACCACTGTGTTCAAGGGGCTTGTTGTGCGGTCCCAACTAAAATCGAAAGTGAACTGCGGATCAAACGAGCCACGTGGTTGAAAACTGAGCGATCTTGTCGCGCCGGAAATGGAACCAACGCCGCTAACGCCGCCAAACGCACCTCCTCCGCCTCCTACTCCGGCGCCGATGGCTGCCGAAAAGAGTGCGTTGGGAATAATGGCGCCTACCGCATCCACTCCGCGCGCGGCCTGACCGCCTCTAGCTCGCAGGAGATCGGCTTGCGCGGAATAATTGAAGGAACGATCCAAAGCCAGATTGAGGTTATTCTCCACCACCGCAGCCGCGAGCTGAGCGAGGGATAGCTCGATCTTTCCTTCACGAATCATCTCAGAAAGCGTCTTTGTGTTGGTTAGATCCGCAGGCGGAACTTGTCTCGCCTTGTAAAGCGAGAACATGTTCGGGAACCACTTGGGGTTAGCGCTGTAGTCGGGGGTCTTGGGCTGAGAAGCCTGAGCGAATGATGCCTGTGCGGCGAGCAGCACTACAATGATTAAAAAATGGAAGATGGTCACGCGTTGCGGCGAGAGCCGATTCACTCGGCAGCGGCCGGACAGCTTGAATCTCTTCCAATCAGCCGGAACTTTCATGATGTTCTTAACGGCCCTCCAGGTTCGATCCCTTGTTAAAGGGAGGAGCCGGCATCTTGGTGATGGTGCCGCTCAAGGCGTCATTGAAGGTTATTCCGTTCCGGTCCAGGGTGGCTCCGCGAGCCTCATCTATGGCCACCAGAGCTTTGGCGTAGGCGTCAGCAGCCTCGATTTCCGCATACTGTGCCGTGGTCACGTCACGCTGACGCAAAACGACGTTATAGAAGGTGGACGCTCCGACCGCCAGCTTCTTCTGCTCCGCGTCGAGAGACTGCTGCGCCAGGATCACCGCTTGATGTGCAGCCTCTTCCTGCGCCTTTCCTTGCACCAGCCCGATCATCGCCTGCCGAATGGTGATTTCAGCCTGGTTGCGCAAAGACTGCAGGCTGATTTGTGCCTGCTGCATCTCGAATTGCGCCCGCAAGTTGTCTGCCTGCGCGGCGCGATTCTTGAGGGGAAGCGTCAAGGCGAACCCCACAGATTCTTCTGGAAAGGTGCCGTGCGCCATTTGCGACAACGATGCAGCCGTTCCCGAAGGGACGATCGTGCCCGCTGTAAGGCCAACTGTATTGCAGGTTGCTCGGGCCGTCACAATACAGTTGCCTTGCAAGCCCGCGGACGCGTATTGGCCAAAGACATTTCCGGTCGGAAGTAGGTTACTGGCCGTGTATTGGGTGGATATCTGTTCGTTCCGTAAATTCATCTGCGCGGTCTTCAGGTCCGGGCGGTTGCGGTAGGCATCTGCCAGAGCATCTTGGACCGACGGAATATCGCTGTCCCGGGGCTCCGGCAGGGGGTCCGTGGTCACGATTTCCGCTGATTCCAGATCGGAATCGATGCGTTTGCTCAACAGATTCTTTAACTGGGTTTCTTGAATTTGGAGGTTCGTTCTGGCGACCACCAGGTCGCGCTGGCTGGCCGCGACGGCGGACTGGGCGGAGACTACGTCCAGCGGCGCCAAAGCTCCCACTTCAGCCTGCCTTTTGCTGTTGTCATAAAGTCTCTGGGCGGTGGCGAGGGATTGCTCGGCCACTTTCACGTTCTCTTGGAACTGCGCCATGTCCCAATAGGCGTTCTCCACCTGCGCAATCGTCTGTTGCAATTGGTTTTGAAATATCGCCCCGGAGACGTTCTCGTTGTTCCGTGCAACCAGCAGGAAGCGCAGATTTGACTTCAAACCCAAGCCACTCAACAGAGGTTGATTGAACCCCATGGACATGCGGGTGGCCACTGCCGGATCGAACAGCAGGCTTTGCTGCGTCGACGACAAGCGCAAGCCGTTAAGGCTCACAAAAAAACTCGTGCCGCTCGGCAGAAGTTGCGTATAGCTGCCGCTGTAGGATGCGGAATAGCCGGTAACAGCCGGAACACCGGCGACCACCAGCGTGTTGAGAGGTTCCACGGTGCGGTCCCAGCTGAAATTGTAATTGATGGTGGGATCGAATGTTCCCACGGGAGGAATATTCACTGCGCCGCCCCCTCCGCTGATTCCGCCGGCGTTCCCGACGCCGCCTCCAGCGACGGCCGTGCTGACGCCGACGCCTAGCGCTCCTGCGCTCAAGCCCAGGGGAATCGTCGCACCTGAAAATCCTCGGGCAGCCGAACCGGCTGAGGCCCGAAGCACATCGGTTTGGGACATGGGAACCACTTGCCGCTCCACGGAAATGTCCAGATTGTTCTCGATAGCCAGCGCCAGGGCATCCGCCATGGAGATTTCCAGCTTGCCATCGTGGATCAGGTCCTTGAGCCGCGGCGAATTCTCCAGCGAAATCGGAGGAATTGGCTGCTGTCTGTAAGGGGCGGTAAAGTGCCCAAACCAATTGGGCCCCTTCGAGTAATCCTGCACAAATGAGTTGCCTTGAGCAGCTTGGGAGCTAAGGTGCGCCGGTGCAAGGCCAAGCAGGATAAGGCTGACGATCACGCCTCCAAACCACTTCCTTCCCCTCATTTCGAACCTCCCTGTGAACTCGCTTTTCTAAGCCGGCCTTAAGATTTTCTCGGCCCAATTAAGTTGCAGTGTCTAATGGTAATTAGCTGTAACGTCTGGCCGCCCAGAAATGTTTCAAGTTTGTAGGCACAGCCGCCGCCCGGGTCACGCGCCGAATTCGGGCAAGCTCCTGCAGATGAGACGAAGTCCTGCAAAAGCACAGCAGTCTAACAGTGCCGTTTCAGTTTTGACAACGCGGCACTGAGGACTTCGATGCCGGCGGGCGCGTGGTCGGAATCGACGTTCAGCACGCCTTGGAAATCATGCATTTGAAACGCTCGAAACGGGATCGCTATCCGCCTCGAAAACGGAATTTGCCTAAGCCTTGGCTACGCGCCGCGGTAGTCGTCGGCCCAGGCGAGGAATTCGCGGAGGCGGCGGCGTTCGCGCCAAAGAAGCGAGAAAAAACGCGAGACGCCGGCGGGCTCGGCTTCGGGACCGAAGAAAGTTTCCATGCGCCAGCGCAGGTAGGGGCTCCTCCAGGGCCGCAGGCGATAGCCCCGCGACACCTTCCAGTAATAGCGCAGCACGCGCAACATTGTAATGTAAGCGGTCTGGGCTGAGAGTCACTGTCTCCCGCAATGAACGTCGCTGCGGAAGTGAGAGATTCTTCGGGTGTATGGCGTAAACCCGCTCAGAATGACAAGCGCAGTCCGCTTGCCCTAGTGATTCCAGCCCATGCGATCGCGGAGCGCCGTGATGTGCGCGACGTGGTGCTGCCCGTGCCAGGAGTACGTTGTCAGCACATCGTCCAGGGTCATGGTGCCGCGCTCAGGATGCACAAGCCGCCGTGCAAAATCCTCGGGCCTCATGGCGCGCAGGAGTATCACCCATCTTTTATGCAGCGCTTCGAGCAACGTCAGCGAAACCTCAATCGGCGTTTCCTGGGAATCATTTAATTTCGCCCAGAGTGCTTCGTCATACGGTTTGATCGTCGGCTCGCCTTCGGTGAGCGCCAGCTTGACGCGCACATAGGAATTCATGTGGCTGTCCGGCAGATGATGGATCAGCTGCCGCACCGTCCAGCCTCCCGGACGGTACGGAGTATCTAGCTGCTCGGGCGAAAGTCCAGATATGGCCGCCTTCAGGCGGTCCGGCGTTTGCGCAATGGCGTCGATGGCCTCGCGACGCTCGTCAGGGGTGAGCGCCGGCTTTGAGGGACATCGCCCGATGGGATAACGCAAATCTTGCATGGCTGCTAATTCCCTTTTCTGTTTGCTTTGACGGGGGAATTCAGCTCTGCTGCCGCGTCTTTCGTTGACTCGAGCTCCGCTTTCGCCGAATCGAAAAACTGCTGCACGATTTTTCGCGCGGCTGCGTCCAGCATTCTCTGCCCCACCGACGCGATCAAGCCGCCGACCTGCGCCTCGCCGGTATACACGATTTCGGTTTCGCCGCCCTTTGCGTTGAGCTCGATGCGCCCCTCGCCTTTCACGAATCCCGGCAAGCCCTTGCCGTCCAATTTCAGAATCAGCGAATGCGGCGGCTTCTTTTCGGCAAACTCCAGCGTGCCGGCATATTTTCCGGAGATCGCCGCGATTCCGAATTTCACTGCAGCCTTGTAGCGGTCCGGGCCGTCGGGTTCGAGCCGCTCGCAGCCGGGAAGGATTCGCGATAGACGCGAAGCATCCGTGAGCAGCGACCATACTTCAGAGGGAGGTGCCGGCAAAGTAGCCGTGCCGGCGAATTTCACGCGCTGCCTCGGGCCGCTTCGATCGCGCGCGCAATCGCCCGCCGCGTGAACACGCGGGCCATCTCGCGGCGATATTCTCCCGAGGCGTGAAGATCGGAAAGCGGCTCCACCCCCTGAGCGGCATTGCGCGAAGCATCTTCGATGACTTTTTCAGAGATGGTCTTGCCGTTGAGCGCGCGTTCCACCGCTTCGGCACGAAAAGCCTTGGCGGCGAGTCCGGTGATTCCGATGGCCGCCCGTTCGATTGCTTTGCGTCCATTGCCGAGAAGCACATTTGCCGCTACTCCGACAATGGCGAAGCCTGAAGCCGGCTGATGCAGCTTCTCGTAAGCTGTGCCGGATTGTGGCTGGCGCGGCGCGATGCGTATCTGCGTGAGGATTTCGCCGGGATGAAGCTGCGTCGTGAGCATGTCCACAAAGAAATCGCGCGCCGGGATCGTTCTCGTTCCCGACGTATTCGCCGCAATGATTTCCACATCGAGCGCGAGAACGGCCGCGGGATAATCCCCGCCCGGATCGGCATGCGCCAAGCTGCCGCCGATCGTGCCGCGATTACGTACCTGGACATCGCCGATTTGCGCGGCCGTCTGCGGAAGCAAAGGACACTTCGCTGCCAGCAGCTCCGAATTTTCGATTTCCGAGTGCGTAGTCAGTGCGCCGATGGCGATCTGGCCATTCTCTTCGCGGATATAGCTCATGCCGCGCAGATGGCCGATATCGATCACGTAGCGCGGCGCAGCCAGGCGCAGTTTCATCAGCGGCAATAAACTATGGCCGCCGGCGAGCAGTTTGGCTTCATCGCCGTGCCGTTCCACCAGCCGCAAGGCTTCGTCCAGGGTTTTCGGAGCGTGATATTCAAACGATGCGGGAATCATTGCACCCTCCCGGCGCCCTTGCGCATCACTTGCCAAATCTTCTCGCGCTTGAAGGGCATGTCCACGTGATGCACTCCAAACGGCGCGAGCGCGTCGGCCACGGCACCCGCCAGCGCAGGCGTGGCGCCGATGGTGCCGGCTTCGCCGACGCCCTTCACGCCCAGCGGATTTACCGGCGTGGGCGTAACGGTGCGCGCCGTCTCGATCCAGCACATGTCCGAAGCGCGGGGCAATGCGTAATCCATCAATTCGCCGGTGATGAGCTGCCCCTGCTCGTCGTAAACGGCTTCCTCGAAGAGCGCCTGGCCGACCGACTGCACGATGCCGCCCTGCACTTGCCCCTCGACCAGCAGCGGATTGAGCACGTTGCCGCAATCATCCACGGCGACGTAGCGCACCAGCTTCACGTCGCCGGTTTCGGCATCGATCTCCACGACGCAAATATGCGTGCCGAAAGGATAAGTGAAATTGGAAGGCTCGAAGAAAGTCGTGGCTTCCAGACCCGGCTCCATATCCGCGGGCAAAGTCTTGGCGACGTAAGCCGCGGAAACAGCCTGCCCGAACGCCACCGATTTCTTGGGCGATTCCTTGGCCGAAATTTTTCCGTCGGCGAAAACCATGCGTTCCGGATCGGATCCCACGATGTGCGCAGCGATGCGGGCCAGCTTCTCTTTCACCTTTTGCAACGATTTGTACACGGCGGTGCCGCCCACGGCCGTGGCGCGGCTTCCAAAAGTTCCGATGCCATAAGGCACGATCGACGTATCCCCGTGCACGACCTGCACCTGCTCCGGATCGATCCCCAGCACGTCCGCGCCCATCTGCGCGAAGGTCGTCTCCTGCCCTTGGCCGTGGGGAGAAGAACCGGTCATGACGCTGACTCTGCCCGTGGGCTCGACGCGCACGGTGGCCGATTCCCATCCTCCCGCGGGCATGGCACTGGAAGGCCCCATGCCGCAGATTTCCACATAAGTCGAAACGCCGATACCCATGTAGCGCCCTTCTTTGCGCAGCTTGGCTTGTTCCTGACGCAGCTTCTTGTAATCGGCGACCTTCACCGCCATATCCAGCGCTTTCTCGTAATCGCCGCTGTCGTAAATCAATCCGGTGGGAGTCGCATAAGGAAAATCCTTGGCCTCCGGGAAATTTTTCCGGCGCACCTCCACCGGATCTTTCTTCAGCTCCGCCGCCACCAAATCCATCACCCGTTCGATCAGGTAAGTGGCCTCCGGCCGGCCCGCGCCACGATAGGCGTCAGTGGCCATTTTGTTGGTGAAGACGCCGGTAATCTCCATGCGGGCGGCGGGGATTTTGTAGCATCCGGTCATCATCAAACCCGTCAGCGTGGGAATCAGCGGCGTCAGCAACTGATAGTAGGCGCCAAGATCGGCGATCACGCGGCAGCGCAGGCCAAGAATGGTTCCATCGCGCTTTACGGCCACTTCGAAGTCGTCGATCTGGTCGCGACCGTGAATCGTGGCTTGAAAATTTTCGCGGCGAGACTCGCTCCATTTCACCGGCTTGCCGAGCTGAATCGCCAGATAGGCAACCAGCGCCTCTTCCGGATAAACATTCAACTTGCTGCCGAATCCACCGCCCACCTCCGGCGCGACCACGCGCACCAGCGTCTCGGGAAAATTCAGCATGGAAGCGATCTGCGTGCGCAGAAGGTGTGGAATCTGCGTGGCGCTCCACACGGTGAGCTGCCCTTCGCCCGGCTGGTAGTCCGCAATCACGCCGCGCGTCTCGATCGGCACCGGAATCAGGCGCTGGTTCACGATGCGCTGCCGGATCACCTTGTCCGCCGATTTGAACGCCGCTTTCAGATCGCCGCCTTCGAGCTCCCACTTGAAGGCGACGTTGTCTTTGTGGCCCGCGTGCAGCGGCGCGGCGCCTTTGGCGATGGCTTTCTCCGGATTTACGATGGGCGTGAGCGGCTCGTAGTCCACTTCGATCAGATCGAGCGCGTCGCGCGCCGCGTAGCGATCGCTCGCCACCACCACGGCCACGGCTTCGCCGACGAAGCGAACCCGGTCGCGAGCCAGCACAGGCCGCGCGGCCGGCTTCATGTCCGGAATTTGCGCCGCGCAAGGCACGGGCTGAATCGCGCCGTCAATGTCCGCGCCGGAAAGCGCCAGAACCACGCCGGAAGCGTGTCGCGCCTTCGACAAATCCACCGAACGGATATTCGCATGCGCGTGGGGGCTGCGCAGGAACGCGGCATAGTGCATGCCCGCGAGGTTTAGATCATCGACATAATGGCTGATCCCCTGGATCAGCCGTGGGTCTTCCTTGCGCTTGAGCGGTTTGCCGATATATCGCGTGGTCATGGGGTTCTCCCGGCGCTCGCGGACATTTTCAGCGGCTTGCGAGCGCTCATTTTCTTGGCTGCGTACTGCACCGCTTCGATGATGTGCTGGTAACCGGTGCACCGGCAGAGGTTCCCCGAAAGCGCGTTACGAATCTCCCGTTCATTGGGGTTCTTGTTTCTTTGCAACAGATCGACCGCGGCCAGAATCATTCCCGGCGTGCAGTAGCCGCATTGCAGCCCATGTTTTTCCCAGAAGCCTTCCTGCACGGCGTGCAACGCGCCATTGCCAGGGCTATTTCCACGACCATTTCCAGCGCCGTTTGCCGCGCCCTTATGCGCATTACCCGCGAGCCCTTCGATTGTGGTGATCTCTCCGCCCGAGGCCTGCACGGCGAGCAGCGTACACGATTTCACCGCCTTACCATCGAGCAGCACCGTGCATGCGCCACAGATGGAGGTTTCGCAGCCAATGTGCGTGCCGGTAAGCCCGAGCACATCGCGCAGATAATGGACCAGCAGCAAGCGCGGCTCGACCGTGCCCTGATGCTGTTTGCCGTTTACATGAAGCTGAATCTCCACGCCCATGGGACCTCCGAGCAGCGCAACGATAGACTAGGGGAACAAACGTTACGCCTGCCGCGCTCTGATTTCAAGCGACGATCCGGCCAGGTCCGGTGTTCGGACTCCGGTGCAGTCCACCAGACTCCACAAACCGGAGATCGTCGTCCCCAGTTCGCCTTGGGCGGATGAGCGAGGGACGAAGAGCGCGCTCAGGCGCTGAGGACGCGGCCCCAGATGCGGCTCGTGGCGGGTTTGCCCAGATAAGCTTTGTGGCCGGCGACGGAAACTGTGGTGGTCTCGTCGTATTCGCGGTGCACGATGCGAATGCGCACACCGGGACGCAATTTTCGCGCGTCAAGGAACTCTAGAAACCTGGGATCTTTTTCGTATACGGCGAGAATCTCCACGGTTCGCCCGACCGGCACGTCGGCGAGCGCTACCGCGTTTTGCGTGCGCTTCAGCCGCGCCAGTCCGCCGCGCAGCGGCACACCATGCGGGCAGGCGCTATCGGCGCCAAAGCGGCGGATCAGCAAGGCCTCCACTTCCGGAGAGAGACCATGCTCGAGGCGCTCGGCCGCGGCGTGTGCCAGGGTCCAGTCGAGGCCGATCACGTCGGTCAGGAGCTTTTCCGCCAACTGATGGCGCAGCGCCAGCCGTTCCGCCTCGCTCCGCCCTTTGTGCGTCAGGCGAATGCAGCCGTCGCGTTCCAGCCGCAGCAAGCCGTCGCGGGTCATGCGCTTGACCGCAGCAGTTACGGCGGGAGGCGTGACGCCGAGTTCTTCCGCCAGGCGCGCACTGATGGGTTCTTGATCGTCCTGTTCGAGCTCCCAGATGGCCTTCAGATAATCTTCCCGGGAGACGCTGGTCGTTTCGCGCGGCACGAATGCTCCTAGCGGCGCGGCATTGGGCTGGGCCGGGCAGTGCTGGGTTGCGAAGACGCAAATTTCGATGTGCCCGAGTCGGAAGCGAGGCGGCCCGAATCGGACGCGGCGCGGCCCGAATCGGACGCAACGAAAGAAGGCCGTTCAGCGGCCAGCTTGAGAAAATATTCGTGCACGGTGGTGTCTGCGGTGAGCTCGGGATGAAACGTGGCCACCAGGATGCGTCCGTCGCGTACAAGGACCGGCCTGCCGCCCTCGCGCGCAAGCACCTCGACGCCGGGTCCGATCTCTTCAATCCACGGCGCGCGAATGAACACCATCTCCAGCGGCTCAGCTTTCAGTTTCGATGGCGCGCTGCGGACTTCGCTTGCCAACTGCCGCCCGTAGGCGTTGCGCGTGATCACCAGGTCGGCGAATCCCAAAGAGTCCTGCGCGGGAGCGCGCACTTCGCGCGCCAGCAGAATCGCGCCCGCGCAAGTGCCGAAGAAAGGCGCGCCGCGCGCGTCCAGCGCGCGCAGGGCTGCTTCGAGTCCTTCTCCCTTCAGGAACTTGAGCATGGTGGTGCTCTCGCCGCCGGGCAAGATCATGGCATCCACTTGCGCGGCTTCTTCGGGCGTGCGCACCAGCGCATAATCGGCGCCCAGCCGCTCGAGCATGCGCGCGTGCGCTTCGTAATCGCCTTGAACAGCGAGGACGCCGATTTTCATGGCGGTGTAGTCCAAAGTTGAAAGCGACGATCCGACCAGGATCGTCGTCCCGAGCGAGCATCGCGAGCGAGGGATCTCTCTGACATTCGCCGCCTAAGAAGTCGCTTCACAGACCGACGAAGAAGCTCTCCTTGTCCAGTGAGATTCTTCACCCGCGTTTCGCGGGTAAAGAATGAAATACCGCAGCTCGGTTACCAGCCGCGCGTCTGCAGCAGTTCCTTGGGATCGAGTTGCCGCACGTCGAGGCCCCTCATGGCTTCGCCCAGCTCTTCCGAGGCTTCCAGCACCGCCTTCGCATCCTCATGATGCGTGGCCGCTTTGACGATGGCCCGCGCGCGTTTTTCTGGATCACTCGATTTGAAAATTCCCGATCCCACGAAAACCGCCTCGGCTCCAAGCTGCCGCACCAGCGCGGCGTCGGCTGGCGTGGCGATACCGCCGGCGGAGAAATTTGGCACCGGCAGCTTGCCTCTTTGCGCCACGTCTCGCACCAGTTCGAGCGGAGCGGCCAGTTCCTTGGCCGCGTGCACCAGCTCGTCGCCGCGCAGCGTCGTCAGGCGGCGCATCTCGCTGGTGATTGCGCGCATGTGGCGAACCGCTTCCACGATATTTCCCGATCCTGCTTCGCCTTTGGTGCGGATCATGGCGGCGCCCTCGGCGATACGCCGCAGGGCTTCGCCTAGATTGCGCGCGCCGCAAACGAACGGCACTTTGAAGTCATGCTTCCAAATGTGGTTTTCTTCGTCCGCGGGGGTCAGCACTTCGCTTTCGTCGATGAAATCGACTTCCAGCGCCTCGAGCACCTGCGCTTCGGCGAAATGGCCGATGCGCGCCTTGGCCATCACCGGGATGCTCACCGTATTCATGATCTCGCGAATGATCCGTGGCGAAGCCATGCGCGCCACCCCGCCTTCCTTGCGAATATCGGCGGGCACGCGCTCGAGGGCCATTACGGCGCAGGCGCCGGCCTGCTCGGCGATGCGGGCCTGCTCGGCCGTGGTCACGTCCATGATCACGCCGCCCTTGAGCATCTCGGCGAGACCCACTTTCACTCGCCATTGTTTATTTGCATTTCCATTGCTCGAATCCATCATTAACTCCTTGCGCGCGTATCCGCGCTGGGACTCCCTGCGCTGGCATCCGCGCTCGCCTGATTCTTCTTATTGTATCTTTCCGGATCGATAATCACGAAGCGTCCCCGTCCGCGCGCCAGCAGAATGCCCGCCGCGTTGCGGATCTCTCCTTCATGATATAGCTCGCGGCCATTGCGGCGCGTGGCAAAACCCTCTACCTGCAACTCCTCGTCCACCCGCACGGGCCGAAGATATTCCACCGTTAATTCGGCCGTCACCGCGCGCACGTTGCTGAATCGACTCGCCTTGCTCATGACTTCGTCGAGCACTGTGGCAATGATCCCGCCGTGGATGAATCCGGTAGCGCCCTGATATTCGGGCCCCAGCCGGAAATGTCCGATGACTCGCTGGCTCGATTCATCGAACTCGAAAGCCAGCCTCATTCCGCGCGCGTTGCCGCCGCCGCATCCGAAGCACGGATTTGCCGGATCAGTTTGACTCATCATTCCGATTGCTTAAGCCGATCCTTTAGACCAGCGCCACGCGTGCCGGCTCGAAGCGACGCGCGCCGCGTTGCCGCTTGCTCAACTCCGACCGCAAAATATCTCCTAGCATGGCGACGCCCCGCGCGATCTGCCGTTCTTCCACTTCCGAAAAGCCCAGCCGCAAAGTATTTGGCTGCGGGCTCTGCACGTAGAAGTACCGCCCCGGCGCAAACACCACGCCGCGTTCGCGCGCCCGAACCAGCAGTTCATTGGCATCGAAGCCGGGCGGCAATTCCAGCCAAATGCTCATGCCGCCGTTGGGATGCGTCCACCGCGTATCGGAAGGCATATGCCGCACCAGCGCCTCTTCCACAGCAGCTAAGCGCGCAGCACAGACCTTCCGCACGCGGGCCACGTGCCGCACGAGCAGCCCGCGCCGCGTGAATTCCGCCATCGCCGCCTGCGAAAGCTGGTCGGTATGCAAGTCCGTGGACTGTTTTACCACGCGGAACCGATCGATCACATTGGCGGGTGCCAGCACCCAGCCAACGCGCAGCCCCGGGAAAGCCATCTTCGAGAAGCTGTCGATCTGCACGACCACATTCGCTCGATCGAGTTGTTTTAGCGAAGGCAGGTGCTCTCCATGAGCCAGAAGCCGCCCATAGATATGGTCCTCGACGATTGGCACCTGATGCTTGGAGGCAATTTCCAGCAGCTTGCGTCGCGCCTCCAGCGTCATCGAAAGCCCAGTGGGATTGTGAAAATCCGGCATCAGGAACATCAGTTTCACGCGATTGGCGGCGAGCGTCTGCTCGAGAGCGGACAGGTCTAAGCCCGGCGTTGTACCCGGGCCGTTCTCGGTGCGTACCGGAACCCCCAGACACCGCGCCCGCGCGGCTCTTAGAACCGCAATGGCCCCAGGATACGTCGGATTCTCCAGGACCACGGCATCGCCCGGCCGCAGAAAGACCTTGCAAATCAGGTCCAGCGCCTGCTGGCAACCGTCGGTGATCAGCAGATTTTCTTCTCGCGCCTGCAAACCTTCGCTGCGCAGCAATTCCAAGAGAGCCTTGCGCAGCGGCGGATAACCATCGGTTGCGCCCAGTTGCAAAATGCGAGCGCCTTCGCGGCGCAAAACCGCGTTGCAGCAGCTGCGCATCTCCGCCAGCGGAAAATATTCCTGTGGCGGCCGCGCCACGACGAAAGAAATTCCGTCGCTTGGCATCGTGCGGATCAGCCGGCCGAGCGCATCGTCGCCGCGCTCGTCCGCAAAAAGCGATTCCCAGCGAATCGTTCCGCCGGGAACGAGCGAGGGCGGCGCGGGCGCGATCTGCAGCGGCCGTGAGTTCGCGCGGATGAACGTGCCGCGCCCGACGTGCCCTTCGATCAGGCCTTCCGATTCGAGTTCCGCATAAGCATTCGCCACGGTCGTGCGATGCACGCCCAGATGCTGCGCCAGTTCGCGGCTCGCCGGGATGCGGTCGCCGGGACGCAACTCGCCGGCATGCACCAGCGCGCGAAGCTGGTCGCAGAGCTGCACGTACAGCGGAATGTGGCTTTCGGCCTGTAGTTGTAGCGGAAGCATTGGCTCTCCTGATTGGGCCAATATAGCGTGGAATTATAGCCCGTAAAGAGCCAATTTGTCTCTCCTGCGCCTGGAGCTGCTGCGGGCTTCTTTCGGTGTATCTCTGGTGAGATTTATCCGAGCATGGATTTTTGTAGGCCGGTGGATCGAGCCGCTAAAAGCCCTAGCTTCGGGAATTAGTTGTGGCCGCGGTCTCGCCCAGCTTGCGCAGGCGTTCCTGCAGCTTGCGCCGCAGCGTGGAGGGCGTATTGGGATTGAACGCCACCAGATACCAAAGCGGCTGGCTGCGATCGCGCGAAAGCCACGCCAGCGTGGCCGC
>WNGR01004676.1_pt1 | contig 32947 bp, 30 predicted proteins | sample 5407581 | NCBI WGS metagenome assembly WNGR01 (sample SAMN13153383, study PRJNA577476) | soil metagenome | isolation source: 80 cm soil or saprolite under Garry oak tree replicate 2 | place: USA:California | collected 2016-06-15
GCCAGCGTGGCAAGACGCCTATCCTGCACACCTTTGCCGACAACCACTCCGCCATTCGCGTCTATCAGAGCCTGGGCTTCACTCGCAGTCGCAGCTTCCATCTCGCCGTCCTCAAGAACGACGAAGGATGATTGGAATCGGCGTCAACGCGTCGTCGAGTCCCAGAGTGGAGCCGGCCAGCTGAGATGCACTCAGCTGGCGAATAACTACCGGTTGAGTCATTCGCTAACTAGCGCCACTCTGCGCCCACAGTAATTCCTCGATGTAGTTCAGGGTTTCAGCCTCTGAACGATCATCGGAATTGCGTAGCCGCCCGCCGGAACCGCATACGGCGAACCCGGCGCTTCGCTGTAGCTGTCCGCCGTAATCGTAAACACGTGCAGCCTTCCAAACAGCGAAATGGCATACAAGTGGTTGGCATTATCCCAGAACGTCTGCCCGATCAGGTCCGATGTCAGCAGCCCCGTGTAGTGCGTCGGCGCATGGTCGCCGTTGGCGTGCCGCACCTCCAGCCCATTGCCGCCCGCCACTGCAATGAACTTGCCCGAAGGCGACATCTGCAAGTCCTCAATCTCGCCCACCTCCGTTACCCACGGCATGTTGTTGTACTTGCTATTCGTAGTCAGGCTGCCGTTGCTCTCCATGTCGTAGGTCGCCAGCATGCTGCCTTCGTTGAACAGGCCCGTCGACTTCGGACCGAGCTGGTAAACTCCGACAATCAGGTTGTCCGCAGGATCCGCCGCTGTATGGCTGCGGCAGAAAAAGTAGCTGCTGTCTTTCGTAGGAGGCATCGGTGCCGCGGCACTGATATAGGTGAGCTTCCCATTCGAACTCCGCTTGAGAACTCCAAACGCATCGGCCCAGTAAGGCGTCGTCAGCCCACCAACGCAACCTGCCCCATACGCATACTCGTTGGTGCTGTTAAATCGCAACGGAAAATTCCACACCAGCCTCGTCCCGCTATCGCCAAGGTAAGTCAGTCCGCCCGTGGTCTTGTTTATCTGGAAGGATTTGTACGACGTGGAATTGCACGTGTCTCCGTGGTACGCCACCGTGTAAAGGGTGGCCCCTGTATGGTCCAGCACCAGTGGGCTCGCCTGCAGATTCGGGCAGGTCGTGCCCTTGTTGAACTGGTTGATGTCGGTCGACGTGGCAAAGGTGAGCGACCCGTTCGGTTGTATGTGATACGCATGCACATGCACGCCATCAAAATCCGATCCGAACAGATAGGTTCCGGTCGCCGCCAGCCCAAACACCGACGCTGAAAACGGCGATCCCGGAATGGGCGTCAGCCTGCCATCCGCGGCTGCGGTATAGCCCAGGATGCTGGTGGGCTCGGCCACGTATACATGCGCCACCGGCCCCGTTGCAATCGCTGCGTTCGTGGCGGCAAGGTCGGGTACCGCCTGGCTGCCGGCGCGCGCTGCAGACAGCGCTAAGACCGATAGTAGAAGCAGTCGAGAGATGCGGGGAACAACTGGCTTGCTTTCAGGGATACAGGTCATTGAAGCCTCCAGAGTCAATGAGGAATCGGGGACTGAAAGAGCCTTCGTTTGCAGGCACCACAGCGTAAGTCGGCTGTGGCGCCACAGTCAACTGCCGCTACAGCAACCCGCTTTCGACCGTTGGAACCATCGCGGCCATGGACTTTTCGTCAGGCTGCCCATCCCGCGCTGTCCGTCGCGGCGGCTATGACGTCGTTCGACCTTGCGAAAAAGTCTCTCGCGGCAAACCAGCGCAAGTTCGAGCTCGGTACTGAGACCAACTTCTTTGTGCTGGATTCGCAGGAGCGGCTCGCCCAGGCCGAACTTGTTCTGCTCCAGGCGCGTGTGAACTACCAGGAGGCGCTCGCCGCCATCAACCATGCCAGCGGCAAACTGCTCGCCTCTTATCATCTGCAGATCGATGCGGGCCACCAAGTGAGTCGATACACCTGCTTCGTAAGGAATAGCGCAGATGCCGACTCCCCGCGCTCTCAGCATTAACGTGAATTCGCTCGAAAGATCGTCTCCGGATAGCGCGTCCCGGCAATAGAATGAGAGGCGTTCGCTTCAGCTACCATCGAAAGCAGGACCCATGCCCGCCAAACCCAAGCTCGGCCAAAACTTTCTCAACGATGCGCAAGCCACCCAGCGCATCGCCGCCGCGCTCGGAGATATCTCCGGCCAGACCGTCGTCGAAATCGGACCCGGCCAGGGCGCCATCACGCGAGCACTCGCCGCGCGGGCCGCACACGTCCTCGCCATCGAGCTTGACCCTCATCTCGCTGTCTCACTTCGCGCATACCTCCCGCCCGATCGCGTCACCGTCATCGAGCAGGACGTACTCAACTTCGATTTTGCTGAAGCCTCCAAACACGCGGGCCGCCGTCTTCCTCTCGCCGGCAATCTGCCTTACTACATCACGTCGCCCATTCTGCTCGCTCGCGCGACTACGGGCTGCTATCCGTCACAGTGCAGATGTACGGCCCAGTCGAGCGGCTTTTCACTCTGCCCCCGAGCGCGTTCTCCCCGCCGCCCGATGTGCACTCCGCAGTGATCCGATGGCGCTTTGCCCCGCGCTTTGCCGAACTGGGCGTCGAAGAATCCAGCTTCTTCCGCTTCGTGCGCCAGGCCTTCGCGCAAAAACGCAAGACGCTCGCCAATAATCTGCGTGCAGCAGGATTCACCCCGGCTCACATTCAGTCAGCGTCAGCCGGCGCGTCCATCGCTACCTTAGCTCGCGCCGAAGAGTTGTCGCTCGAAACCCTCGCAGCTCTGTGGAAGGGTCTTCAAGCAGAGAGGGTCGCAACGCCAGGCGCTGCGACCCTCTCAAGCTAGCCAAAGTTTCGTTTAGCGGTGCGGCCCACCGCTCGGATGCGATCCGCCACCCGCGGGCGCACCCCCACCGCCGCTGGGCCGCGCTCCTCCGCCGCCCATCGGTGCTCCCCCACCACCCGAAGGCCGGCTTGGAGGCGCCGACGGAGCCGAAGTTCCGCGTGGAGGCGCGGACGGTGCTGAAGGACGCGAGAACGAGCCGCCTGACGGGTTTTGCGAAGGCGGAGGTCCAACCTGCCTTGGTGCCGCGGGCCATCCGTTCTGGCGATTGCTGTCGCCGGTCGTGGGCCAGCCGCCGGGACGCGCATTTCCGCCGCCCGCATTCGGTGCCCTGACGTAACCCGGCCTTTCAACTCCAGGCCTGTCGATATTGCCCGGCCGGTTGCCGAACCCTGCCGCCGGCGCATTCGTTATCGGTCGATTCCCCGAGAACACCTGCCCGTGATCGTAATGCGGCCGATTCGCCACCGGACGCAGCGGTTCCGCCACCGTTCGACCGATCATCACAGCATGGCTCTTGTCGCGCAGCGGCAGCATGGCGCTCCCACCCTGAAACTTGCGGTTCACTGCCACCACCGGCAGCGATGCAACCGAACGCATTCCGCCCATCGGTCGCGGATTTCTCGGCCTTGGCCGGTCAGGCAGGCGATAACGCGGAGGCGCATTTCCGATGTTGGCTACCCAGCCGCCACCGCCGAATCCCCCGAATCCATATCCCACTCCGCCCCACCACGGCGAGCACGCACCTGGAGCCCAGCCCCACCCGAAGCTGTTGAAGTAGTTCCACGCGCCGCATTGGAACGGCATGTATCCCCACGGATATCCCGAAACCCACATGTAGCCGAACCGCGGCGTGTACATCCAGTACCCGCTGCCATACGGGTCAAATCCAGGATTCGAAGCCTCATATGGCGACCACACGCGACCTTGATCGGGCACGTCGTACCAGCTGCCGTTCGCGTCCAGATCGCTCCACGCCGGATTATTGCTGTCCGCAAACCCCTTCGTCGCCTCTGTGCGGCTCGCTGCCGCCGTCGTCAGTGCCTGATCGCGATCGGAGTTCCATACATCCCACGAGTCCGGCTCGATCGATTCCGACAGATTGTATTGGCTCGGATTGGCGCCGTTCAGCGCCACGCTCTCTCCGCCGTGCACATCGAGTGCGAGACTGCCGGCGCTCTCAATGTGAGCATTGCCGGAGAAAACCGCGACCTGCCCCGGCATCTTATCGAGATTGACACGCAGAACCGTAAACCCACTCGCCGTCACCACCGTGTCACCAAAGCGAACTCGAAGCCCGCCTCCCTGGCTATCACCCGGCATCTCAAAATACCCCAGGCCGTTGTTCAAAACGATCTCGGAATCGGCTTCCGCGCCCCGGCCGCGCAGCACCTTGAGCGTAATTGCGCCTTCCGGCGACAGCCTCGCGACACTGCCATCTTCAAACTGGATCTCAGCCCTGCCATCGCTGCCGGTGGTCACCTGGGTCCCCTCAAACAGCGGCGTATTGGCAATCGCGTGGTCAGCCATCACCTGGTTTCCCTGCTGCAACTGCACGTCGCCATCAACTGAGCTCAACCGCGCCGCCCGGGCAGCCGCCTGGCCGCCATCATCGGCCCGAAGGCTCGGCACCGCCAACGACAACAAAACCGCCGCGAATACCCCCGCACCCTGCCGCAACCAGATTCCCCATATGCGCTTCATGGAGCGCCACCTTTCCCCCACAAACCCCAACACCCCTGGCCGATTCCAGCCCCCAGGCCCAACATCATTTAGACACGATTCACTGAGGGAAGTCGCGCCAATTCCGCTCAAGCTCAGTCGTTGGCCTTCGCCAGCAGGTCCCGGGCCCGCTTTCTCACCCGCTCCATCACCGCCGTATCCTCCGCAAGCCGCTCCAGAATGTCGCGAATACTCGAGATCTGCTGCACGCGCCCATCCCCCAGCGCTTCGCACACCACGTCGATCTCCCTGTCGAGCCCCAACCGATCGTGTTGCAGCAGCATCTCAAGCCGCGCACCCTCAATAATCGTGGTTGCCACCGCGATCAGCGAGTCGCCAAGCGACTGTATCTCCGGGTCTTTGGAATAGTTGTATTCGCAACCACCCTCCCCGTCAGGCCCGGTATAGCTCAGTTTCTTCACACCCTGAAAGGCCACCTTCAGATGGCTCTCGCATCCCTTCGCGAACAACTTGTGCCGCTGCGTCACCTGAAAAGCATGCTCCGCGAATCGCGGGCTCACCCGGATATCACGGTCAATATCCGGCGCTTCCAGGCTGTGCACCCCCTCTGAGCCCGCTAACCCGCGCTGGGAATGAAAATGCCCCCTGCCGTCTGGATGAAATTCCAGCGTCCACTGCGACGGCGTCAGCCCCGGGTTAGAGAAATCCACCCGGAACATCGGCGCAGTCTCAGCCCTTGAACACAGCGCCAGCGCCGCGGCGCCAATTGCCAGCACCACAGCCCTCATCGCCCCGCCCCCTGCAATGCGAGAGTCTGTGCCGTATGAATATGGCAGATAGCCACGGCCAGCGCGTCAGCGGCATCGGCCGGCTCCGGCAGCTCCGTCAACTCCAGCAGCCGCGCGACCATGAACTGCACCTGCTCCTTCTTCGCCAGCCCGTACCCCACCACACTCGACTTAATCCGCAAAGGAGCATATTCAGCAACCTGCAATCCCTTGCAGGCCGCCGCCAGCAACGCGACGCCGCGTACCTGGCCAAGTTTCAACGCCGATTTTGCATTCACCGAATAAAAAACCTCTTCCACCGCCACTACGTCCGGCTGCCAGAGCTCCATCGCCTCCATCAGTTCGCGATAAACCTGTTCCAGCCGCACTGGCAGCGATTTATTCTTCGCCTGGCGGATTCCTCCCATCGCTTTGCACACCAGCCGGGGTTCCCGCCCTGTGTCGCACGTCTCCACCACACCATACCCCGTGATTTCCGTGCCGCAATCGATACCGAACACCCGCATGGGGGCAAGTTTACCGCAGCCAGGGCGTCCATGCGCCACTCAGATGAGTTCGCGAACCTTAACCAATAATTGTTCCCACTTGGCCAAAACTGTTCAGCTCTGTTCGCCTTGTGACATTAATCTGAGATAAACCGTTGGAATCATCAAGATGTGTGAAAGAATTCAAGGATGGTCCAGTTTCCCAAAATAATTCAAGGCGGTATGGGCGTCGGCGTCTCTAATTGGCGCCTCGCACAGGCTGTCTCCAAGCTCGGCCAGCTTGGCGTCGTCTCAGGAACCGCGCTCGATCAGGTGTTTGTGCGCCGGCTTGCCGATGGGGATATAGGCGGCTACATGCGTCGGGGGCTGGACGCTTTCCCCTTTCCCGACATGGCCCGTCGCCTCTGGCAGGAGTACTTCGTACCCGGCGGCAAGCCCGCGGGAGTCCCTTACCCCACCACCCCCATGCACCAGCGCCGCGACCCGCGCAAACTCATCGAGCTCTGCATGGTCGCCAACTTCGTCGAGGTGTTTCTGGCCCGCGAAGGTCACAAGAACTTTGTCGGCGTCAACTTCCTCGAAAAAGTACAGCTGCCCCACCTCGCCTCCATCTACGGAGCCATGCTCGCTGGAGTCGGCTACGTGTTGATGGGCGCCGGCATCCCGCTCCACATTCCCGGAGTGCTCGACAACTTCGCCGCCAATCAGTCCGCCGAGTACAAGCTGGCCGTCACCGGCGCTGTCCCCGACCAGGGTGAAGACACCATGATGCGCTTCGACCCGGCCGACTATGCCGAGGGCGCTCTCCCCCGTCTGTCCCGCCCCAACTTCCTCGCCATCGTCTCTTCCAATACCTTGGCCACCACCATGCTCCGCCGCGCCTCCGGCCCCGTAAACGGCCTGGTCATCGAAGGCGCCACAGCGGGCGGCCACAATGCGCCCCCACGCGGCAAACTCCAACTCAACCCCGCGGGCGAACCCATCTACGGTGAACGCGACCGGGTCAACATCGCCGAGTTGCGCGAACTGGGCGTTCCCTTCTGGCTGGCGGGCGGCTTCGGCAATGCTGAAAAGCTGCGCGACGCCGTCGAACAGGGCGCGGCCGGCATCCAGGTTGGCACTGCCTTCGCCTTCAGCGACGAGTCCGGCATGAGGCCGGATCTGAAAAACGAACTGTTGTCCCAGGCCGTGGCTGGAGTCGGCGAAGTCTTCACCGACCCCCTCGCCTCGCCCACCGGTTTCCCGTTCAAGGTGGCCCAGCTTGAGGGAACCTCTTCAGCGCTCAACGTTTACCAGGAGCGCAAGCGCGTCTGCGATCTCGGCTACCTGAGGGAGCCCTACGCCGCCCCCGAGGGCAACATCGGCTACCGCTGTGCCGCCGAACCCGTCGCCAACTACGTCGCCAAGGGCGGCAAGGTTGAAGACACCGTAGGCCGCAAGTGCCTTTGCAACGCTCTCATGGCCAACATCGGCCACGAGCAGTCCCGCAAGGATGGAACTGTCGAACCGCCCCTTGTCACCGTGGGAGACGATCTCAACAGCATCGCCCAGTTCCTCGCTCCCGGCCGCGAAAGCTACACCGCCGCCGAAGTGGTCCAGTCCCTCCTGAGCCTCGTCCCCCCCGTCACCGAGTCCCCCACCAGGCCCGCCCCCACCCTCGAAACGGTAAACGCCTAAGCGCACATTCAAGAATGATCTGGCTCCCGGTGAACGCTACGAGCTTCATCGCGTATCTCAATCAAGAGTTCTAGGGCTTCAGTGTCGATAGACGCATGAAATAGCCGAACGGTCCCTCATGGTGTGAATTCCAAAAGTTGTCGAGTGTGCTTGGCACCCACCGATGGGTCTCCTATTGACCAACTGCCGATTAGGCGGTGATCCGCTCCAATGCATTCCGCCCGTCGGTGTTGGTTTAGAATCGGGCTACTCTCATGATTGCGCGAGCAGGAAGAATCGGCGTTGTGCTCATTGTCTCCATCATCGCTCTTTGCTGCTGGTGGGTTGTAGCATCCGATTATGGCGATGCGGTTGCCGTTGGCACATACCGTTTCTCTCAAGGTGGCATGCTTTGCGAACTCGTCCTCAAACCAGACCACACGTTTGTCCAGGAAATGAACTCCGCAGCAAGCGTGGCTCGTGCAGTGGGAACTTGGCGTCGCGTTGGCCAAGGCGGCGTTTCATTCTCAAGCACCCTTCTTCCAATTCCGGGAGAGGAGGTCGAACCCGACGGGACTTCTTTCGCGGACATGCATAAGACGCTTGGGTTCCTTGTGACCTTACAGATGAGGCGATACCACGTGCTCTGGTACGGAAGATCCAATCCTCAATCGGCCGCATCACCCGTGGGCAAATACTACGGTGATGCGGAAGGGGTCACAGCAAAGCTGACGCTTGATGCTGATCATTCTTTTGAACAAGAAGTCACGCGTTCCGGCGTTTCGGCCCGCGCAAAGGGAACATGGTCCACCGGAACCGATGGGGCTGTCATATTCTCCCCAGCCTTCCTCAAGGTTTCAGGTAAACCACTCAGTGAGGATGAATCAGCCACCGCTGATGATCCCCAAGGCTCAAACCTTCAGATTACAATCGCGAACATCTCCTCGACTGGAGCACCGACCTTCCGAACGAAATGGCTCTTTTGGTAAAGACCAAGAGTTGACGTGGCGCATTCCCGATTCGAGCTCTGAGCGTGTGGTGGACTGCTCGGTAGTTACTGTTTCTTGAACATTGATAAACTCAGCAACATCGGCCATTTTCTTGCTCTACTCCTCCGCCAACAAATCCCCCAGCCGATCCAACCGGGTCTCCCACACCGTCCGATGCTCCCTGACCCACCGCTCCAGCCTGTCGAACCCCTCGGGATGAATCCGGCACGTCCGCACCCGCCCCACCTTTTCCGTCCGCACCAGACCACACTCCTCCAGCACCTGCAGATGCTGCGCTACCGCCGTCAGCGTCACCCCCAACGGCTCCGCCAGCCCTGAAACCGAGTGCGGTCTTTCGGTCAGCCAGTCCAGCATCGCCCGACGCGTGGGGTCGCCGAGCGCGTGGAACAGCCGATCGATCTCCGTTTCAGAACTGGCCATCGTTCCACCCCTCACGCCAGTTCCTTGGCCAGCTTATCCATCAGGGCGTTCCAGCCCGCCTCCCGCATCTTCGGCCCGTCCGCGCCTTCAAAAAACGCCCCCTGGTGCGTGCAAGTCAGGCGAGTCCCCTGCCCTTCCGGAACCACTTCCACGGTCACCAATGATGCGGAAATGCGCTTCTCCCCCAGGTCCATCGTCGACGAAATCACGATCCGCCGGTCCGGCACAATCTCGTGAAAATGCCCCACATTCACAATCTCCATTCCCGGCAAAGGCGTCCCTTCCTTGAACCGGTAGCGAAGCCGCTGCGACCCGCCCAGTCTGAAATCCTGCTTGAACTCCAGCACCTCGTTGTGCGCGCCCTCCGCAAACCACCGGCGCATCTTCGCCGGGTCAATAAAGGCTGCGAACACGATCTTCGGAGACCTGGGAAAGCTCCGCTCAACCACAAATGTGCTATGAACCACCGGCTGCGTTTCCATGTTCTGAACCACTCCCTGCTTTTCCATTTGACCTCTCCTCCCTTTCTCAATTCACCTCAGTGACGCCAGCCATCACTGAAGCAGCTACTTCAGTATTGGTCGGCACCACTAAATAGTCAAGTGGAAACTTTAGTATTTTTGCGGACAGTCCTTGAGTGGCGGCATTCTCTCTATCGACCCTGTCATCTTGAGCGAAGCGCAGCGAAGTCGAAAGCCTGCCCTGAGCGGAGTCGAAGGGGACCTGCTTCTCACCGTCATTCCAAATTGCCCATCACCGACCCAAGTCGTGCTGGACAGGTCCAAGAAGCGAACCCTGAGTCTCCCGAGCCATAGCGGATCCCGTCACCGCTATGCAGTGGTCACAGTCTCAAGAACCTTCCTCGCGGAATCGCAGTGCTCTAGCTCGTAATACTTCTCAGGAGAAAAGTTCTTCTTCGCGGCGTCCATAACGCCCTGCTTCAAAAGGCTCTTGTCCACCTCGTTTGTGAGCCACTTTGAACCCGCCATGCCGACAATCAAAGCTCCGGCCAGAGCACCAAGACGCAAGCTGATTTGTTCTCTGGGCGAGGGGTTTGCCAGATCGATACCTGCGCCGGAACCGTACAGCGCCCATGAAGTCAAAGCAGAAACCGCACCTACAAAGACATTCCACAACGCTCCAGGACACCAAACGCCACCGATTCGTCTCGGCAGAGGGAATCCGTTGTCGCTCATGATGGTATTCAGCAGGCCTCCGATTGATCCAGCCGAGGCAATTAGGACAACGCAGACCCAGGGATTCATGCTGCTCGCTGCCTGATTCATGGCTCCTCCTGTCGCTGAATGGTGATGACTGCGAATAGAACGTTACATAGTCGAAACCAAGGTGTCTACTGGGAGTTCGATATGGAACAAATTGGACGGAAAAGGCCACCCTGACCAAATATCGCCGGCAGGATTGCAACTTGCATTTCTCTGGACCAGACCAACACACTGACTAAGTTGCTATCGAATACCGCCAACTCGGAAACGGCGGTTGGTTATCTTACGATCCGAAGTCCACTCCCAACTCACCTTGCCGAAAATTACCTGCAGTTGTAGCACAATTTGATTAGGGCACAAACGCGCAGCCCCCGGTCCGCACGCATTTCAGAGAAATACGGGCTATCTACCGTGTGCGCTAAATTGCATTCCAGCACCAAATTTCCGCCTGTTAGGACCATTCTGAATCGGGAAAATCAGGCCGTATATCACACAAAATAAGCAGGTTAGGTCTCATGATTTTGGAGAAAAAAATCGCGTACCCCTCTCCCCGCGGTCGAGGTTGCCTATCCATTTGTTCGCCGTTCCCTGCAACCTACACCGAATCAATCACTTCCGGCAGTCAGCTCTTGGGTTCCGTCGCTCCCGCACCGCCCACATGCAGCACCCGCGGCACCCGCGCCTCGACCGGCGGCAGCGCGGGAAACCCCGCATGCGGTTCCGTCTGGTACCAGTAGGCCGTCGAATAGAAATTATCCGACCGATGATTCGCATGCCCGTGCTCGATAGTCACGCGAATTGATTTCTCAAATGTGACCGGGCTCTCCGTATGCCAGCGGTAGAGGCAGTAGCGCCCTCCAATCCGCTCCGGATCGACCATAAAAGGCGCACCATTATGCGCGAATCCGAACGGCTGAAGACCAAAATCCCAGGCTCCGTTGTAGTAGTCCTCTGACCCGGTTCCGTTGATCACCGGCGCCGACTCGCCGTCAATGAAGATCATGTCGTCGCCCTCGCCAAACCAGCCTTCTTGGTTCTGCAGCACCGCATGAGTCACACCCATGAAGTGCCCTTTACCCTGGGCTTCGAGAAACACATAGTTATCCGCCCCGTCCAGATTCTTGCGGTCGTTTACGTGGCCGCTATACTGTTCGGTCCAATCGTTGGAGGTACCTTTGCAGGGCGCGGCCTGCCGATACTGCGCGTGAAAACGCCCTACATCGGTCGGCATCGACGGCAACGTTACATAGTCCACCGCAAAGTACAAACTGTCGGTCCGCACTTTGCCCTCGTTCGTCACCGTCAGTTTCGCAGCGCTCGCAAACGGCATGTCGAAATACGAATTCAGCGCCTTCACCGGAGCCACCGCCAGCAACGCCGACTGATAGGTGAAATACTCACCCAGCCCGAGTCCGAAAAAGTCCCCGATCGGCACCTCCACCGAAGGCGCAGACTCGCCATCCCACCACGCCCGCAGCACCAGATTCTTCAAATGCATCGGGTCTTTTGAATTAATCGTGAACCACAGATGCGTCACTACACCCGCGCCCTTGATGTCCAGCAATGTAGCCGTCTGCCCCGGGTCCACAGGTACCGCATCTCCGTTTCCGCCCGACCTGTCCCAGCTCGATGACCGCCGCGTCTTGTAGTTGCGCAACCGCGCCATCGCCAGCAGTTCTTCCGTCGCAGTGTCCGTCGTCTCGCCTGCACCGCTCGCAGCCGGCGCGCTCGCCGCCGCTCCGGCCGCATTCAACCCCAGCAGTGCACCTGCTGAAACCATCGAGCCAAGCAGCTTGCGCCGCGTCGGAGAACCCTTATCCATTTCAGACAAACCCATTGCGCCTTCCTTCTCTTCCGCCAAATATGCGAAAGGGTTTTGTAGTCGGACGTGCCGGTAGCTGTCAAGCATCCCGCCCGACTTCATCATCCGTGCGAGCGAGATCACCGTATGCCCGCACAATGCCTTACCGGTTTCGTCTCTCCACGCCTCGCCTGTTATGGTCGATGAGGAAAATGAATCCACCATAGGAATCCGCTTGTATGTTGAAGCGTTGGCGAATACGGATACTCCTGTTTCTGGCCGTCCTCGGGCCGGGATTCATTACCGCCAACGTCGACAACGACTCCGGTGGCATCCTCACCTACTCCCAGGCAGGCGCGCAATACGGCTACAACCTGCTCTGGACCATGATCCCCATCACCATCGCTCTTATCGTCGTGCAGGAGATGTGCGCTCGCATGGGCGTGGTCACGGGCAAAGGCCTCAGCGATCTCATCCGTGAGGAGTTCGGCCTGCGCCTCACCTTCGTGCTCATGGTTCTGCTGGTGGTGGTCAACTACACCAACGTGGTCGCCGAGTTCATCGGCATCGCGGGATCTCTCCACCTGTTCCACGTAACCAAGTTCGTCTCCGTGCCCCTGTGCGCTGCCCTCGTCTGGTACATGGTGGTGCGCGGCAGCTACAAAAGCACAGAGAAAATCTTCCTCGTCGCATCGGTTGTTTACATCGCGTACATCTTCGCGGGCGTCCTCTCGCAGCCAAGCTGGCACGAAGCTCTCCTCGCCACCATCAAGCTGCCTCATGAAACCGTGTGGCGCGACAAGGCCTACATCTACATGGCCATCGGCATCGTAGGCACCACCATCGCGCCGTGGATGCAGTTCTACCTGCAGTCGTCGATCGTTGAAAAAGGCATCCGCGTCAAGGATTATGGGGCCTCCCGCCTCGACGTTATCGTAGGCAGCATGTTCACCGACATCGTCGCCTGGTTCATCGTCGTGGTCTGCGCAGCCACTCTTTACGTGCATGGCATGGGCGCTATCCAGGTGGCCTCCGACGCTGCTGAAGCCATGCGTCCCCTGGCCGGCGACTACGCCTTCCTTCTCTTTGCGTTCGGACTCTTTAACGCCTCGCTGTTCGCCGCCTCGATCCTTCCGCTATCCACCGCCTACACGGTGTGCGAGGGCCTGGGTTTCGAATCCGGCGTCGACAAGAACTTCAAGGAAGCCCCGTTTTTCTACTGGCTCTACACGCTCCTCATCGTTGGCGGCGCGCTCACCGTACTGGCCCTCCCTGACGCGCAGTTGATCAACTTCGCCATCCTGTCGCAGGTGCTCAACGGAGTGCTGTTGCCGGTAGTAATCATCCTTATGCTCATGCTCATCAACCGCCACGACCTCATGGGCGAGCACAAAAACTCGCCCTTGTGGAACTTGATTGCGTGGGGCACGAGCATCATTGTCATGGGTATGACATTGGTCATGCTGTGGGGCATAATTCCGGGTCATTGATCATCTCTGCTGCATCAGAAAGTCAAGGAGATACGCGATGGGCGCAGTCCTGGTCACCGGCGGATATGGTTTCATCGGCAGCCACTCGATCCTGCAACTGCTTGCCGCCGGTCACACCGTGCGCACCACCGTGCGAAGCCTGCAGCGCCAGGCCGATGTTCGCCAGATGCTGCGGCAGGCCGGCGCAGATCCCGCCAATCTTCTTACTTTTTTCGCTGCCGATCTGACCAGCGATGAGGGCTGGTCCAAAGCCGTGGCGGGTTGCGATTACGTACTGCACGTGGCGTCGCCCTTTCCTGCCAACGTTCCTAAGGATGAAAATGAGCTGATCGTTCCGGCACGCGAAGGTGCCCTCCGCGTCCTGCGCGCCTCTCGCGACGCCGGCGTCAAACGAGTGGTGCTCACTTCTTCGTTCGCCGCCATCGGCGACGGTCAAGAGCCGCCCGCTACGCCCTTCAATGAAACCAATTGGACGAACCCTAATGGCGAAGGCGTAACCGCCTACGTCAAGTCGAAGACGCTGGCCGAACGCGCAGCCTGGGACTTCATCGCGCGCGAAGGTCGCGGACTCGAACTGTCTGTCGTCAATCCGGTAGGCGTCTTCGGCCCGGTGCTGGGGCCCGACTACGCCACCTCAATCCTGCTGGTGCAGCGCATGATGGACGGTGCCCTGCCCGGCTGCCCGCGCATCTGTTTCGGTGCCGTCGACGTGCGCGACGTCGTCGACCTGCACCTTCGCGCCATGACCAATCCCATAGCCAACGGCGAACGCTTCCTTGCCGTCGCGGGAGATTTCATGTGGATAATTGAAATCGCCAGGATACTGAAGAGTCGCCTCGGAGAAGCCGCAAAGCGAGTTCCTACGCGCGAGCTGCCCAACTGGCTCGTCCGCCTCGCCTCACTAAAAGATCCGGCAATCAAGCAGATCTTGCCCGAACTCGGCAAAGCGAAAAACGCCACCAGCGAAAAAGCCCGCCGCATGCTTTCGTGGGCTCCGCGTTCAAACCAAGAATGCGTGCTCGCAACCGCCGAAAGCCTGATGCGACTGGGCCTGTTGAAGCAAAAGCAATAATCAACCTGCGGTAAACGTCAGAGCAGCTTGCCTGAAGCCAGGTCGCGAATCAATCCCCGATCCGCTGTCAAAAAATCGTAGTCCGGCAACTCCTCCAGCTTGGCCCAGCGCAGCTGCGTGAAGATGCGGTTCTCCAGCTCGCCCGTAAACTCGCGCACCGCGAAAAATTGCAGATCCACCGCGCCGCCGTGGCGATAGTTGTGGCGAATGTGAGTGACCTTAGGCCCTATGGTGGCCCGAATGCCGAGCTCTTCGTTGAGTTCCCGCGCCAGCGCCTGTTCCGCGGTTTCACCCGGCTCAATCTTGCCGCCGGGGAACTCCCACTGCAGCGCCATCGGCTGGTCCGCGCGTCTTTGACAGATCAGCACTTCGTTGCCGCGCACAATCAGTGCGGCTGCGACCAGGCGAAGCGCCGGGCCGTGAGTCCGAGAGCCATTATTGTGCTGGAGTTCTTCCACGTAGTTAGTGTACCTGCACCAAAACCGATGCAGATCAGCTTCTCGCCGCGCGCCTTGGCTATGTGGTTACCCCCAGCCGTCGCTATCCCGGCAGAGAGCAGGTTAGTTTCCTGTCACGTCGGAGACCACGATCTCGGCAGCCTCGGGACGAAAGTAGCCCCAGCCGTTCCGCGACGCCGCTTCGAGCAGAGCCGCTGACGGGTTGATGGGGAAAGCATTGGCTGCGATTTCAAGCATCGCGAGATCGTGAATGGAATTGCCGAACACGGCATCGGGCCGCACGATACCAACACGTGCCAGCGCGGCCGCCTTGGCCGGCCCGGTCGGTACGTCGACCAGTTCACTGGAGATCAGCCCATCCACTACCGTCACCTCAGCCGCAAGCACCCGCTCTTCAGGAATCCCAAAAGCACGCACGCCTTCAGCCACCACCCACTTGTTCGTCGAGCTCACCGCCCAAAGTTCCGTACCCGACTCCTTGAGCGCAGCCACAATCGGGGCAATCTCGGCAAACACGCGACCTGCCACAAACTCCTCCACATATCGGGCAGCAGCCTTGCGCAGCTCTTCTTCGCGCAAACCTGCGTAGATCTGCACCATCTCGCCGCAAATCTGAAGTTCGCTCACCGTCCCTGCGCGATACGCCCGGTGGCGAGTATCGATCCAGTCGCTGGTGGAGCGCGAAACCAGCCCCTGCTCCAGCGACCAAACCATGAACCCATAACCCGAGTCGCCACTCCACAACGTCCCATCACAATCGAAGACAGCGACCTTTGGCTTCAATCCCAGGACCTTGCGCTTCAGTTCCTCAGCCGTCCATTGAGTCATTTCAATTTGTGTAGTCGTCAAGCGATTTTCATTCCTTTTCCAAACTCATCCAACTCTATTCTCTTCTATGTGCGGCTGTTTTGCACGTCCTCAGCCGTATAAGCCCGGGGGCGATGCGCAATTCATATCGTCAAAATGCACCTTCGTCATTTGCGGTGCAGCGCTTTATCCTGCTATGTGTGGGTGTCTTATCAATCCTGGGAGATGATCCAATGCAGGGAAAGAACATTGTTCGATTCATCGCGTTTGCCGCACTTGCCGCCTTGTTCATGAACACACCGCAGCTCTCCGCGCAATCTTCGGTCGAGAACTCCGCAAGCGCTGCTTCCATTCCTCAATCCGCACTCATCCAGATCGACGCACTGAGGCCATTGCTAAAATCTGCGGGCAAAGAACGACCAACTGTTCTGCAAGTAGGGTCGCGCGTTATGTTCGACCAGGCCCACATTCCAGGCGCGGAGTATGCAGGACCCGGCTCGAAGCCCGCAGGAATACAATCGCTCGAAAGCGTGGTCGCATCATTGCCTAAGGACAAGTCCATCGTGCTTTATTGCGGCTGCTGCCCCTGGGATCGCTGCCCCAACGTCAGCCCCGCGTACAACCGCCTGCACAAGCTGGGCTTCACCAAAGTGAAGGTGCTTTACATCGCTAACAACTTTGGCGATGACTGGGTCGCAAAGGGCTACCCCGCGGTAAAGGGAAAGTAGACTCGGGAAGATCCGTGTGCGCCAGCCTATCAGGCCTCAATGCATGTGTATCTGGGCATGACTTCAGTCGTGCCGAAAATCCCGCACGATGAGATGGGCTTTTTAGCCCCTGCCGGGTGCTCTTCGCCTATCGAGCCCGCCTACCCAGCTTTTCCGCAGGCTCGACAGTCGTTCATTTGCGAACGCGAGCGGCCTTATTGGGCGGAGCCGTTATCAGGCTCTTCAGCACCCGCACATTGCTCTCCTCGTTGCCATCCTCATCCACCGGCGTCTCCGCAATAAACGCCGCGTGTGCAAAGCGCGGGTCATTGAGCAGGCGGCGAAAAGATTCCACCCCGATCATTCCCTGCCCGATATGCTGATGGCGATCGAGCTTCGATCCGCGCAGCGCCTTGGCATCGTTGCAGTGCCACACGCGCACAGCCTCGAAGCCGACCGTCGCGCCAACCTCCGCCATCGTCTGTTCGTAGCCGCCTTCACTCACAATGTCGTACCCCGCCACATGCGTGTGGCAAGTGTCGAGGCACACGCCCACCGGCGCATGAGCCTGCAGCAGCGCCACCAGTTCGGCCACCTGGTCAAAACTGCCGCCCAGCGAACACTCCGAGCCCGCCGTGTTTTCGATGAGGATATGCATCTCCCCGCGAAAGCACGCCACGCTCTTCTCGCGCACCTCCGCCGTCTGGCTGCACACATTAACCAGGTAGCTGGTGTGAATAACAATCGGGCCCACATCGAACTTCACGCGCAACGCGCGCATCCGCTCGGCCTGCTTCGGATCGACTTGGGGAGCCCGCCACATGCGCGGGCTCGATGAAAAGAACTGAAACGTGTTCGCGCCCATCTCGCGTGCCCGCTCCACACAGTTTGAAGCCCCGCCCGCCGTGCCAAGATGAACGCCTATGCGCTTGGTCATTGCTCCAGTTTAATCGTCATCCTTCGCAGTCTTCTTCCGCCTCTCCTTCAGCATCGCCGGCATCGCCGCATCGCCCTTCGCATCCTTCCACAAAATCGCGTTCAGCTTCTGCGCATCGGCGCGGTCCGCGTGGCGAAAGTCCATCTTCCGGCTTTCCTCCGCGCCCACGGCCTTCTTCGCATTCGCCGTATAGATCAGCCCGTTATCGCGATTCGCATAGTCCGCACAATAAGCCGGTTGATCGCCCGTCCCCGTAAACAGCGTCGAAATGAGCGAACTAAACGCATCGTTGTTGTTCATCGGCGGCAGACCCAGCAGCGTTTCCATGGTTCGCAGCACGCTCACCGTGGAATAGAACCGGCTGTCCACATATGGTCCGCCGTCCGTAGCGTGCGGCGAATACTTGCTGATCACCAGCGCGATGCTGCGATGCGCATCCACGTGATCGCCGCCGTCCTGCGCATCGTCTTCGAGAACAAAAAACGCCGTGTCATCCCAGAACGGTGAATGCGAAATGGCATCCACAGCGCGGCCCACCGCAAGATCGTTGTCCGATACGGAGGCCTTCGGCGTTGGCTTGCCCGGCGTCGTGCCCGCCGTGTGATCGTCAGGCAGCCGCAACTGGATGAAGTTGGGCATAGTATCCTTGCCCTGCTGCTTGTCCGCGACCCATCCCTTAAGGTGGCGCATAAAAATTTCCACGCGCACCTGGTCGGGAACAGCAAGGTTGAAGTCGGGCGACTCTTCGGCAAAGTGCCCCACCAACTCCGGCTTTGTCGCCGTATTCGACGCAAGCAGCGGAATGGCCCACGGCCACTTGTTCACGCCTCCGCCCCAATTCTCAGGCAGCGCCTCCCCGGGTGCGATGGCCTTGTGTGCGCACGCCTGGCCGGGAAGAACCGGCCCTTGCTGCGGATTCGTGGTTTTAGTTTCATCGCAGAAGACGCTCGCGATGAATTCACCGAAGTGATAATAGGTCTTGCCGTGCGCAGCCAGGTTTCTCCACATATAGCCGCTGGCCGGCTCATTCACATCAGGAATGTTCTGCAGCAGCGGAAGCCCCTCCGCGACCACTCCTTCAAAGTCATACGTGCGCTCGCCGCCGCGATAAGCCTGCTGCCACGTCTTCTCCAGGTAATCTGTCCCGATGGCAGCGTTGGACCAGACATGGCCGTCGCCCGACACTTCACCCGAGTCGTAGAAGTTATCAAGCACACCAAACTGCAGCGCCAGCTTGTGAATGTTGGGCGTAATGTCCGCCCCATACATCGTCAGGCTCGCATCACCGTTACCTACTGCCTTTCCTCCGCGCGAAAGGTCTCCCAGAATCTGATCGTAAGTGCGATTTTCTTTAATGATGTAGATCACGTGCTTGATGCGATCTGACGTGCCGTTGGCGAAAGTAATCTTTTCTGCCGCTGCCTTTATCCGATTCGCCTCGACCACGTTCGCAGTCCAACGCGAGAGATTCTTTTCGAGATCGGCCATATCCAGCGCCGCCACCGAACCATAAAGCAACGTGGCGATATACGTGGTCTTTTTCAAAGGCCATGTACGCTTGGCAGACTCCGTTTCCGCCCGCTGAATCATCTTGTTCGGCCCTGTGCCTTTTCCTTTCGCAGTGGCCACAAAAAGCGTTCCGCCCGAGGTAGACGGCAGAAAGGCCATCGACATCGGCATCCACTCCGTAGGAATAAATCCAACTGGCTCGACCATCCCCTCCTTCGCGACCTTCGCGCTCAACTTGCCGGTATCCATCACCGCGATGGCGTCGCTGCCCAAATTTGCAGCGTACAACCGCGTTCCCCTTGCATTCAAAGCCACCGCTACAGGCTCCGCACCAAAGTAGCTTTGCCCCGGCAAGCGCGTGTCAAAGTAACCCTTCACTGAAAACTGCCCGCCACCCACGTACACCGCCGCGACAGCATCGCGGTTCGAGAGCGCAACGTACAGCGTCTTGCCGTCAGGCGACAGCGCGAAGGCGCAGGGATGCGTGCCCGGTGCCACAGGACTCGTCGGTTTCAACAAAGCTAGCTTGCGGCCAACCGCATTCTTCACGAGATCGAGTTCGACAATCTCTGACGCGTTCCATAGCGCCACAAACGCGCGGCGGCCATCCTTCGATACCGTCAGCGCAATGGGATACGTCGAAGGAACAGCGTCGCTCTCTGCCAGATCGAAGCGATGCTCAATCGCACCCGAGGACGGATCGATGATCAGCACATCGTCAGACAGGTTCTCGGCCACCAGCAGCTTTTCAGCACTGGGCGCTCCCATCAGCCCGATGGCAGCAGGAAACGGCACTCCCTTGTCGGCTTCTACATCGCCAATAAGTTTCGTCTTGCGGCCCGGCGCCAGTTGCTGCAGCGGCAGATGAATAATGCGCTCCGGCTCGATCTTCCCATCGGTGAAGCGATAGACCACCACACCGCTGCCTGTCGGTTCTATGCCATGCGAGGGCCCACCCTTGCCGAGTGGATCGGTAGTGGACCCCAGGCTTGCGTAGAGATGGCTCCCATCGCGACTGAATGCCAGCCCCGAATACAGCGTCTGCTTGGCATGAATGAGCGTGCGGCTATCGGGGAAATCCGACAACGCGCCGCTCTTCGTATCGAGCACCGCCAGCGACTGCTCATAGTTCGACTCGAACGTCCCCAACCCCGCATTGACCGTCACCACGTAGCGGCCGTCCGGCGAAACCGCCATCGACATCGGCAGACTGTTAAGCTTCTGCGGATGCCCCGGAACCTCTTCGATCAGCTGCTTGCTCGTAGGCAGATCGATCGTCTGCGCGCTCGTTAAGCCGGACCCCAAAACCAAAATGCCCACCGCGGCCGAAAGCTTCATATCCATTTACCCACCCTAGCAAATTGCGCGCGCACCCTGCGTTACAACAATGTGACTGGTATCTGCCCAAATCGCTCCGCTGCCTCGATCGCCGCGACGCGACCATCGACGCCCCTTCCTGTAATAATTCTGAGATATGCGAACCGTATTCACGGCAGAGAGGCTCTGGGATGGCACACGCCTTCTCGACCACCCCATCATAAGCGTCGAAGATGGTCAGATCGCTTCGATAGCCACTCGCGCCGCCGGCGAAGTGCCGCGCGATGCACGCGTGGTCCACTTTGACGGCGCCACCCTCGCACCCGCGTTCTTCGATGTGCACATCCACGGTGCAGCCGGGCACGACGTGATGGAAGGCTCCGCCGAATCGCTGGCCGCCATCGGAAGCTTTCTGGCCTCGCGCGGTACAGCCAGTTATCTCGCCACCACCGTCACGGCTCCAATGGATAAAACGTTGGAGTCGCTCTCGAAGCTTGCCAAACTGCTGCAGCAGGATCCTGGGGATGGCCAGGCACGGCCGATTGGCATCCATCTCGAGGGGCCGTTTCTTTCCCATGCCAAGCGCGGCGTGCATCCCCCTGCGCTCCTGCTTGCGCCGGATATCACCGTCTTCGATCGAATGTTTGAAGCCGCCGAGGGCCGCGTGCGGCTGATGACACTGGCCCCCGAACTTCCTGGCGCGACCGAGCTGGCTGCGCACGCCGCTGCAAAAGGAGTGCGCGTGTCGGTCGGCCACTCCAACGCCACCGCCGCCGAGACTCGCGCCGTCATTGCCTCTGGCGCCACCAGCGCCACGCATACCTTCAACGCCATGCGCCCCCTCGACCATCGCGAGCCGGGCATCCTCGGCACCGTGCTGACGACCGACTCCCTCTACGCTGAGCTAATCTGCGACGGCATCCACACCGAGCCCGAGCTCGTTCAACTCTGGTGGCGAGCCAAGGGCCCGGAGCGCGCCATCCTCATAACCGACGCCATGAGCGCCGCCGGCATGCCCGAAGGCGAATACCACCTGGGCGGCTTTTCAGTGCAGGTAGCAAACGGCAGGGCGACTGCCAACGGCGTTCTATCGGGAAGCGTGCTCACCCTCGATCGCGCTTTAACAAATTTCCTCAAGTTCACCGGCGCATCCTTGGAGCAGGCGCTTCGCCTGCTCACCGCCAATCCAGCAGCAATGACGGGACTCGGCGACCAGGCCGGAAGCCTGTCTCCAGGAATGCCGGCCAGCTTTGTTGCCGTAGACGCGGCAGGAAAGCTGGTGGGCACAGTCATTCGCGGATTAGCATCAAGTTAGGTCAGCAGCAGTTCGAAATCCGTCGCTTGAAATTCAGTCCGTCCGCAGCTTTGGATCGCCTAGCTAACCGGCCGATTCCGCCAGCCTCTGCGCGCGCCACACCGCGCCTTCGATTCCCGCAACTTCCGTCTGCAGCACGGGCATCTCCGGCGCCGCCGCACGCAGTCCCGCAAAGAACGCCTCGCGCACCAGCCGTGCTTTGCCAATCACACTGCCGATCCACGCTACCGGAACCTCTTCCGTCAGATTGTGCTTGCGGCGCAGCTTGGCCCGCACCAGCAACACTGACTCCACCAGGTCAGCCGACGCCTGCTGCAGCACCCCGATCGCAACCGGATCGCCTTCTTCCGCCAGCCGGCTGATGTCCGGAGCCAGCGCCGCAAAGTCCGGACCTGGCGTACTGTCCCCCAGGTTCACCAGCTCTTCCAGTGTCGCCGTTCCCCACGCGCAGCCAACCACATCCAACACGCGGGTCGGCTCTTCGCGGTCATACGCGTGCAGCCCGCGCCGCACAGCATGCAAACCGATCCAGTACCCCGAGCCTTCATCGCCCAGCCGCGAACTCCATCCGCCTGCGCTCTCGCGTCCGCCATCCGGCGCACGCCCGATGCAATTTGTGCCCGTGCCGGCAATCTGCAGAATGCCCGGGCCGCCGCGAAATGCCGCGTCGAGCGCTATCACTTCGTCTCCCACCACCTCAGACCGCTCCACACCAAAATCCGCAAACACCGCCTTGATCCATTCAGGAACACCCGGCATGGTGGCGCTCGCAACACCCGCCGAAGCCGCTCGAACTCCCTTCACACCCGCCTGCTTGTACACATCCGCAAGGAGCGCACGCAGGTTCTGCTCGGCGACCGCCGCGCCCACCCGAAGCCGCTTGATCGACCCGTTTTCAGCAAAAGCCAGCACCTGCTCACCCTCGACGATGGAAGCGCGGGTACGCGTTCCCCCACCGTCAATTCCCAGAACTACACTCATCTTCCGCTCCGTCTAGTTTTGATTAACTGATTCCGCCGGTGCGGCATCGCCGCCGCCGTCCCGCAGTGTTCCCGCCAAAATATTCAAGATGCCGTCAGTTTTTGGTGCAGTCAGACCCAGCATGTGGGCCATCCATGGATACAGATTGACATTCGCAAAAGGAGCTACCGTTTTTCCCGAAACAATGTCCGGTCCGGCAGCAAAAAAACTCGCCTTCATCTGCGGAAAGCGACCCGGATCGAGTCCATGAATGCCTGCGTTAGGAGGCTGATCGGTCTTCCCTGCCGCAGGCTCGCGCGCGCGAATGGCATAGGGTCCCATCGCCACTATCACCGGGTCGCCCGTCCGCGGATTCTTGTTGTAGTTCATCCCCCCGGGCACGTCTTTCCGCCGATACACCACAAACTGCGACGACGCCTTCTTGAGCTGGTTGTAGACGCGCACCCTGTCCTCTTCACTCTTGCCGTAGAGCAGCGGGCCGACTGCTTCGAACCCGTCAAGATTGGCGAATTTGTCCAGCGTCACCCATCCGTCTTCCGCTTTAATCATGCCGTGATCGCTCACCACCACCAGGTCAATGGGCAGCTTGGTTTTGTCGAGAGCAGCTTTAAGTTTGCCGATCATCGCATCCATCTTCTTCACCGCGGCCTTGGTCTCAGGCGCATCGGGACCGAAGCTGTGCCCCTCGTGATCGGGCTCGGAGTAGTAAATCGTGATCAGGTGCGGCCGGTCCGCTTCGGGCATCCGCAGCAACCCCACAGCGTCATCGATGCGCGCCTGCTGCACCGCGTCAGTACCCTCTGTCTTCTCATCGAATCGCGCGTACCAGGTGGGCCGCTGCCCCGCAATCTCAGCCTCTGACCCCGGCCAGAATAGGCAGGCGGTGTGCATCCCCTGGCCTTCGGCGAGACTCCAAAGCGGCACCCCGCTGTACCAGTTCCCATCCGTCACCGCGCTGGGATCGTTGTTTGCATACCGCGCCTGCTTTGTCTCGTCGTAGAAATTGTTGGCCACCAGCCCGTGATGCTCCGGATAAAGCCCCGTCACGATCGTGAAGTGATTCGGAAACGTCAGCGATGGATAGCTGGGCAGCATCCCTTCGGGAGCCCACGCGCCCTGCTTCCCCAGCGCCAGCAGGTGAGTCGCGCCATCGCGCTTCGCGTAGTCCCAGCGAAACCCGTCCAGCGAAACCAGCACCACGTAGTGCGCCTTTTGCGCCGCAGCCGAGTTCGACCCGTGCTCCACATGAACCAGCGGCAACGCCGGATTGAACGCGCCCGCCTTCGACGCGTGCTCTTGAGCGCTCGCTGCAACTCCGAGTGCGATCGCCAACCCGGCGAGAACCGCGCGTCCCGAGGTCCGAAATTGCATCCACACACCCCCGCACCAGCTTAACGCACGAAATGGTAACGTCGTTACTTTCTCCATTTCCCATGCACAACGATTGATCGCGTTCGCTCCTCGGCATATCGTATTGCCATGTTGCGAAACCGCTCCGTGCCCGTCGATACGATTCTGCCGCACCTCTGCTATAACGACGTCCCCGCCGCCATAGCGTGGCTCACAAGCACCTTTGGATTTGTCGAGCACTATCACTACGGCGAGCCGGCCCAGGGCGCGCAAATGCATCTGGGCAATGCGTGGATCATGCTCAATGGACCGCGCTCCGGCCGGCAAAAGCCCCGCCGATCTCGGATCCATTACGCAAAGCCTCACCGTGTTCGTTGAAGATGTAGACGCTCACTACGCCCGCACAAAGGCCGCCGGAGCCACAATTGTTGAGGAATTAAACGAAACCATGTACGGCGAGCGCCAATACGTCGCGTTGGATCTCGAAGGCCATCACTGGCTCTTCGCCCGGCACGCACGCGACGTCAGCCCCGAGGAGTGGGGAGCCTCAGTCATCCATCCTCTCTAGTCTCGATTCAAGCCCGTTCACCGCGCTCGTCACAAAAAAATAAAACTCTTGCGCGCTTCCCCTTTTCTTGTGTTACCGTCAGTAACATTATGACGAGTAACACTACTCCCGGTCACGATCCTGCTGAGCTTGGCGAACTGGAACGCGACATCCTTTCCATCGTCTGGCGCATGGGCACCATCACCGCCGAGCAGGTGCGCGACGAGCTCGACCGGCCTCTGAAAGATTCCACCGTGCGCACCGTCCTGCGGCGATTGGAAGAGAAGGGCTACCTCGCCCACTCCACTGAAAATCGCACCTTCATCTACCGCCCCGCGGAGTCGCGGCAGAAGGTCGCCGGCCGCGCCGTCAAGCGCATCGTGGACTGGTTTTGCGAGGGATCGGTCGAAGCCCTGCTGGTAGGAATGGTGGACTCCAAAGTTCTCGACCGCGCCGAACTGCAACGCCTCGCAGAGCGTATTGCAGTCGCGCAAAAGACCTCAGTTCCCGCGAAAAAAGGAGGGTAAACCATGATGCCTTCATTTCCTGCGATTGCCTTCGGACCGAATCCGGGCCTCTTCCCCGCACTGGTCGATGCGGCTCTCCGTTCCCTGCTCGTGGCGGCTGCGGTGTGGGCGGGATTGCGCCTGCTGCGCGCTCACAACGTGGTGACGCAAAAGGCCGCATGGGGCCTCGTGCTTGCCGGTGCACTGCTCATGCCCGTGGTAGCGCCGTGGGCTGCGCGCCTGCCGTGGCTGCCCGCCAAAGCGATGCTGGTGCTGCCCGCGAATCCATGGCTTCAATGGCTGACCGGCAAGCCCGATTCGCAGGTTAAGCCAACGCAGACGCTTGCAGCGCCATCCGCACCCGCAGATTCTGCTCTCAACACACATCCCGTCGCCGTGCCCCTTCGGCATTCGAAGGCCGCCGCTGCTCCGACGATTCCTCGTTTGCAGCCTGCCGATCGGTTCCCAGCTCCGACAATTTCAAGCTCTCCCTCTGCCGGCAACCTCAGTCCCGAGATAAAGCAGAGCGAATGGCAAATCCACCTGCCCAGCTTCGGCACCATGGCATGGCTGCTTTACTTCACGGTTTTCGGCGGATTGCTGTTGCGCCTGTTCTACGGCGTAGGTGCGGCGGCAGGAATGTGGCGGTCGGCTAACCCGGTTGAACTAGACATAGCTCCCGAACTGACGCAGGGTCTGCATCTGCGCAGCACTGACAAGCTTCATTCGCCGGTCACCGTCGGCTCGGGGATTCTGCTGCCGGCCGGCTACACCAAATGGGACACAGAAAAGCTGCGCATCGTTCTGGCCCACGAGCGCTCTCACGTGCGGCAACGCGACTTTTACCTGCAACTTGGCGCAGGGTTCTACGCCGCCCTCTTCTGGTTTAGCCCGCTCGGCTGGTGGCTCAAGCGCAAACTATCCGATCTGAGCGAAGCCATCAGCGACCGTGCCGGCCTCAGCCAGGCAGCCAGCCGCGCTTCCTACGCCCAGGTCCTGCTTGAATTCGCGGCCATGCCGCGCACAACACAGATAGGAGTTGCCATGGCACGTCCCGGTCGCCTCACTCACCGCATCGAACGTCTGCTCAACGAGAGCAGCTTCCGCCAGTCCTTCGCAGGCGGCCGGCGCATGCTTGTCGCGCTCCTGCTGGTCCCAGCTGCATTGTTCGCAGCCACAGCGCTTATCCGCGTGGAGGCGGCCGGTCAAGCCCCGCTGCCCCCCTCCCCAGTCCTCGCGCCGGTGGTGCTGGCCAAAGCGCCGGTCGACCTGCATCACCATCGACGATGCCCGCGCCCCCCACACCGCCGGCGGCGAAAATGGAACCCGAAATCGCGCCTGAACCGCCCGAACCACCCGACCCGCCAAGCTCGGATGAAATCATCATCAATTCCGACGAGCACGGTACGCGGATCGCGCATGGGAGTCACGGCGTCGGCATGGGCCGCGGCAGGGGTCGTGGTACCTCCTACTCCTTCTCGTTCAACGACAATGGTGATTCCTACGCCATCTTCAAGGGAAATGGCCACGAAATCCAGATGTCCGGCGACTGGTTAGAAGGACATCGTGAAGCCATCGAAAAGGCGCGGCACATGGCGCATGGCGACTTTCTCTGGTTCACACGGAACGGCAAGTCGTACATCGTAGAAGATCCCGAGAAACTGGCGCAGATTGAGTCGATGTACAAGCCGATGGAAGACTTGGGCCGGCAGCAGGAAGAACTCGGCCACCAGCAGGAAGCGTTAGGTCGCGAACAGGAAAAGCTGGGACGCCAACAGGAGCAGGCCAGTATTCCCACTCCCGATCTCTCCAAAGAGATGGCCGACCTCAACGCCGCCGTCGCAAAGATGCAAGCCCAGAAAGGCGCAATGCTGACTCATGAGCAGCTCGCCGACCTTGAGAGCAAGATAGGCGAACTGCAAGGCAAGCTCGGCGGTCTTCAGGGCGAGATCGGCGCCAAGATGGGCGCATTCGGCGGCATGCAGGGCAAGCTCGGCGAGCAACAAGGCAAACTGGGAGCGCAACAAGGACGCCTCGGAGCGGAGCAGGGTCGCATCGCCGTCGAGGCCGACCGCAAGGTCAAATCGATCATTGACGAGAGTCTAAAAAACGGCAAAGCAAAGCCAGTCGACTAATCCGATGCCTTTGCCGAAGGTAGCTTTAGCGCTGGCGTACCATGATGAATGGAGACGAGCGAAGACTCGGATCCCCACCTCTCATGAACCACCCGCGATTGTGCGCCCGCTTGCAGAGAATTACCTCCGGTGGGCGCACAATCATATAAGGAGTGCTGAGGAGTAAGGAGTGCTGAGGAGTAAGGAGTGCTGAGGAGTAAGGAGTGCTGAGGAGTAAGGAGTGCTGAGGAGTAAGGAGTGCTGAGGAAGCCCGTCCACCAAACTTCCACCGCGGAATGGCGGTGAGATGACAAAATTGCGACGAAAAAAGACGTGAAATAGCCCCTAATTGGGCGGGTTTGGACCCGCTGGGCACACATTATTTTGCTCTTAAGCCATTAAAATGTGCAGTTTAGGCGGATTTTCACACATACCCTCCCCCCTATCGCTCCACCATTTGCTCTCCTTTTCTCAGAAATAGGCATCGCTTACCGAGCGCAAGTCGCTAAAAATAATAAAGATATCTACTTTCGCAGCAGGCTTTTCGCGAGGAACAACACATTGGCGGGACGCTCCGCCAGGCGGCGCATGAAGTAGGGATACCACTCGCGTCCAAACGGAATATAGACGCGCATGTTGTAGCCCTCGCGCACCAGTTCTCGCTGCAGATCGCGCCTCACGCCAAACAGCATTTGAAATTCGAAACGGCTGGCGTCTATTCCGTGCTGATGCGCGAACGACTTGGCAGCGGCAACCATGGATTCATCGTGGGTGGCCAGGCCGTGGTAGATCGGGCTGTCAAGCAACGCACAGGTGAGGCGGACGTAGTTCGCATCCACGTCAGCCTTGCGCGGAAACGCAACCTCCGCGGGCTCCTTGTAGGCTCCCTTGCACAGGCGGATGCGAATACCCTCCGCCAGCAACTGCTCGACATCCGATTGCGAACGATAGAGGTAGGCCTGGATCACCACGCCGATGGCGCCGCGCAAACCGGGCCGCGCATGCAGACGCCGCACGATGTCGAGCGTAACCTGCGTCAGAGACGAATCTTCCATGTCGATGCGCACAAACGTGCCCGCTGAGCGGGCGTGTTCAGCCAGGTTTTGCGCGATGGCTTCGGAGAGGGCGGGCGAGTGCTCAAGCCCCATCTGCGTGAGCTTTACGCTTATGTTGGCGTCGAGCTTGCGGGCAGCGATCGCGTCGAGCAGACGGTGGTAAACATCGGCAGCTTTGTGGGCCTCGACGTCCGAACTGACGCTTTCGCCCAGCGAATCGAGGGAGACTGACATGCCCTGCTTGTTCACGGCTTCGGCAACGCGTAAGGCGTCTTCAATCTCCATGCCGGCAACAAAGCGTGAACTGAGCTTGCCGCCTACTCTGGAGCGCTCGCCAAAGTTGCGCAAACGACGGTTGCGGGAGAGCGCGATAAAAGTAGAACGAAGCAAAGACATTCGTATGGGCCTGCCGGCAGGAGCATCGAGCGGCTTCAATCCGGAAAGTCTAGTTTCGCACACCGCCCGTATGTGATTCGGTGATAAGAGAGAAGCTTCCGGGAACGTTTCAGCGGCAGAAGGCGCGTTTTCGATCGAAGTGGCTAACGCGCTACACGAAATGTTGTTTTCGAGGTATTGTCTGAAAACCCGTCTCCTTCCGCGGCTACTTTTTCTGACTCGCGGCACCATCCGGGTACCGCAGTCGATAGATAGCACTCGCGTGATCTGCCAAAGTAAGTTCGACAGGCTTGCTTGGGTCAAAGTGGCTCTCATGGAAAAGTTCGTTGGCATCCTTCCACTTGGTCCTGCTTCCCAGTTGGTCCCATGTGAAGCGAACTGTAACGGCGCTATCGCTTAGGTTGAAAAGAGCGAAAAATTGCTGGGCTTCCTCCGCATCACCTTCCGATGCTTCCCAAACCCGCACTTTGTCGAAACCCACAGGTAGGGTGGTGACAGGATGGCTTTCGGTGGCTTTCTGATTGACATCTAGCAGGGATTCTTTGGTCATCAGCAATCGCGTAAACGCGTCCAGTTCGGTCAGGTTTCCCCCGAAGATGAGCGGAGATCGTGAGATGGCCCACAGTGTAAATTCAGTCTGCTGTTCCTGACCCGTGTACCGCGACTGGCGTGGCTCGCCCCAACCCGGATGCGGTCTAAGCGCTCCTTCGGGCAACATATCGGCGTCGGGCCAACTGCCCGGCTTCACATGCGGAGCCCATGCGGCGATCCGGTCAAACTCTTCGCTCAGGCCAAACGGGAATTCGCTGGTCTTACCTATAAAACTCCAGCGATCCCAATGATCGTCTGTGATGCGCCACATCTGCGCATACTTCGCCACTTCGGCCGCGTGTTCCAGCTGGGTGGGTCCTGGAGACAGGCTTAACACGATTGGCCGCCCGGTCTTGCGAATCGCCTCCGCAATCTGGCGAATCTCGCTAGGACGGTACGGGTGGTCGCTAATGCAATCGACTTTGATGTAGTCCACGCCCCAGCCAGCGTATTGCTTCATCATCGAGTCATAAAAAGCCTGGCCGGCGGGCGTTTCGCTCACCCCGTAATTGGCTTCATCCCAGGGGCAGGTTGCCGTCATGTCGGCAGCATCGACGGCGTGGAAATTGGAGCCTGCGATCGGTAGGTTCGCCTTGACGACTGCCTTGGGAATTCCGCGAATGACGTGAATGCCAAACTTGAGCCCTTGCGCATGTACCCACTCGCCAAGCGGCTTGAACCCCGCCCCGCCCGCCGATGAAGGAAATCGGTTCACCGTCGGCAGCAGCAGCCCGTTGCCGTCGTACAGATACTTCCTCGCTTCAACATTGGCGCCGAAGGGGTTTTCCATGTACCACCCCTCGTCAATCACGGAGTACTGCCACCCATACTCCTTCATCCCGGCCAGCACCTTCGTGTTGGCTCGGAAGTCGGCTTCATCGATGGTGAGACCGTAGGCGTCCCAGCTGTTCCATCCCATCGGCGGAGTGGGAGCAAGAGTCTGCGCTTTGGAAAGGAATGCTGCGAAGGTGACGACGAGAAAAGCGGTGCAAAAGAACCTGATTCGAAGCATGGGTAACCGTATACCACACTGGGCGGCCCGGACGGTGATGGAAGGGCCGCAGATTCAATCAGTCGTTACAAGCTTGGAGGTTTTAGCCGGAGCAAGCTCGCCCTTCAGCACCCCGGTATGATCGAGCGGGTTCGCGTGAATCCGATCAGGTCGCGAACTTGCCTGTTTGGAAGCGTACCTTCTTTGATGGAGCAGGTGTTCTAGAGGGATGGATCGCTTTCATGCTCGGTTCTGGATTTCGATCGCCTCTTGCCGCGCACGCGAAGAAATGTTGTCACTCTGCAGGTGAAACACTCCCACGGGTAATATCCGAGGAAGGGAAGAATCTTCTGCTGCCAAAAACCTTGTCGCGTCACCCTGCGCAAGGTGTTTTGACCGCATTTGGGGCAGACCAGATGATAGCCGTGGTGACCAGCAGATATCTTTAAGGGAACAGAATTCACAAGAACCCTTTCGGTCCCTGTGTGACTGACCTCACCAGGGGAAGAGTAACCGGGTCCGGTTAATATCGACACCTGTCTTATCGCAGCAGAGTCGCCGGGCAGATCTCGCGTAAAACAACCAACAATAATACGTGATCGGAGTTTTCCACGTTAAGAGATTTGCCAGCATTTTTTTGAAGGAAGGGCAGCGGGCGCACGGAGTTGCTTGTCAGGCGGTGTGAAGTCGAGTGAGCCCTTGGCGCGCCAAATCAGCCACTGCCCTTGCGAGGGTAGGGGACGCGTTGAGCGATTCGGGACGTTCAAGCCGGATGCCAAGATTGGAAGCATACTCGCGGAAAGCAATGTCGACGTCGTAGAGGATCTCGACGTGATCGCATAGAAAACCGATAGGCTGCAGAAGAAGCGCTTTCGCACCCGAGGCCGCAGCGGAGTCGAGCGTTTGTTCCACGGTGGGACCGATCCATGGGCCGCCACTGGCTCCCTGGCTTTGAAATGCGAAGAACCAGTTGGAGACCTCCGGCACGTGCGCTGCCACCAGCTCTGCGGTGTGCTTGGCTTCCTCCGCATACGGGTCGGCGCCCTCGCCCGGCCAAAGCCTCGGTTGGCCTTCGTTGGCGGCAGGAGTCTGAACGGTGCGGGAGGGGACGCTGTGCGCTGTAAAGATGACCGGCAACGGCCGTCCCACTTCGGCGGACAATTTGGCAAGAGCGGGATGCAGTCGCTCGGCAAAAGCTTCAATGAGGAGCGGATGCCGAGCCCACCCGTCGGTGAAATCGATCTTGAGCGTGCCTGCCTCTGCCTGCACGGCGCGGCGATAAAGGCCGACGCTGGTGCGCGAGTTCTGCGGCGCCATGCAGATTACTGCTGCTTCTTCTATGCCATCGGATCGCATTTGCCGCACCACATCGGGAATATAGGGACGCCAGTTCCTCATGCCCACGTAGACCGGCACCGGGTTGCCGGCTGCAGCTAACTCTGCTTCAACCAGGCGGCCCTGTTCGAGAGTGAGTTCAGTGAGTGGGCTGCGGCGGATGAGGGAATAGCGATGCTGAATTTCCTCGATAACGTGCTGCGGGAGCGGACGGCCGCTCACAACATTGCGCAGGTATTCCGGAATCTGCTCGACGGTCTCGGGTGTGCCGTGGGCCAGCAGGAGGACAGCTTGCTTAGCCATTTGCAGCCTCCAGGCGGAACTCGCGCACCATGCGCACCACCGCCTGCACGTTTTCAACCGGGGTGTTGGGGACGATGCCGTGACCCAGGTTGAAGATGTGACCGGGGCGTCCTGCGGCAGAGCTTAGGATTTCCCTCACACGAAGTTCCAGTACTTCGAGCGGCGCGAAGAGAGTGATGGGATCGAGATTGCCCTGGACGGCGTGGCCGTAACCGACGGCGCGCCAGCCGTCGTCGAGGGGCTGCCGCCAGTCGAGACCAATCACATCGGCTCCGGTGGAGGCCATTTCGCTTAGCAAGCCGGCCGTTTCCACTCCGAAGTAGATCACCGGAACACCCATCTGCTGGACAGAGCGCACCAGTCGCTTTGAAGCCTCGAATGCATAGTCGCGGTAGTCGGCGAGCGCCAGCGAGCCCACCCAGCTATCAAAGATCTGGATCACGTCTGCACCGGCCTGCACCTGGAGCCTGCAATACTGCTCGAGTACCACCACAATCTTATCGAGCAGCATGCGCCACGAGGAGGTGTCGCCGTACATCATCTGCTTGGTGTGGATGTAGTTTCGCGAGCCGCCACCCTCAATCATGTAACTAGCCAGGGTGTATGGCGCGCCGCAGAATCCGATGATGCCGAGCCGGTCGCGAAAGTGCGTAGCGACCTTCTGAATAGCGCGGGCGACATAGGCCAGGTCGTCGGCGCGATCGGTGCGCAGTGCGCGAACATTTTCGGCAGTGCGAACCGGGTGGTGAACTACCGGTCCCTCCCCGGCCTGAAATTCAAAATCGAGCCCCATCGGCTCAAGCGGCAGCAGGAGGTCGGCAAAGATAATGGCCGCATCGACGCCCAGCTTTTCAGCAGCGGTAATGGTGACCTCGGAGGCGATGTCAGGGAGCTTGCAGATTTCTACCAGGGTGTGGTGCTTGCGGACCTCGCGGTACTCCTGCATATAGCGTCCGGCCTGGCGCAAAAACCAGACAGGAGTTCGGTCGACGGGCCGGCGCAGGCAGGCGCGCACAAATCGGCTTCCATCGAGGATCGTTTCTTCGACGGGAAAACTCTCACGGGTCGTATTCATACTGGATCGATTCTAACGGGCATGCCGAAGAAGGGCACCAGTGTTTTGATAGAACGAACGGTTCGGTTCAAATTCTTTGCAGTGCTATCGATGGCCAGGCAGCCCTCAAACAAACCAAAAAAGCACCAAAAGGATGGCATTTCGCTGCGAGGGAGGGGGAGGGTATCGCATTTTTTCGGTTTCATAGCTGACGGACCGACTCCGGCATC
>WNGR01000923.1_pt1 | contig 32919 bp, 18 predicted proteins | sample 5407581 | NCBI WGS metagenome assembly WNGR01 (sample SAMN13153383, study PRJNA577476) | soil metagenome | isolation source: 80 cm soil or saprolite under Garry oak tree replicate 2 | place: USA:California | collected 2016-06-15
CCGTCCGCGAGGGCGTCGAAGCCTGGCGCGGCGAGGACTGCTGCTGACACCACTTTCCATCCACAGAGGACAGCCACCCCCGGGCTCGTGTCACGCCCCTTACTCGTGGATTCGGGTCTGACAGACGGCCGGGCGTGAGACGCCAGGGGCGAGTTGGTTCCAGTGTTCGGGGGAAATATCGCTGCCATCGGCGGTGTCGCGACAGAGCTGACGCAGAACGGTATCGGGATCGGTTTGCAGCTGGGCAACCTCGCCAGTAGCGCTGTTGTACGTCGCCAGCGTGGCGAAGTTGCGGTTGTAGGACAGCGCGAGTACTCCACCTTGATGGACGGTGTATACGCCGTCATCGTCCGGATGCACGGTAATGGTCTGTTGTCCGTTGTGGAGGTCCCACAATGAGATAGTTCCGGTGAGGCTCGACGCGACTACGGCGAGGCTCACTGCGGCGAGGGTACGGCCGTCCGGGCTGAACGCCAGCGCGTCCAGCTCGGCACCGTACAGGACAAGCACGGCGGTCTTACGGTGGGCGACGGTGTCCCACACCGTGATGGAGTCGGCGAGCGCGATGGCGAGCGCATGGCTGTCGGGGCTGAACGCGAGCGCAGTGACTCCCGCTATTGCGGCGTCGTTGGTGGACGTCGCAACGCTGAAGAGCGTGTACCGCAGCTGCCAGGTGGTGGTATCCCACAGATCGATGTCGTTGCCAACAGTCGCGGCGAGGGTTCGCCCGTCGGGTGAGTAGGCGAGGCTTCCGAAGTCCATGCCTTCTCCCACAGGAGGGTTCAATGCGGCGAGGAGCGCCCCGGTCACGATGTCCCAAACCCGGACCGTTCCTGTGTCGTCGCGGGTGGCCAGCTGGTGTCCGTCCGGGCTGAACGCGACCTTCCTCAGGCCCGCCGGGGTGGTGCCCGCCATGAGCCTGCGGATGACCTGCCCCGACCGGATGTCGGTCAGGAAGACCGTGCCGTCCAGCAAGCTTGTCGCCACAGTCTGGCCGTCGGGGCTGATCGCGGCGGCTGGTATCCCTGGCAGATCAGTAAAGCCAGGCGGAACCATCGTGGTGTCCGGCGGAGGCGTGACGTGACCTTCCGGGGTGGGGGTTTGGGCGCTGAGCACCGCGCCGTACGCGGCGGTGGTCGGGGCCACCGTCCAGGCGGCCATGGCCAGCACCGCCGATCCCTGTGGATCCCTCAGGCCGATATTGGTAGCGCGGGTGGCCAGCTCGCGGGACAGCGCTTCAGTGTTCCGGATGTCGGCGGCGCGCCGTTGCTGGATGGCCACGACGCTGACGCCGGCGGCCACGCAAGTCACGACGGTCAAGCAGGCCACCAGTGTCAGCAACCGTCGGGTGCGCCACCGCTGCGCGCGTCGCTCATGTTCGTGGGCGGAGAGGCTGGCGTCGAGGAATGCGCGTTCGCTGCTGGTGAAGGTGGGACGGCGGTGGGTGTTCCAGTCCCGAACGGTGGCCAACCGCAGGCCGCGGTAGAGGGCACCCGGGTCGCGGTCGAGCGATTCCCAGGTACGGGCGTCCTCGGTTAGGCGGCGATGCAGGCGCAGGCCGGCGCGATCGTGGTCGAGCCAGTCACGCAGGCGGGGCCAGGAACGGATGAGCGCCTCGTGGGCGAGCTCGATACTGTCCGCATCGACGGTGACCAACCGGGCGGCGGCCAAGATGTCCAGGACAGCGGTGGTGACGTCGTCCGCACCGATCTCGGTGCGGGGAGCGCGGCGACCGATGTCCGGGGCATCGTCGCCCGGCGCAGTCAGGCGCAGCAGAAGCTCGCGGGCGGCACGCTGCTGCCCGATATCCAGCGTGGTGTACGTCGCCTCAGCGGTCTGTTGGATTGCCCCGTCGATCCCGCCCGATGCCTGGTAACCGGCCAGGCTCAGCACCGTGCCACGGCGACGACGCCAGGTCTCCACGAGCGCGTGCGACATCAAGGGCAAGGCGCCAGGGCGTCCCACCATCTCCGTGACGATGGTGGCCACGAGGGTGGCCTCGACAGTGAGCCCGACATGCCGGGCTGGCTCGGTGATCGCGGCGCGCAGTTCCTCGGGCAGCATCGCGCCGAGAAGGACCTGGCTGTCCCGCAGGGCATCGACCAGGTCGGGGTGCTCGGCGCAGCGGCCGTAGAAGTCGGCGCGGATCCCGAGCACCATCCGCAGGCGGCTGTTGGGGGCGTGCGCGGCGGTGATGAGCGCGGCGACGTACGCGGCTCGTTGCGCGTGGTCGGTGCACAGGGTGAAGATTTCCTCGAACTGGTCGACCACCAGGACGACCTCGCCGCCGTCGGGGTCGTCGGCCAGGGCTTGGCGGACCGCGAGGTGCAGGTTGTGCGGGTCACGGGTCAGGTCGGTGAGCACGTCGCCGGCCGGCAGTCGCAGCAGGCGACCCAGGTGGATCGCGCACTCTGCCAGCGGGTGCTCCCCCGGAGTGAGCACGATGATCCGCCACGGCGGCCGGCTGGCATCCTGGCGGGCGAGGGCGGGCACGATCCCGGCGCGCAGTAGGGACGATTTGCCGCTGCCGGAGGGGCCGAACACGGCGACGAACCGCTGCTGGCCGATGCGGGTGGTCAGTTCGCGCACCATCTGGGTGCGTCCGAAGAACCTGTCCGCGTCCTCGGTCTGGAAGGTGGCCAGCCCAAGGTATGGGGCCTCCCCGCTTTCCTCGGCCGACGCGAGCTGTTCCGGGGTGGACGCCAGTTCAGCGGCCAGTGTTTGCCAGCGGGACCGCCAGGCATCGACATCACCGCCGCAGGCGCGCACGTAGCCCAGGGCCACAGCGAGGCTGGGCAGTTTCTGCCCGCCGGCGGCGTCGGCCAGGGTGCTGGGCGAGAAGTGCGCCCGACGCGCCAACTCGCGATAGCCGGGGTTGCCCGCGGCCTCCCGCAGCCTGCGCAGATCCGCCGCCCACCGCGCGAGTGCTCCCCGGTCCGGGTCGAGCGCACGTTCCGGTCGTGGCATTTCCAATCCCCTTCGTGACCGACCATCCCTGCAGGCTCATCGTGACCCACAGGCCGCACGAAGAACACCCACATTGTTCGACGTTGATTGTTCCGGCATGGTGCAGCGACACCGAACAACCCACAGACGGTACACCTAGGCCGTCGACCACAGCCGACCGCTGCTGTCGAGAACGGTCGGTCGATTTTGCGCCCGGGATTGACATCGGGCCGCTGCGGCACATTTAGTACTCAGCTCCAGATGAAACCAGGAGGAACCGGTGAACAGATCGGACTGAGAATCCACGAAAGCGTCCGAGATTCTGATGTACCCGCGCAACGCCAGAGCAGTCTGCCGGTCCCAGCTAGGGCCAAGATCACCACCATGTCGTCATCCTCGGCCGAACTGTCCAGTGCTGCGGTCAGCTCGGCCAACGAAACGACAGTTGATCCCGAGGAGAAAGATCACTCAATATGTCCCACCGCTGGGGAGGACATCGCGGCGACGGTTACCTGAAACTCGTCGCCGCGATGCCCAGCGCTGCCTCGTGGCCGCATCAAAGCACAAACAAACCGACGGTGCACCAAAGACGGTCAACCTCTGGAAGCAATTGTCAATATTCGATTCAAGGAGTCTGCCGTGTCCACATCAAGACGGTTAATAACTGGCACAACTGCTTTCCTCGCAGTATTGAGCTCGCTACTGATATCCGCTGTGCCAGCGGCGGCCGATACGCCGCACTGCAATGGCCTTCTATGCGCCCAGCTGGTGGGTGCTAACACGACTAGGTTCGTTATCCAAGAGTATACGGACGCGGTCTTCACTGGACACTTCCAACTCCAAACTCCCGCAGGTGCCAACCTCAGCACAGCTGACGCGAATTATGGCGTTGGCGGGGGATTTAAATTCAACGTGACGCGCCTCAACGGCAAGTACTGCGCTAACCAATGGCGCCACAACAGTTCCGGGGGCTATGACAGGGTCGGCGGCATTTGCTGGAATATCAATGCATAACCGGTTTGGCCTGTTATTGCGCCGCAGGATCGACTGCCGCTGAATTCGCGGTTGGCCATCACCGCAGCCCCTGGTTGATCATCTTCGGTTCGCCGACAGAAATCAACGGCAGGGGCTGCGGTGGTTCCAACGCCTCGTATCACGCATCCGGTCGGCGGTTCGGGAACCGGGCTTCACCGAACGGCTGGTGCGGTGACCACCAACACGTTCGTGACCTGCGGCGATCGGGGTTCTCGGCGTGCGAGGCATGGTCGGTGGACAAGAACGTGGAGTTGCTGGTTCTGCGTCATGAGGTCACCGTGTTACGCGAGCCAACCCGGCGAGTTCGGTGCGGACAATGTCAGCGTCAGCATGTCCGAGATCTTCAAGGTCAGCGCGGGATACCGTACATAGTTGACCCGAACCTCCGCTCGACCTGGTAGGGGAGAGCGACCAGCAGCCAGATCAGGCCAGATCAGCTACCAGCACGTCCGCGAGTTCGCCAAGATCCTGGTCCACCGGCAAAGATTAGGATCTGGGCGCGTGGATGCAGCAGACCGACACCGCCGGCGCGCCCGAGTTGCTGTGCTTGACACAGCGTCGCGATTCATTGAGCCACATCATCCGTGGCTCGTTCGTGGCTCCGCCTCCTGTAGTGGGCCGGAGACCGCGCAGAGCAGTTGGGCCTCGCCTCGCTGCCATACTGTGCCGACCTCGACGAAACCCGCCTTGGTCAGTGTGTCGATGTGGATGGACAACAGCCCCGCCGGGCAGTCGTGATGGCCGCCGTCGAAGCCGCGGCGTTGCCGTTCCGCCGCAGTGGTGGCGAATGATTGGTCTGCCAGCACCTCCGACCACCAGTCGCTCCAGCCTTCCGTGTCGCGGTCGGGAGGCCGGCGGGCCGCTTGGTGCTTGAGTAGTGCGCGGTCGAGGCGGGTCAACGCGGGCGAGGTTCGGCCGTCCCGCTCCAGTTCGTCGCCGTTGATCAGTACGCCGATGGGGCGGAGCACCGCGATCGCCTCCGCGTACACCGCCGCTAGTGTCGTGGGCTCCAGCCAGTGCAACGCTGTTGTGCTTACCACGGCGTCCGCCTGCCGATCCAGGTCGAGCGCCCGCGACCAGCCGGGCGTCCGCAGGTCCGCGTCGGCGAAGCGGAGTCCGGTCATGTGCGGGTACGCCGCCCGACCGAGTTCGAGCAGCAGTGGGTCGGCGTCCACGCCGATCACGGTCGCGCCTCGTATCCGATCGATCAGCCGCGCGCCGATCGAACCCGGCCCGCATCCCAAGTCGATCACCAGTGGGTCGGGCCGCCCACAGGTCAGCTCGACGATGTCGATGAGGGTCTGGAATTGGTCCTCCCGCTCCGGCAGAAAGCCTTCCTGCTGGCGGTCCCAACGCTGGACCCACTGTCGCGCCAAGCCGTTGTCGACTGTTGCCATCAATGCCTCCACTGTTATGGCAACAGTTCGTAGAAGTCGACACCGTCGGCATAACGGATGGTGCCCGCGTCCCGGCGCACGGTCTCCTCCGACTCGTGCATCAGCACGACCACCACTGGATAGGTCAGGTCGTCTACCGTGCGCGCGATTCGATCGCCTGGCCGCACGAACACACGCAGGTCGTAGAAGCTCTCCAGGCCACGGAAGCCCTCCAGGTCGCGGTACTGCTTGAGGATTCCGTCGACCGGAGAGATGAGCGCGACGAACGCGCACGCCAGCGGCTCTAGGACATCATCGCGGTAAGTCCGGGCGAACCGGTCCGGGTCGAGATATGCCGTCGCCGTCCAGTCCAATTGCGACTGACCGTGTGCGAGCTTCGCGTAGTACGGCAGGTTGGCGCCGCAGATTCGTGCACCGACCTCCACCAGCACCGGCCCCGCCGCGGTGATCTTGATCTCCACGTGCGCAGGGCCGTGCGCGATGCCGATGGCATCGAGCACATCGAACGCGAAGTCCGCCAACCGATCCTGCACCTGGCCCCGGCGGGGCAGCAGGTACGCGATCTCGGACAGGTCAAGCACACCGTTGGCCGAGATCCGCGATGTCAGCCAGATCTCGCACACGCGGTGTTGGCCGTCGCGGCTCACGGTGTTGACCATATACTCCGTGCCGCGCAGGTACTCCTGCGCCACCGCGCCGATATTCCGTGTTGAGAATAGGTTGGGCTCCGCAGTGATCCGGGCGAACGCTACGGCCGATTCCTGGGGCGTGTCACAGAAGAAGACTCCCTGGCCGCCCGCGCCGCGCAACGGCTTCAGCACGATACGGCCACCGATCGACGTGTGCCAGTCGACCAGATCCACTTCGGACTCGATGCGCGCCTGGCGGGCGCCCGCGACCCCGGCCTGCTTGACCGTCTCGATCATGAGGTACTTGTCGCGCCGCGCCGCGCTGAGTTCAACTCCGTTGCCCGGCAGGTGCAGCCACGCGCTGAGCGCGTCGGCGAGCTCGACGCTGATCTCGCCGCCGGCGACCACCGCGACCGGACGGTACGCGGCGACCGCGGCTGCGGTGGCGGCCAGGTCGCCGTGGTGGACGATGTCCTCGACGTAGTAATCGGTGTCGAACGGCGCACGGTAGAAGTCCGGGACCTCCGCCGTGCTCTGCACCCGCACCAGCGTCGCACCAGCAGCGCGGAACTCCTCAGCGAGCCGCTGTGTCGGCGCGTAGGCATCGACGATAACGACGTGCGGTCGTGCTGGCATCTCGTCCTTCCCAAGGGATTTCCAAGAGATCAGGTGTTCGGCCAGGTCAGTCCTTGACCAGCACGGCGGCCGACTCGTGCTGCTGGCGCACCGGCCAGACTTGGTACGTCAGGAACGCTGCCACGGCCACGACCACCGCAAGACAACCCACCACCGCGAATCCGAGCACCATGCCACTCCCTTGATTCGCCAGGCCCGCCAGTGGTGCGCCGAGCGCGTTCCCGCCGGCCAGGGCAGCGCCGTACGTGCTCATCGCGCGACCGCGTTTGGCCGCTGGCGCCGCGCGGCTGACCGCGTTCGCGGCCGCGGCGAACGCGATTGACGACAGCATCGCGACGGGTGCGACGGCAAGAAAGAGCCAACGCCAACCCGGCACCAGTCCAAGCGGCACGGTGACCAGACCGAACAGCAATGTCGGCAGCCACGCCGGATAAGTGGTGCGCAATGCGCCGAACAGCAGGGCGCCGAGCGCGGCGTACACCCCACACGCTGAGATCAGCAGGCCCAACCAGCCGGTCGCGTGCTGCGATTCCAGCGTGCCGACAACTGATATCTCGAAACCAGATGTGACGGTGCCCGAGATGAATCCGCATGCCAGCGCGACCACCAGTGGCTTACCGTAGCGGTCGAGTGCCACACCATGGCCCTGCTCTCCCTGCTGGCCAATCGGCGCGTATATCGCGGTCAGCACCATACTCAGCACCAACAGGCCGCCCAGTCCCCGAGTCGCGACCGCGGTCGAGACCTGGGTGGACAGCAGCACCCCGATCAGGGGCCCAGTCATGTACGAGAGTTCGGTGATCAACGAATCGATGGCGAACGCGGTCTGCCGATCCTCGACGGACACCAGTGCGGTGAGCGCCAGCCGGACCGGCGTCGACGCGGGAACCAGCAGCAGTCCCGAAGCCGCGGCCGCGACGAGCAACTCCTGGTAGGACAGCAGACTCGCCACCGACCAGAACACCGCTTGGGCGGCCGCGGAAAGCAGCAACACCGATCGCATACCCCGACGGTCGATCGCCCAACCCTGCGCCGGCGAGCCCACCATGAGGCCCAGCAGCCAGACCCCGGTCACCAGGCCCGCCTGACCGAGTCCTCGACCGAGGCCCAACGACACGTGCAGCGTCAGCACGATGGGAATCGCGATGACAGCGAGCTTTCCACACAGTCCCAGGGTGAACGTCCGGCCAATGCCCCGAACCCTGAGTACGCGCGTGTACTGCCGCATCGCCTTCCCTATCCTCCGGTCTCGCGATCATGTCAGCGACGGAACCGGGCAGCCCACAGTTAATCGCCTTGTCGCACGGGTGAACGACTGGTTGGACGAATCCCTATGTCCCCCTGTAACCATTGCCGTGGCTAGCATCCCCAAAGCCACGCTGCAAGCTTACTCTGGGGCTTGATCGATTACAAGGCCAGTCACCCGAGAGGATGCGGTGACCACCTTTGGTGACGTCAGCGGAAAACCTTGACAACGACATTTCCGCTCGGAAAAATGGCGTCGTTGTCGTGACCGGGTCGCAGCCGCGAGTCGGTCACTCCGAGGAGCCGATCCTGAGAATTTGCTGTGCTTTTCGACCGGCACACGACAGGACTGTAGAAATTCGTCCCCTCAACACGGCCCATGCTGTCGCAACGCATGCTCATATCGCTTGTACCGGGCATTGTTCAAATCACCGTTCGAAGGAGTGAGGATGACGGAACTGTTGGCGGACAACACGCTCGCGGTTGTCGATCCCGAACCGGCGTACCAGCGGATCGCGGCGCTCGCCGCGAGCTGCTACGACCACCCCGCCCTCAACAACCCCTTCTACGAAACCTGGCGCGCAGGCAAACTGCCCGTGGCCGACGTGGAGTTGGTCGCGCGCAACTTCTACGAGCACGTGGCACCGACCGCCAACCGCCTGGCCACGGTCTTCCTACGGCTCACCGACGAGCGCGCCAGGGCGGAGACGATCGAGAACCTCTCAGACGAACTGGGGCATGGTGACCCGAACAATGTGCATGCCCTGCTGCTGCGGAGGATGCTGGAAGACCTACTGTCGCGTATGCACGGGCGTCCCGTCGACTTCGACGAGGTCGATTCCACGGTACTGCCGGAGACCCGCAAGCTGGTCCACCAGGGAATGGCCCTGTTCGGTGACGAGCGCCCCGAGGTCGGCTGCGGTGCGCTGCTGGCCCAGGAGTGGCACGCCTACCCGCAACTGGTCTACCTGTACGAGGGCATGCGGAACTACATGGACCTGTACTCGCTGGAGGACTTCCACGTCAACTCGGAATACTTCTACCTGCACATCGGCGCGACTGAGAAGGAGCACAAGGTCCACTCCATCTCTACCGCCGCCCAGATGTGCCGGACCGAGGAGCAGATCGCCCTGCTGGAGTACGGCTACCTCAGCTACCTGGATCTGCTCGCCCAATACTGGAACGGTCTTTACCAGGCGCTGTCGGTCGCCTGACCGCTGGGTCGTTCGACGCGAAGTTCGACGCAAGGGAGACTCACGCAGATGGTCGCCGTGCCCAAACACGTGGTCGTGCTGGTCGATCCGCTGCGCGCGGGAACCAAACTACCGCAGCTATTCAACGGCCTTGGGCACCAGTGTGTCTGCGTGCTGAGCGCGGAAAGTCCCACGACGTGGTGGCGGGACTCGTTGCGCTCCCAGGACTTCGTCGCGGTCCTCAACGAGGAGGACGGCGTCGAGGCCGTGGTGGACGCCCTGGAGCGGTACGAGCCGCTGTGCATCGTACCGGGCGGCGAATCCGGTGTGCTGCTGGCCGACCGCCTCTCCGATAGGTTCCCGCATCTCCCTGGCAACGACCCGTCGACGAGCACGGCCAGGCGCGACAAGTTCGAGATGGCGGCCCGTCTGCGGCATAACGGCCTCGCCGCGATCGACGGCGTGCGCACGGGAAACGTGGCGACCGCGACACAGTTCTACCTCGGCCTTTCTGAGCCCTACGCGGTGGTGAAGCCGCTGGCCAGTACGGCGGCGGACGGCGTCCGGTTCGTCGACTCTGAGCCAGCGCTGCGCGAGGTGGTGGCCGCATTGGTCGGCTCGACCGACCTGTTCGGCCGGACCAACGATGAAGTGCTGGTCCAGGAGGACATCTCCCGCGACGGTGTGGAATTCACCGTGAACTCGGTCAGTTCTCGTGGCCGCCACTTCATCACCGAGGTGTGGCGTATGCACCGGGACATGATGGATGCCACCGCGGTCTGTGTGTACTCCGAACTGATATCCACGGCCGACCAGCGTTACCGTGTCCTCACTGACTATTGCGCGTCGGTCCTTGATGCCGTAGGCACCGTCAACGGTGCGGCACACAGCGAGATCATGCTGCGTCCCGCTGGTCCGGTGCTCATCGAGACCAGCTCACGCATCGAGGGTGCCTGCAACCCCGCCACCGTGCAGGCCCTGCTGGGCCACAGCCAGAACTCCCTGCTTCCGCTGTCCTATCTGGACCCGAACGGCTTTAACAGGGCCATCGAGTACCGGATGGACAAGCCAAGGCACGCGCGGCACGTCTACTTGCTCTCCACTCGGAAAGGCCAGGTCCTGCGCGCCCCGACCTGGGATCGTGTGCTATCCCTGCCGACCCTCGTCAGCCTGGACAGCACTCTTGACACCACGACCACCCTGACACGGACCACGAGCCTCGCGACCTGTCCTGGGAACCTCTACCTGGCGTCTGATGACGAAGACGCGGTGATCCGCGACTACGAACACTTCCGCCAACTGGAGGCGGAACTCTACGAGCAGATGCTCACGCCGGCGTAAGCCGAGTGTCCATCACCAGCTCAGTACAGTCCTCGTTGAGCCGAAGCGTCACCGCCACGGTGCCCAACTGGCCCGTGGCCGTGACGTGCGTCCCGCCGCAGGGGACGACAACCATGGCCTCCCGCAGCGCGCAGTTCCAGGTCCGAACCGCCGAGAACGTCGCCTGCGGGGCATCGACCCAGACCCGCGCGTTCTGATCGACCCAGCCTGCCATCAGCTCGTTGATCCGATCGGTCAGCACGGGCAGGTCTTCCGCGAGACCTTCGGTCACGAAACCCTTCTTGCGCAACGACTTGCCCAGCCGGTATTCGTCCTGGCTGCCATACGGGAAGATCCGCGACGTCGTGATGGCAGCGCCATCGAAGTTCGGACTGCCCAGCACATCGGTCGGCACGTCCTTGCGCCAGCGCTCGGCGAGCGCCTTGTTGATCGCCAAGGTGACCAACTCGCACGCCGTGTGCCCGGCGGACAAGCCGTCCCGCCGGACCGGGTCGACCGCCAGCGCCACAGGAGTGCCGGGCGCATCGGCCGGCTGCCCCTCGACCACGTGCAGGACGAGCCAGTGCCAGTCGCCGGCGCCGCGCCGGGCCGGGATGTCCTCGCCCACCAGCACCTCGCCGGTGCCCATCCGCGCGGCACCGATGACGCAGTCGACCACCGGGTACACGGTAGCATCGACGGTGATCGTGCCGAGGTCAGCGGGGTGGTCCGGCCAGGTGTGGTCAACCGGGTGGAAGGGTGTTTCCTCGGTCACCACACCCCAGCGCTGCCCGGTCGGCACGACACCGACAAGTACGGAAGTACCGCGCACCGAGTTCGCGGGAAACGTGACGTTAGTGGATCCCTGGATCGTCCCGATCACGCGTCCATCTTCGCAGCAGCTGGTCGGTCGTCGCAAATTCACCCGACGTCAAGGCCGAGTAGGTCGGCCACCGTTTCCCTCCTGATGATCTCCCGCGCCTTCCCGTCGCGCACCCCGACCACCGGCGGGCGCGGCGTGCTGTTGAAGTTGCTGGACAGGCTGCGGCAGTACGCGCCGGTGGCCGGCAACACGAGCAGATCGCCAGGCCGGACGTCCGTTGGCAGGTAGGCGTCGCGGACCACGACGTCGCCTGCGTCGCAGTGCTTGCCCACCACCCGAACCAGCGTCGGCTTGGCGTCCGATGTCCGGTTGGCCAGTGCCACCGAATAGTTCGCGCCAAACAACGCCGGCCGGACGTTGTCGGTCATCCCGCCGTCGACCGAGACGTAGGTGCGGATTCCGTCCAACTGCTTCACCGTGCCAACGCGGTAAAGCGTGCAACCCGACTGGCCGACGACGGCCCGGCCCGGCTCAATGGCAAGCCGCGGCAGGTTGATCCCGAGTACGCGGCTCTCCGCCACCGCCGCGGCGCGAATCCGGTCGGCCAGCTCGACCGGATTCGCCGGCTCGTCCACCTCGGTGTAGGCGATGCCGAAACCACCACCGATGCTGAGCTCGGGCAACAGCACGCCGTGCCGGCCGTTGATGTCGGCGAGCAGCCCGATCGCGCGCCGCGTGGCGATCTCGAACCCGGTGGGGTCCAGAATCTGCGACCCGATGTGGCTGTGCAGGCCACGCAGGTCCAGTACACCTTCGTCGAGCACCTGCCGTACGGCCGCGGCCGCGGCTCCGGAGCTGAGCGAGAAGCCGAACTTCTGGTCCTCGTGCGCCGTGGCGTTGTGGTCGTGCGCGTCCGAACGTATCCCGACGGTCACCCTGATCAGCACAGCCGGCCTGGCGCCACGCGCACGGGCCAGCACGGTCAGTCTGGCGATCTCGTCGAACGAGTCGACGACCACCCGGCCGACACCCTGCTCGACGACCGCATCCAACTCCCGGTCGGACTTGTTGTTGCCGTGTAACACCATCCGCTCGGCGGGGAACCCGGCAGCCCCCGCGATCGCCAACTCGCCCTCGGAGCACACGTCCAGGCTCAGCCCCGCCGCCGCGACCTGGCGCACTACCGCCTTGGCCATGAAGGACTTGCCCGCGTAGTACACGTCGAAGTCGTGGAACGCCGTACGGAACGCCGTACACCGAGCCTGGAAATCCGCCTCGTCGAACAAGTACGCAGGCGTGCCGAACCGTTCGGCGAGGTCGGGCAGGCTGACCCCACCGAGCCACATCTCGCCGCTCGAACCCCGGTGCGCGGTGCTCGGCCACAGCTTGGGCGACAATGCGTCGGCGTCGGTGGGTAGCCGCAGCCAGTCTGGCGCCGCGAGCGCTCTGGTGGCTGTCGCGTCAACACTCATCACAGGGTCCCCTTCGTGCTTTCTAGAACGACTTTCGGTCGGACCGCAGGTGGCCTCGGCGGTGCCTGGGTCTGCGGCAGCGGCCGGAGCTGGTTGATCGCGATACCCGCGAGGACGACCAGCCCACCGATCACCTGCGGCACGGTCAGCGTCTGTCCGATCAGGACCCAAGCGAGCACGGTGCCGCCCACCACCTCCGCAGTGCCGATCACACTGGCCGTCGGGGAGGCGATGAACCGCATCGCGGACACCTCCCACACCGCGGGGAACGCGGTGGACATGATCCCGATGACCAACACCAGCGCCCACACCGGCCACCGCAACTCCGGCAGCCCGCCCCGCTCGGCAAGCAGGTGGAACGGGAGCCGCCATACCGGCTGCACGATCGCGAACAAGACCGCTGCCGAGATCGAGCCCCACGCCACCAGGCCGAGCGGGTCGAATTCGCCGAGCTTCCGCTCGGCCATCAGGTAGAAGACCGTCAGGCACAGCGCCGTGCCCAGGGCGGCCAGCACGCCGATGGCATCCAGCCGCAACCCGTGCCACACCTCGCCGACGAACATCAGACCGACCAGGGTCAGGCCCATGCCCAGCCAGGTCATGCGCGGCAGCCGCGTGCCGCGCACAAACCGCACCCACAGTGCGACCCAACCTGGCGCGGTGAACTGGATGAGCAGCGCGATGCCGATCGGGATCCGAGAAATGGCGAAGAAGTAGAAGGTCTGCAGCAGCAGGTACGACGTGATGCCGTAGAGGGCCACCATCGGTAGTTGGCCCAGGCGCAGCCGCAGCGCGCGCGGCCGCAGGATGAGCACCAAGACGAGTAGTATCGCCGCACTCACGGTCTGCCGCACCTGGGACAACTGCAGTGGCGAGAGCCCCGCGGCGAGCACAGCCTCAGACAGGGGGCCGCTGGTGGCGAACCCCAAGGCGCCCATCAGCGCCAGTGTGGCCCCCATGGCATAGCGCCGTCGTTGCACGGACACCCCGATGTCCGGGGCGATCATCAAATCCATCACGTGTCCTTACTTCGTGTGGCAACGCTGGTAGTCACCATCGCTGTGTCTGTCCGAAGAAATTCGGAATGGGAAACAGCCGGCCCTCAGCAGTAGCGAGACCATATACGAAGTGACCGAGCGCGATGTCCAGAATACCGAGCCCGAACGGCGAGAACACCGTCGGCCGCTCCGGGTCGAGTCGCACGTGACCCCGGATGACGTCGGCCAGCGTGCCGTTCACGAAGTCGCGGTTGCCTACCAACTGCTCGGCCCGGTGCGGTGCGGTGTTGGCCTTCATACAGTGTTCGACATCGTCGAGCACATTGTTGGCCGCCAGTAGCGTTTCCGGCGCCAGGTCGCGCAGCGATACGTTCAGTAACACCTGCCCTCCGCGGAACGCGGTCGCGGGCACGTACGGGTCCGCCGCCGTGGTGGCGAACACGACGAGGTCGCAGTCAACAGCTTCGGCCAATGAGGCGGCCACCGCTCTGATGCCGTACCGGGCGCCCAGGTGACCGACGAGCGCCCGTAGAGACTCCTCGTCCAGGTCGTGGCAGCGCACCTCGGGCAGCGGAAGACCGGCCGCGGCGAGATACTGGACGATCGTCCGTGTGATCACCCCGGCGCCGATCACGCCGACGGTGGTGGGCGTCGTCGCGCCCAGCAGGGTGGCGGCCAAGGCCGCGGATGCGGCGGTGCGCGCGGCGCTGATACCGGCGGACTCCAGCAGGGCGAACGGATAGCCGGTCTCGTAGTCGTTGAGTACCAGCACCGCGGACGCCCGCTGGATGCCACGGGAGACATTGGCGGGGAAGCTCGCGATCCACTTGATGCCCGCGGTGTCCACTCCTCCGCCGAGGTAACCGGGCAACGCGATGATCCGCGCGTCCGGCTTGTCCGGGAACCGCAGGAAATAGCTGTCCGGATTCACGCTGTCGCCGGCGTCGTGCGTCAGGTACGCCTGCCGTACCTGCTCAATGACGTCCTTCTCCCGACCTTCCAGCAGGGCCATCACATCAGTGCCGGTCAGCACCGAGAAGTCACGCATCGCTGGCCACCCTCTTCCGTTCTACCGTGAGCTGGTCCAAGATCATCGCCTTGGGCGGTTGGGTGTACGACGTGAGCGTGTTCGTACCGAAGTGCCTGACCACCCAGGCGTCGTCGTAGACGGTGTCCAGGTACCGGTCGCCCTGGTCGGCGCTGATGGCGAGCACAGTGCTGCCGGGGTTGATCCGCTCCCGCATCCCCATGACACCGGCGAGCACCGTGCCCGACGAGCCGCCGAGCAGCAGGCCGTGCTCCTGGGCGATCCGCCGGCACATACGGATCGTGTCCTCCTCGGGAATCAGTACCTTCACGAACGAGTTGTCGTCGGTGAAGATCTCCGGACGGCGGCTGGTACCGAGTCCGGGGATGCGACGGGTGGCTGCCGGCCAGCCGAAGGTCACCGAGCCGATCGAGTCGACCGCGACCACCTGGGTGTTGGCCCCGGCCATCCGCAGGCCCTCCACACAGCCCATCAGCGTGCCCGTCGTACCGGCCCCGACGAACAGCCAGTCCGGTACGCCGAAGCCCTCCAGGATCTCAGACACGGTGTGCTTGCGGTGCGCCGAGATGTTGGCGCCGTTGGCGTACTGGTTCAGCCACAGGAGACTGGGCTCCTCAGCGAGCCTGCGGTGAATAAAATCGATGCGGACCTTGAGGTAGCCGCCGTGGTCGTCCCGTTCGCGCACGACCACGACATTGGCGCCCAGAGCTCGGACATGACGTATGGCGTCCACGGTCGAGTTGGGGTCGGTGACCACGGTGAGCCGGTACCCGCGCTCCGCGCAGATCATCGCCAGCGCGATCCCCAGATTACCCGAGGTGGACTCGATCAGCTCGGTGTCTGGGGTGATCAGTCCGCGCTGCTCGGCGTCGAGCACCAACTCGCGCGCCGTCTTCATCTTGATAGAACCCGCGGGGTTGAGCCCTTCCAGCTTGACCGACGTGTCGATGCCGGGCAGAAAACCCACCAGTCTCAGGAAGTGCTGGCCTGCGGTGATGTCCCAGGACCGTTCGGCGATCACGATGCTCCTCCGGCGGATCTCCCGTGCACGGCCGCAGATCCGGTCGCGAGACCGACGGCCGTCGCGATGCAGGCCGCCAGTTCCTCGGTCCGAGTTGTGTTGATGTAGTGCCCGCCGCCGTCGAGGGTGACGACGTCGACATCGGGCACGAGAAGCTGCCAGTCCCGTGCTTTGGGCACGTGACCGCTGGTCACCGGGTCGTCGGTCGCGAGCACAACGGTGGCCGGGCCACGCGCCACAGGTCCACCGGCACGCAGCAGCCGGGCATAGGTAAGCGACGCCTGCAACGTGTCGTGCCGGAAGGCGCGCGCGATGTCCCGCCACTCCCGCGCCGAGATGCCGTCCACGCCGCGCAGCCCGCTGCCCTCGACCAGCCAGTCCCTGACCTCCGCGTCGGTCATCTGGGCGACGTCGTCCGCCAGGTGGTGCTCCGGATCGGTCGACTTGAGCACCATGGACACGATGATCAGGTGGCGCACCGGAACCTGGGCGTCCGCCAGCGCCCGCGCGGTGGCCAGGGCCGTCGCCGCGCCGGCGCAGTGGCCGAGCAGCACGACCGGCCCGGCCACGGCGGCCGCGATCTCCGCCGCCAACTCCGTGGCGAGCAGTTCGGTCGGCAACGCCGGGCGGCTGTCGTCCCGGGTCCGGCCGGGCGGTTCGACCGCGTGCACCCGCACCGGCACACCCGACGCCTGGAGTGCCTTGGCCAGGGCCACATAACTCACGGCACCACCACCCGCGAATGGGACACAGATCACGGTCATCGCTACATCGGCCGCACGCTCGCGATCGCCGGTCAGATCGACCAGCAGAGAGCGCTGCGCCGCGGTGCCGCCGCGCAACCGCATGGCCAGTTCGCGGGGCGTCGGGTGCGCGAGGATGTCGCGGATGGCGATCGTGCCACCGAGCAGCGAGGCGACCCGCATCGCGGCCAGTGAGTGGCCGCCGATGTCGAAGAATCCGTCCTGGACACCAATCGTGTCCTCGGGCACGCCGAGCACCTCGGCGAACACTTCGACGACCCGGTGCTCCCGCTCGTCGGCCGGTGGCTGCCGGTCGGCGTGGTCGGGCGCCGGACGCTGCCGCAGGCGCAACGCCCTGCGGTCGATCTTTCCGTTGTCGGTCAACGGAAACGCGTCCAGCCGGGTCACGATGTCGGGCAACATGTACCTGGGCAGCAGATGCGCCAATTCGGCGCGTATCACGTTGCGGTCCGCGGCGCGGGTGCCGGTGTAGTACCCCGCGAGAATTCGGTCCCCGCTGTCCTCAGCCACCACGGTCGCGGCGTGCTCGATGCCCGCCAGTCGCGCCAGCGCACCGTCGATCTCGGTCAGCTCGATGCGGAAGCCGCGCACCTTGACCTGCTGGTCGATCCGGCCGGCACAGTCCAGCGTGCCGTCCGGCAGCCACCGGCCGACGTCGCCGGTGTGGTAGACCAGCTCGGACCGGTCGTCGAAGGTGTTTGGGCGGAACACCTCGGCCGTGCGGTCGGGGTCGTTGACGTAGCCGAGTCCGACGCCGAGTCCGGTCACGCAGATCTCGCCGTAGCTGCCGATCGGGGCCGGCCGGTCGTCCGTGCGGACGACGTGGATGCCGGTGTTGCCGATCGGCCGCCCGGCCGGCACACGGTCGGCGTCGACCGGCCCGGTCATGATGTGGTGGGTGACGTCGTCCGACGCCTCGGTCGGACCGTAGGCGTTGACGACGGGCACGTCGTAGCGGGCGAACCAGCGCCTGGTCAGTGCGGGCGGGCATGCCTCGCCCGTGACGACCATCCAGCGCAGTCGGTCCAACGCCGCGGGCCGCGCCGACGACTCGGTCAGCAGTGCGTCCAGGTAGGAGGGCACCACTTCCACCACGGTGGCCCGCTCCGCACGCACCACATCGAGGAACAGCGTCAGGTCGGTGACCACGTCCGGCACCGTGATCACAGTGCGGCCACCGACGAGCCACGCGGCGACGAGCTGCCACACCGAGATGTCAAAGAGATGGCTGGCGACCTGCACCACCGTGTCGTCTTCCGCGAGCCTGAGGTCGCTGACCTTCGCCATGAGGTGGTTGAGCATGCCGAGGTGGCTGATGACCGCGCCCTTGGGCTCACCGGTGGATCCCGAGGTGAACAGGATGTACGCGGCGTCATGTGGGCCTGGACGCCGGGAGGGTGCTGGTACGTCCGCGTCCCGCGGTGCGTCCTCGTACACGCACCACGTGACCGAGGGGGCCGCCGGCAGCGAGCCGACCCGACCGGCGGCCACGACGACATGGCGGCAGTCCGCGCGACGCAGCGTCGCGTTCAGCCGGTCCACCGGGCTGTCCGGATCCAGCGGCAGGTACACCCCACCGACCTTCATCACCGCCAGCAGGCTCACCGCCCACGGCAGCCCTCGATCCATCGCCACGCCCACCACGTCGCCGAACCGGACCCCCGACGACCACAGGTGGACCGCGACCCGGTCGGACTCCCGGTCCAGCGCGCCATACGTGAGCTGGCGCACCCCGTCGCTCAGCGCCACCCGGTCCGGGCTTCGGCGCACGACGGCCGCGACGCCGTCCAGCATTGTGCCGTCGGGCAGCGCGAGTTCCGGTCCCGAGGACCGCCGTGCCAGCAGCGCCGACTCGGCCGCACCGAGCAGGGACGTGGCGTTGTGCGCGCCGCCGACGTCGGCGGCGAGCAGTTCGATGGCCCGCACGTAGTAGCCGCCGATGCGCTCGATGTGGTCGGGCGCGAACATCGCGGCGTCGTAGTGCAGCGCCAGTCGCACGTTGTCGGTTAGCGCGTCCTGCCAGAACTCCGCGCGGAACGGGAACTCCGTCCGGGAGGTGATCGACGAGCGGACGAGGTCGAAGTCCAGCTCCTTCAGCACATGGAAGTGGGTGAAGTTGAAGATCGCCTCGAATGGTGTCTCCCGCGTCGCCAAGTGCTTCTTCATCTCGGCCATCGGGTAGCGGCGGTGTGGGAGCAGTTCGATCTCGGCGCGGTACACCGACTGGACGAGGTCGGCCCACGTGCCATCGCCCAGCAGGACCCGGAACGGGATCGTGTTGAGAAACAGGCCCGCCAGATGCTCCGCGCCGTACGCCTCCGGCCGGCCGCTGTGCTCGTATCCGGTCAGCACGTCGTCCGAACCGCTGACGAAGCCGAGCACCGCGACGTGCGCGGCCAGCAGCACCGACTTGACCGGCACACGCAGTTCGGCCGCGGTGCGCACCACCGCACCCGCCAGTTCGGTCGGCAGCTCGACATCGTGAAAGACCACACCGGCACCGGTACCGCTGGACTGTGGCACTCGGGTGGCCTCGCCGCCGGCCAGGAAGTCCAGCCAGAACCGCTGCTGGTCCGGCGACGCGATGCCGTCGCGCTCCTGCCGGATGAAGTCGCGGTAGCTCACGTCGCACGGCTTGAAACTCGGTTGCCGACCGTCCAGCAGCGTGCGATACGCCTGGAACAGGTCACGGTGCAGCGTGCTCACGCTCCAGCCGTCCAGCGCCGCGGCGTGATAGCTGAGGGTGTACTGGTAGCCACGCTCGCCGAGCAGATGCACACGGATCCGGACCAGGTCGGTGGCACCGGGCAGGAAGCCCTGGGCGAGCTCCGCACCGGGGAACCGCGCCAGCTCCGCGTCCTGGTCCTCATCGGACAGCCCGGTCAGGTCGACAACGCGCAGCGGCAGCCCAACCCGCTCATGCACGATCTGGATGGGTTCGGTGAAGCCGTCGACATGGAACGACGTGCGCAGGATCTCATGGTGGTCGACGAGAGCGGCGACCGCGGCCCGGAACGTATCCACGTCTAGCCGGTCGGGCACCCGGTAGCTGGCCACGTCGTGGTAAATGCCCTTGCCTTCGCGCCGGGCCTGCTCGAAGCACAGGCCGGCCTGCAGCGTGCTCATCGGGAAGGCGTCCACCGCGTCGGCGGGCAGCCGGTCGCGGTCGGCGGCGGTGAGCAGGGCGAACGGTTCCGGCCCGGCACCGGTCTCGCGGGACTGCCCCCGACCGGCACGGACCACTGCCGCGAGGTCCTCGATGACGGGATTGGCGAACAGGTCCTGGAAGGTGAACTCCAGCCCCGCCTCCCGTGCCGCGGCGAGCACTCCGATGAACTTGATGGAGTCGCCGCCCAGGGTGAAGAAGTTGTCCCGCACACCCACCCGCGCGACGCCGAGCGACCACGCCAGGACCTCGGCGAGTTGGCGCTCCGTCTCGTCCCGAGGTGCCACATAGTCTTCGGCCGCGCCTTCCCGCCGCGGTGCGGGCAGCGCGCCGATGTCCCGTTTTCCGTTGTGGTTGGTAGGGATCGCGGGAACCGTCACGATGAACTGCGGCACCATGTACGAGGGCAGTTCCGAAGCGAGCAGCGCACGCAGCCCGTCCGCGTGGAAGTCGCCTGCGGGCACGACGTAAGCGCACAGCGCGCGATCGCCGCTGCCATCGTCCATCGCGGCGACGGCGCACTCGGACACGCCGGGGTGGCGCGCGGCGACGTGCTCGATCTCCTCCAGTTCGATCCGATAGCCGCGGATCTTCACCTGGGTGTCGATCCGGCCCAGGTACTCGATGGTGCCCTCGGGCAGCCAACGGGCCAGGTCGCCGGTCCGGTACATACGCTTGCCGGGGGCAACAGCGTCCGGCACGAACCGCTCCTCGGTCAGCTCCGGAGCGTTGCGGTAGCCCCGCGCCAGGCCGACGCCGGCGATACACAGTTCCCCCGGGGTACCGATCGGCGCGAGCGCACCGGAGCGAGTCGACACCCGGATGCGGATGTTGTCGATCGGCTCGCCGATGGGCACCGGCCGGTGCGGGTCGGCCCCGGCGCACTCGAAACAGGTGACGTCCACCGCGGCCTCGGTCGGCCCGTACAGGTTGATCAGCACGGTTCCGTGCGGCTGGCCGATCAGGCGGTCGAACTGTTGGACATGCGCGGCCGCCAACGCCTCGCCGCTGGCGAACACCCGGCGCAGGGACCCGAGGCCGGCCGTAGCCCCAAACCGCAGGAACGCCCGCAGCATCGACGGGACGAAGTGCATGGTGGTCACGCCGCACTCGGCGATGCGCGCCGCGATCCGCTCGGGGTCCTTCTCCACGCCGGCCGGCAGCGTCGCGACCGAGGACCCGGTCATCGACCACCAGAAGACCTCCCACACTGACACGTCGAAGGTGGTCGGGGTCTTGTGCAGGATCACGTCCCGGTCGCCCAACGGGAAGCGCCGCTGCATCCAGTTGATCCGGTTGACGATGGCCCGGTGCTCGACCATGACGCCCTTCGGCCGCCCGGTGGAACCCGAGGTGTAGATGACGTAGCAGAGGTCGTCCGCACCCACGTCGACATCGGGGTCGGTGGCCGGGCCGGCGTGGGCTGCCGGATCGTCCAGGTCAACGAAGGTCTCGGCGGACGCGACCACGCCGTGGGTGTCCCCGTTGCCGAGCACGACCCGAGTTCCACTGTGCTCGACCAGATACTGGATGCGAGCGGGCGGCAGCGCCGGGTCGATGGGCAGATACGCGGCGCCCGCCTTGAGCACCGCATAAATGGCGGCCAGCGCGAGCTCCGAGCGCGGCAGGCACACGCCGACCACGTCGCCGCGCCGGACACCGAGCGCGATCAGCCGGTGCGCGACGCGGTTGGCCGCCCGGTCGAACCCGGCGAACGTCGTGCCACTGTCCACAATGGCCACCTGGTCCGGGGTCGAGCGGGCCTGGCGGGTGAGGAAGCTGTGCAGCGGCACGTCATCGGGGAACTCGGCCGCAGTGTCGTTGAACTCCGTCAGCGCGGCCAGTTCGGCCGCACTCGCCGCGAGCAGCGGCCCGAGCGGGCGGCCGACGTCACCGACGACCGACGCGAAGACCTCCTCGTACGCGGCGGCCAGCCGCCGCGCGGTCTGCTCGGTGAACAGGTCAGTCCGGTACACCAGGTCCAGCGAATCCCCTCGCAGGCGCACGCACAGCGGGGCGTCGCCGTCCTCGCCGTCTACCGTGAGCAGCATGTCGCTCGGGACGAGCCCGGCCTCCTCGAACAGGAAGCCCACCGGTACGTCCAGGTTCGCCACGGCGACCAGGTACGCCGCCCTCGTCGCGGACAGCAACGGCCGGAAGCCATCGGCCGGATCGATCGTGATGGCCAGCGGCAGCAGCGACCCGCCCGCCGGCGTCGTCACCCAGACCGTGGCCGAATCGGTGGCGCGGGCGGCGACGACGGCCAGCACCGCCAGATGCAGGACACGGTTGAGGGTCGGGTCGCCGCGGGTGATGCGCCGGGCGTCGGCGAGCGCGTCGCCCTCCAGCGCCACCGCGACGGAGTCGGTCGGCCGGTCGCGGTCCTGGCCCAGGTAGTCGCGGGGTAGAGCGGTCGGCTCGGGGTTGCGGCGGATCGCCTGTCTCCAGAACTCGGTCTGGTCCGGACGACTGTGTAGGGCGTGGTTCAACTCGACCAGGGTGGTCACGATACTTCCCCTCAGAAGTCGAAGTCGTGGTGCGAAGACGCGGGCAGACGCTCGATCACCGGGGCTGCCGGGTGCACCGGGATCTCCGGGTTCGCCAGCAGTTCGGTGAGCACGACTACGTACTGGTCCAGTACGTAGTCCGCAGATGCCCGGTTGAACAGTTCGGTCGCGTACTCAAGGTCGAGTACCAGCCAGTCCGGTCGTTGGTACGCTTGGAGGTTGAGATCGAACCGGGTGGTGCCAGGGTTGACCAGGTCGACCCGGACGTCGAGCCCACCCCGGCTGAACTCGTAGAAGTCGATGTTCTGCCAGGCGAAGAACGCATCGAACAAGGGGTTTCGACCCGGCTCGGCGGCGAGGTCGAGCCGTTGGACCAGCTGCTCGAAGGGATAGTCCTGATAGGTCAGTGCCTGCCGCGCGTGCTCATCGACCTCGGCCACCAATCCGGCGAGGGTGCGGTCGGGCGGCGTGTCGACCGCGAGGCAGATGGTGCTGACGAACATCCCGATCACCGCTTCGACATCAGGATGCGTTCGGCCGCTGGCCGGGCAGCCGACCGCGACAGCGCGCTGCCCGGTCAGCCGGGCCAGGGTGGCGTGGTAGGCGGTGAGTAGCACGACGAACTCGGTGGTGTGGTGCTGGCGCGCAGCCGACGCGATCCGGTGGCGCCAATCCGGGCCGAGTTTCCGGCGGGTCACCGCGCCGCGCACGGCACGCCGTGGGCCGCGAGGGCGGTCGGTGGGCAGCGCGAGCGGCGGCCGCACACCGCCGAACCGCTTACGCCAGTACGCTTCCGCGGTGCCGCGTTCCCCGGCGACGAGCCGGTCGTGGTACCACTGCGCAGCGTGTGCGTAGCTCACCCTCGGCGCGACGGGCTCGGTGCCCGCGTAGCGGTCGAGCAGTTCCCCGACCAGCAGCTGCAACGACACGCCGTCGAAGACGACATGTGGGAGGTCGACATGGAGTTCGTGCCGCTCAGTCCCGGTGCGTACCAGCAAGGCGCGCGGTACCACCGGGTCGTCGGGGTCGAACGGCCGGACGAACGACGAGATCCGTGCCGCGCTTAGACTGTCGGCGACGGTGAACTCCGGCGCGACCCCGGTCACCGATTCCTGGTGCACGTCGCCGGCAGACAACACGAAGCGCATCCGCAGCGCGTCGTGCCGGGCGACCACTTCGGACAGTGCGCGGTGCAGCCGGCGCCGGTCGAGCGGACCGCGGATGTCTAGGCGGAACGGCACGTTGTAGGCGAGCGACGTCGGATCGGCTCGCCAGAGCGCGTACATCGACCGTTGCTGGGGGTGCAGGTTCGATGGGCCGACCGTGGCCGTCTCGCCGAACTGGGCCGTTGCGTCGGCACCCGCGCCGACCACCGCGTCGCTCATCGCGGCCAATGTCCGGGCGGTGTACAAGTCCGCCAGCGACAACCGGGCCCCGATCCGGCCGAGCAGGACGCCGAGCTTGAGCGAGTTGCCGCCCACGTCGAAGAAACTGTCGTCGGGGCCGATCGTCGCCGGATCGACACCCAGCACGTCCGACCAGATCTTCGCCAGCAGTTGCTGCTCAGCCGACAGCCGCGCGCCGCCGCCGACCGGGCCGGCCGGTTCGGGCAGTGCGCGCCAGTCGACCTTTCCGCTGCTGTTGAGCGGGAAGCGGTCCACGACGAGCACATGCTTGGGCACCATGAATTGCGGCAGCACCTCGCCCACCCCGGCGCGAACCCGCTCAGCGGTCAGTCCAGGCGCGACGACCCAGGACACTAGTTCGCGGTCGGCGATGCGCTCGCCGACCGTGCGTGTGAACACTTCCAGGACGCCGGGCAGCGCCAGTACCGCAGCGGTCACCTCGTCGGTTTCGACTAGGTTGCCGCGGATCTTCACCTGGTTGTCCACCCGACCCCGAAAGTGCAGCACGCCGTCGGCGTCCTGGTGGACGCGGTCGCCGGTGCGGTAATATCGCTCGCCGTCGACCAGGGTGAAGCGCTCCTCGGTCAGCTTCGGCTGGTTAAGGTACCCCCGCGCCAAGCCCAGGCCGCCGACGTAGAGTTCGCCATCGCGGACCAGCACTGTCGTGCCGGGGATCGGCTTCCCGATCGGGATCGCGCCTGCGATCTCACCTCGCACCGGATGCACGGTCGTGAACGTGGTGTTCTCGGTCGGGCCGTAGCCGTTGTACACGGAGAGCCCGGGGTTTCGTGCCATGGCGCGACGCACGTGGTCGGGGGAGACAACGTCACCACCGGTGATCAGGGTACGCAACGGCGCGAAAATATTTGGGTCCTCGTCTACCAACTGGTGGAACAGCGGGGCGGTCAGCCAACAGGTGGTCACCTGGTGTTCACGCAACGCCGTGGCGAACCGCTCAGGAACGATCGCGGTCAACTGGTCGACCACACACAATTGCGCGCCGTTGAGCAGGGCTCCCCATACTTCGAACGTCGCGGCGTCGAACTCCAACGCTGCGGCATGCAGAATCCGGTCAGCGGACGAGAACGCCACGTAGTCGGTGTCCTTGACCAGCCGGAGAACACCGGCGTGGTCGATCATGACACCTTTCGGCTCGCCGGTACTGCCCGATGTGAACATCACGTAAGCCAACGGTGAACGGTCACCGATGACCGGCGGAAAAACAAAATCATCGATGTCACCGGGCACCGCGATGCGCTCCAGATCCAGCAGTTCGACGCCAGTCCCCGCGAATTTCGCCTGGTTGCCGCCGGCCGGACACAGCACGTACCGGGCACCGCTGGCTTTCAGGATGCGTTCGATCCTGCGCAACGGATAGGTCGGATTGAGCGGCAGGTACGCGCCGCCCGCCAGCACGATACCGAGCATGGCGACGACGGCCTGCGCCGAACGCTCGTAGGCCATGCCTACCAATGTTTCCCGGTCAACCCCGCCGAGCCGCAGGCCGCGAGCGACGGCCACGGCGCGGACCAGCAACTCCTGGTAGGTCAGGCGATCGACCCGGTCGACCACGGCTATGGCGTCGGGCCGTAGCCGTGTCTGATCGAGAAAGCACTCCCCGATCGTCCTGGTCCACCACTGCGAGAGCTTTCGCGCGGACACAGAGTCTCCCCAAAACAACGGGCGCGCGGGCGGCAGGCCTGTCACCACCGAATTTCCGCGCACCACTCATCCGAAAACGATCACAAACACGTTCTTGACACAGAACTTCTAGGCGGATCAGTTCACAACTGAGCCGATCACGTCACAAGCCCCCGCAGCGCGCCCATGTCCCCCCTCCCTGTAATATGACCGAAACCTGTCTACAGGTATCAAGAACGGCAGTCAAGGATCTTCATCCGGTCATACCAACCCCTCCGCCAACCTGCCTAGTGCTGTATACAAACCAGGTTACGGCAACTTGATGTTGAACTCCGACGGGCCACCCGACCGTTCCAGCAACGTCGCCAACAAAGCCCACACTGACGAAACCGCCCCCGACCTGCCCGTCTCAGCTTTATCACAGGTTCGCCCAGTACTGGCATTCTCAGACGCGAAAACTCCATCCAGGCATCTCGACTTGAGTTACAATATTGGCCGACCAACGGGCGTCGGCGAGGGAGGACCTGGGTGCCTGTTGACTATGATCACATCGTGCTCGGCTGCGGGGGCATCGGCAGTGCGGCCGCCTACTGGCTGGGCAAGACCGGCACCGGCACGGTACTGGCGATCGAGCAGTACCAGCTCGGCCACGATCGCGGCGCTTCAGAAGATCACTCCCGGATCATCCGGCACTCCTACCATTCGCCTACTTACACGGCCCTAACCCGCGCCGCCTATGATCACTGGCGGCATGTCGAGCAGGAGACCGGTCTTTCCCTCGTGCAGGTCACGGGCGGTCTTGATGTCGCCATGGCGGGCGGCACGGGCGAGTCGGAGATCAACGACTGCGCCTACGCGCTGGCCGCGCAGGGGTACCCGTACGAGATTCTGGACGGCGCACAACTTCGTTCCCGCTGGCCACAGTGGACGGTAGGGGACGACGTCATCGGTCTTTACCAGGAAGAAGGCGGTATCCTGGACATCAGGAAGGCCAATGCCGCGCACGTCGCGCTAGCCCGCGACCACGGCGTGTCGTTCCTGATGGATTCACCGGTTCGCCGGATTGTCTCACATGATGATCATGTCGAGGTGCACACGGATCACGAAGTATTCCGTGGGGCGTCCTTGACCGTCTGCGTCGGCTCATGGACCTCAACCGTCCTCGGCTACCTGGACATCTCGCTCCCCATCACGTTGACCCAGGAACAAGTGACCTACTTTGCTACCCAGAATCTACGGGAGTTCGCGCCGAACCGCTTTCCGGTGTGGATTTTCCATGGTGCGGACAAGACTTTCTTCGGGTTTCCAGTATATGGCGAAGCCGCGGTCAAGGCTGCCCGGGACATGTCCGGCAGGTTCATCACCCAAGAAGAGCGGAGCTGGGACCCGGACCCGGAGCAACGTGACGAGGTGGTCGAGTTCCTCGCCGCGTACCTGCCGAGCGCGCTGGGACCGGAGTTGATGAGCAAGAAGTGCGTGCACGACATGCCACCCGACCGTGACTTCATTCTCGGCCCACTGCCAGGTCACCCTCGGGTGACGGTGTTCGTCGGAGCCGGCCACGCTGCCAAATTCGCCAGTTTGATCGGTCGGATCCTCGCCGATCTCGCCAGCACCGGCGAGACAAGCTATCCCATCTCGGCCTTCCGCGTGGACCGTCCCGCGCTTACCGATCCTGACTACCCGTCTGATTTCCGGTTGACCGTGCCGTTATGAACCACAGAGCGTACCGAGTTACCGATTGGGGGAAGCTACATGGAGGTCACAGCATCCCACGCTTTGCCGGGCGCAGACCGGGCGGAGGAGGTTGGTCGACTGTCCGGCCGCTGTCTACATGAGATCTTCGCGGCAAGGGCCGAGGAGCACCCGGAACGGACCGCGGTAAGCGCGTTCGACGGTGAGTTGACCTACGCCGAACTCGACCGCCAAGCCACCCGACTGGCGGTCCGGCTGGCCCAGGCCGGCGCCGCTCCCGGCGCCGTGGTGGCCACATACCTTGACCGGGGCATCAATCTGATCGTCGGCATTCTTGGCGTGCTGAAAGCCGGCGCGGCGTATCTGCCCATCGACCCGACATTGCCGGCCGAGCGCGTCTCCTGGCTGGTGACCGACAGTGCCGCCCCCTTTGTCGTCACAACCTCGGACCTGGCGGCCGGCCTGGCCAGCAGTGCGATACGCACACTGCTCATGGACTACGACAGCGATACCGCCGCCGATTCGGCCGCACTCCCCGTCAGTCGGGACACCGACCTCGCCTACGTGATCTACACCTCCGGCTCCACCGGCCGACCAAAGGGCGTGCGGGTCGGACACCGCAACGTGGTCGAACTTCTTGCCGCGGTACAACCTTTGTTCGAGTTCAGCGAGCACGATGTGTGGACCATGTTCCACTCGGTCGCGTTCGACTTCTCGGTCTGGGAGATCTGGGGCGCGTTGTCGCACGGCGGTCAGGTGATCGTCGTGCCCTACGAGGTGTCACGTGCACCCGTACGATTCCGTGCGCTACTACGCGAGCGCGGCGTCACCGTGCTCAACCAGACGCCGTCGGCGTTCCGCCAGTTGGTCGTTGCGGACGCGGCGGATTCGAGCCTGGACCTGCCGGCCCTGCGGTTGGTCGTCCTCGGTGGCGAACGGCTCGCGGTCGAACTGGTGGCACCGTGGCTGGCCCGCCGGGGCGAAGAACATCCACGCCTGGTCAACATGTACGGGATCACGGAAACGACCGTGCACGCCTCCCACCGCCGCATTCGGCATGCCGATCTCGCCACACCGGCGATCAGCCCCATCGGGGTGCCCCTGCCGCACCTCACGTTCTTCGTCCTCGACGAGCAAGGGCAGGCGGTGCCCGATGGCGTGGCGGGCGAGTTGTACGTTGGTGGTTCTGGCGTGACAAGGGGATATCTCAACCGCCCCGATCTGACCGCCGAGCGGTTCCGTGCGCAGCCGACTGTCGGTGACCAGCGCCTGTATCGCACCGGCGACCGCGTCCTACGCCTGCCGGATGGTCAATACTCCTACCTGGGCCGCACCGACGACCAACTGAAGGTACGCGGGTTCCGCATCGAACCTGGCGAGATCGAGACCGTCCTGCGTGCCCACCCCGAGGTGCGCGAGAGTGTGGTCAAGGCACATAACTTCGGCGAGGACGACATTCGGCTGGTCGGATACATCGTACCGACGACGGCCAGCGCGAATCAGCGGGAATGGCACGATCGAGTCCAGCAGGAATTGGCAGCCAGCGCGGCCGCAACGCTACCGGACTACATGCGCCCATCGACGTACGTGATCATCCAGGAGCTACCGCTCACAGTCAATGGCAAAATCGACCATGCAGCGCTTCCGCCACCCGCACCCGCCCAGTCCGAGGCCAATGGCACGACCACGGACCAGGGGCTCACGCCCACCGAGGCACAGATCGCCCAGATCTGGCGGACCACGCTGGACGTGCCGGCCGTCGGCGCGCATGACGACTTCTTCGAACTCGGCGGCACATCGCTGACCCTGATTCGGATGTTCGCCCGAGTCAACCAGTTCTTCGAAACCGACATTGATATCACGGTGCTGGTCGAGGGTGCGACCGTCGCCCTGATCAGCACCCACATCGATACCGCCGTGCCCGCCGCGACAGACCGAGAAAAGTGAGGAAGACATGCCCATCGAGGCATCTGCGTTCGCACTGAGCTCCGAAGAGTTGACGGCGTTCCACCGGCGCGGTTATGCCGGACCGTTCACCCTCTACCAACCGGACGAGATCAAGGAAGTATGGGGCCGCGAACGACTCCGCCTGCTGGACCGCAGCGCGGCCGTCTACTCGGACGACGCGGCGAAGTCCGGTATGACGAACATCGCCAACTACGACCGCCACCTCGACTCGACGTTTCTTGCCGAACATGTCTGCCGTCCGGAGATCGTCGACCGGGTCGCCGGCATTCTCGGCCCGGACATGCTGTGTTGGCGCAGCGAATTCTTTCCCAAGTACCCCGGCGACGAGGGCACAGACTGGCACCAGGCAGATACGTTCGCCAACGCCTCGGGCACACCGCAGATCCTCTGGGCGGAAGACGCCGAATTCAGGGGAACCATCACGGTGTGGTGTGCCTTCACCGAGGCATCGATCGACCGCGGATGTCTACAGTTCATTCCCGGCACGCACCGAACGATGTTCTACGACGAGACCAAGCGCATGCACTACGACCCTGACAAGAACAACAGTTCGATGGAAAAGGGCGGAGTTCGGCGCGGTTTCTTTGGCTATGACTACCGCGAACTGCAGATCGACCCGGACTGGTCGGTGGATGAGTCCAAAGCCGTGTCCATGGAAATGCGGGCCGGTCAGTTCATCGTCTTCTGGTCGACACTCATGCATGCTTCACACCCGCATACCGGCGAAAGCAAGGAAATGCGGCTCGGCTTCGCCGGGCGGTACGTACCGACCTCGGTGCGCGTCTACCCCGACACCGACGCCGTTGAGGAGTACGGCGGACGGGTCAGCCTCGACCGCTATGGGGCGGTGCTGGTGAGCGGGCGCGACGAATACGGTCACAACCGGATTGTCACCCGAACCACTCGCGACCAGCCGTTCAAGACCCGGGGGTGGTGATTCCGCGAGCCGCGAGCGATGTCCGGGCAGATGAGTTTGGGGACCCATGTCAGTGCGGAGTAGTGCGGAGATCGGTGTCGAGTTGACGCGCATCGCGCACTCGTTGACTGATGTCACCGCATTGCTTGCAGCGGTGGACGAGCCGATCCGGGTCGCGCCGGTCGACACGGACGATGTCACGCCGACGACCGTGGCGGCAGTCCAGTCGGTGCTCGACCGACTGACCGGACAGCTCGATCTGTCCACGCCGCGGGTCGTGCCCGACTCGGCATGCCTGTGGTCCGCCGAACTGGCGGTCAGCGACCACATCGGCCTCGGCGCGTTGGCCGACCAAGCCGAGGCGCTGCTGTCATTGCCGGACGGCGTGTTCGATCAGCTCACCGAGCAGGCCAGCAGGGCGGCGCGCACGGCCAGGCGGGCCGGTGTCTGGCTGCGGGCCAGCGACGGTGCTCCGCTGCGCTGTTATTCCTCGGGGTCGCCGAGCCGGCCAACGGTCGTGCTGGTGCCGGCGTGTGGCATGCCCGTCGGCCTGATCGAGCGTTGGATACAGTGCCTTGCCACCTCCTTCCATGTGCTCACCTGGGAAAGCCGTGGCCTGTTCGGCACCGATGAGATGTTCGACCAGCGTGGGCAGGACCTCGCCAGGCAGGCCGACGACGTGTTCGCGATGCTCGACGGCTTCGGCGTGCGGCGGGCACATGTTATGGGGCTGTGCGGCGGCGCCGCGATCGCGTTGGCCGCCGCCGCGTCCCCGCGGATCATCTCGGTGAGTCTCTGGCACGGTGACTATGAATTAGGTGACCAGGCCCCGAAGACCGCGCACCAGCAGGATGTCGCGGCGCTGATGACGCTGGCGGGGCGGGACCGGTCGCGCGCCGCCGCGCTGCACAACCTGTTTCGCAAGCCCGCCACGCTGGCCAAACTGCGTCGGGACGTGGCGCACCTTCAATTGTACCCGTATGTCAGTCCGGAACTTCTGTACCGTTACGGCCGCCTGAACGGCGCGATCATGACCACTGACTGCCGACCGCTGCTGGCCGCGGTGACACAGCCGACGCTCGTCGTCACCAGCATGCTGGACACGACCGCACATCCCGACGGCTCGGTGTACGCGGCCAGGCAGCTGCTCAACGCCGACCTGCGACTGATGCCCGACGGCGACCATCTGGCGGCCTTCGATGCCGCGCCGCCGCTCGTCGAACTGGCTCAGGCGTTCGTCACGGAACACTCCGCTGGGGGGACACCATGACCGAGGACCATGAGCGGGCGGCGGAACTGCTGACCAGCCATCCCGCGGTCGCCAAGGCTAGGGTGTCCGGTGCGACTGAACTCACCGCCTACCTGATACCTGATGAGCGGGAAGCACCGCTGCTGCACCGATCGGGTTTGTTGCAGGCGCGGGGACGCCTTGCCGGCCTCAGTTGGCACGAACCGTCCGTTGACCTGCGTCTCGCCCAGGTCAACCGCAGCGAGACGGATTTCCTGTATCGAGAGATCTTCGTCGACAACGCCTATTTTCGGCACGGCATCGCGCTGCCGGAGGATGCCGTCGTGGTCGACGTCGGCGCCAACATCGGGATGTTCACGCTGGCCGCCGCTGCGCACAGTGCGCGTATTCGCATCGTGGCCGTCGAACCGGTCGCCGAATCCGCGCGGGCACTGGCGGTCAACGCCGAGTTGCACGGTATCGACGTCACCGTGGTCAATTGTGGCCTCGGCGCCGAGGCCGGCGAGGCCGAGTTCACCTATTACCCGCACAACAGCGTCATGTCCGGCTACTACGCGGACGCGGATGAGGACCAAGCCGCCCTGCGCGGCTACCTGCTGACCAGCGACGACGCCGAGCGGGGAAAGCACTTGGACAAACTTGTGACCGATCGCATGGCTGCCGAACGGCGTCGCTACCCGGTACTGACCCTGACCGACATCGTGCATCGCGAGCACATCGACACCATCGATCTGTTGAAGATCGATGTCGAGAAGGCGGAATCCGATGTGCTCGCCGGTATGGATGCCAAGGCGTGGGACAAGGTCACGCAGATCGTCATCGAAGTGCACGACCTGGACGGCCGGCTCAGGCGCGTGCTGACGGAACTGACCCACCGTGGCTTCGAGGTGACCCACGACCGCGACGACCGGCTCGCGCTGACCCCCTGTCACACCGTGTACGGCCGCCGGCCGACCGCCCGTCGGCAACCCGCCGCGACGCCGGCTCCGCCGAGGCTGCCGACCATGCGGGCACTGGCCGCGGAACTACGGGCGATCCTGGCTGATGCTGAGCCGCGACTGCCGGAGATTCACCACTTCGAACTGGTCACATCGCTGGCCAGGATCGCGGCGCCGGCCACCGGCTCACCCCGGCCGGTACACGGGCCGGGAACAACGGTGCTCGCCGAGATCTGGGCGGAACTGTTCGGCGCGGGCTCGGTCCGTGACGACGCCGATTTCTTCGACCTCGGTGGCGACTCGCTAACCGCCGTGCGGCTGCTGGCGCGGCTGGAAACGCGCCTCGGCGCGGACGTCCTTGCACTCGACGCAGTGTTCACGAGCAGCAGGTTCGGCGAACTGGCCGCCGCCGTCGAAGCCGGCGTGACCAGCCGCCAGTCGGTGCAGCGCGGATAGAACCGGATTCGTCCCAAGGACACAGGAGAAGAGAGCTACATGTTCCGCAGAATGGCATCGATCACTGACTCGGTGCCCGCTGTAGCAGTTGGATTCGTCACTGTGGTGGTCGGCTTCACCAGTTCTGCAGCGATCGTCTTCCAGGCGGCGAAAGCGGCGGGCGCCAACTCGGCGGAGGTCGCGTCCTGGATCCTGTTTCTGGGTGTCGGCATCGGGATCACCACCATTGTCCTGTCGCTGCGGTACCGCAGTCCGATGGTCATGGCCTGGTCGACACCGGGCGCGGCCCTATTGGTCACCAGCGTGACCGGAATGTCGATGGGCGCGACCATCGGTGCTTTCCTGTTCGCTGCCGCGTTGACCACGATCTGCGGGCTCACCGGGTGGTTCGAGCGCGCCATGGACCGGGTGCCCGTGCCGCTGGCATCGGCGCTGCTCGCGGGTGTGCTG